>CXWK01070842.1_pt4 | contig 14732 bp, 25 predicted proteins | sample 590851 | NCBI WGS metagenome assembly CXWK01 (sample SAMEA3498364, study PRJEB10139) | wastewater metagenome | biome: wastewater treatment plant; material: activated sludge | place: Denmark | collected 2014-08-01 | reverse complement strand
CCCCGTCAATCGCCTCCTGCAAGCCGGGTATAGCGGGACGTTCACCACCCCCAACCGGAGCGCCTGCGAGGAGGTTATCAAGCGTATTTCTAGCCACTTGAGCCGCGAAATTACGGTCCTCCTTGCGTGTGTAAAAGCTCGTCACTGCGTCGATCACGGCCTCAACATCAACCGAGCCTGCTTGCGGGGTTAGGTCGGCGCGTTCATAAGTTGCTTCGAATATGTCTGGTTTGCAGGGGTATAGCTCTCCCTTCACGCCTTTAATTATCCAATCATCTATGTTTGCAGTCATTGTGCCTTCGAGTGTTTTAATCGAAAGGGTGCAACGGTTGCGATCATCGCGGGTGTACATGCACTTACGGTCTGGATCGACCTTCATAAGCCATGTTTGGAAATCTGACAGAGCTATATTCCCCGGAAACTGCATGGCATCAATTACAACTGGCTTTTTTCTGTAGCGGTTATCCGGCATATCCGGCGCAAGTTCGGGGTTAGTCATGGGGTTTCTCCTCACAAAATATTCCACATTCGGTCTGCATGGTTTTCATTGGTTGGCCTTTCGCGTGTGTTGGCAGTTCGTCCAGAAAAATGCGGGGGCTTTCAAGTTTTCGCTTCCCAGTTTTCTTGTCGGTAACGTGAAGGCATTGTCCTGTGCGCTCGTCATACCATTCACCACACTCTCTCTTGGCGCAGAACGGCAGATATTTAGGATGAACCCGGACCAGCTTTGCACCTATGTCCCTCGACTGAATAAGCCGTTGTAAAAATACGTCAGGATGAGCCTTGCGTACGTGGTTCCAGTATTCCGGGCTTGTTGCCTTGACGCAGCCAATGCAGTTCGCGTTCGGATAGCCCATATCGTAAATTCTTGGCAGTTTTATCCCGGCTTCTTTCAGGATTTCAAAGCAATCGGCTTTTGTGATTTCGCCCTCAATCAATACCGGGAGCACGTTGCTGCGCTCGGTTAGAATGAAACGGTTGTGCCTGTGCTTTTCATCGAACGTAAAGCCCAAAACGTGATAGTCCGGCTTATGCTCATCCTCCCATTGCTGGCGGGCCTCTTTTTTCAATTCGACGGTACAGGGTGCGCCCTTCGGCCCGGACATGAATTTACGCTTATCCCAAACCTCAACGGCTGATCCTGCGGGGTATTTTTTATTGATTGCGATTTCTATGGGAACGCCAAGCCATGCCTCGACATCTTTTAAAAAGCGGCGGTTATCCTCGTCCTCTTCCATCACAGGATTATTAACCACGCGCACATTTTCCTTGCCGTATTTCTGGACGGTCATTTTCGCTGCAACTGCGCTGGCAGCTCCGCATGAAAACCAAACGGCGATCATAAGCAAAACCCCACATAAGCCACGAACAGCACACAAAGTCCGCAAAAAATGATATAAAGTTTAAGCCCCCAACAAAGTTTGCCCTCGTTATATTCACTCATCTTTACCGCCCCCTTTGTAATCAGCTTCATCGAGCGCATGTTCCATATCAAACTCGTGCTTCTCATCCCCATCCGGGCAATGCGGGAGGGCGGCGTTCAGAGCGTTAATGATCGTATATCCTCGCTCAAGTTTTTCCTCTCCACTTCCGTACACCGTGGCTATCTTCTTTCCGTCCTGACATACATAGACAAACGCGGCTGAGTTTCCTTCAAGAGTGTATTCTCCCTCTATCTCCGGGGGTGACTTAAGCGCGGCGTCAACCGGGCGGGAGGTGGGCGGTCTGCAAATCATTACTTGCAGAACTTGATTGGGAAGGCTCGGGTAATGCTCGACGGTTTCTTTGTCGAAACTTATGAGAAGAATACCATCGTCGCTTTCCATCACCTCGCCGTCTTCATACGCGGCCCAATATACTTTCTGCACATCATTCTCTTTCATTATCGGACTCCTTGGGGTTCCACTCGATTACAAATCCATTGAAAGGCAAAATTCCATACAGCTTGTCAAAAAATTCCGTCATGGCTGTGTAGTCAGCAAAGCCGTCAGCGCGAGCAAAGGCTTCGGCCTCATTGGAATACAGATTTCTGTCGTTCAATTGCATGGTGCAATAATCAATGGAAATCGGCGTGACTTTCGTACAAACAGCGTCCAGCAGCTTCCGGCATTTCTTTGTTCTCATGCCCGTGTAAAGCTGTAATTTATCGCCGGGTTTGCAGCGTGCTTTTTCCCGGATAGTCTGGGTCTTAATGCCGTCCTCGACATCGTACGAAAACCGCTCTTGAAAGTTTATGGCTACCATCACGCCCCCTCGTGCCGGGTGAGGGCTGCTTTCAAAGTCTCAGTATCTTGCCAATGCTGTGATTGTAAACGTTGCGGCAACAGTGAACCGTTCTGACGCAACCGCTCCAAAGCTGACGCCACAGTTTGAGGGGGTTGCTCACCGGGCGATTGGGTGGATTGCGCGAGGGCGGTGCGGATAATCTCTGCCAGCTCTTCCATGCGATTCCAGTGATGGAATTTGTTATCGTCGTTGCGTTTCGCATGGATCAGCAGTTTGTCAACAGCCTCCACCGCCCCATCCACGGCGGGTTGTGCGCGGGTGTTCCATTTTCTGATAGCCTCTTGTCTCGCTTCATCAATGAGAAGTGATGAATTTTCCCCAGGTCTTGCGTTGACATACGCGCCCGGATTTAAAGGACACTTTTCTTGAACGCATTCGACTGTAGCGCCCTGCTGAGAATATCCGCTTGTTAATGACGGTTTTTCGTGGCACCACGGACATGGAAGCAATTCAGGCGTCTGGCTCATGCTGGCTCCTTATTTTCGTTAACGCAGTTGTCGCATTCCGCTGGCTCTTCAAGCGCAGTGGAAACAACGTGCGCCCCCATGAATTTCATCAGGTGCCTGACGCTGGCTGCGTGTTCATCACAAGCATTCGTCGGGCCGTTCGGGCAATGCACGGTTTGGGTAGCTGGGTATTTAATCTGGTTCATCCTATCTTCCTTTCATGGGGGCGCGGTTCATTGCATGTTTCCTATGGCATAACCAATAAGAAGGCTGGCTGTACACATTACCAAGACTAAAATAAACATTGAAAATTCACTCATCTCTATCTTCCTTTCATGAGGGCGTTGTAAGCGGAGAGGGTATCAGGTCCACAACTGCATGAATAACCAATGCCCCATTTAATAACATCGCAGTCGGGATCGTGCGGCATGGTCGCTTTGTCTGTCATGGTTTCCTCCGCACGCTTTACGTCTCGCCATTCTCCATTAATCTTGATTTGCAGAATGCTCGAAAGCATGTCGCATTTTTCGTCCTGAATTGAGGTGACGTTTCCAGTTTTTACGACTGTCTTCTCGCCCGTTTTGATCGGTTCCAATCTTTGTATCCATCGAATATCTTCAATCATTTGTATTTCCTTTTTCTGGCCCGGGTTCTTTTCCGCTGAGCTTTCCGGTTTTTCGCATACGAAACTTTCGCTTTCTTGCGTTTAGCTTTTGTTTCCGCTGTTCGGGAGTTCTTCCAACGCCCGGCACTCATCACTTCACCATCGTGTCAGGGGGTTGCATTGTCATTTCCTATTCTTCTTTCTTGCTTGTCGAGCGGCCTTATTCTTTTTTCTGCGTTTAACCACGTCCCTATCAGGGGCTTTCGTGTCCCTGTATTTTGATGCGTGTGGGTCATTTACTTATCGCGTCAAGCTCTACCTTGTGTACTGACAGGCTCCAGTCAAACCATTCGTTCGCCAGCCAGCCTGTTAATAGCGACCCATAGACAGCCAGCACGAAGATGACGATAAGATGCACTCTGGTCATTGCGGCACCTTTTTAATCCACCGGCCTGTCAACGGGTCTTTCTTTTGTTTGCCGCGCTCGATGGCGTCCATTCTAGCTTGGAGTCCCATCGCTTTTGCACGCCACATATCATGGCTACGTTCCTCGTTGTCGAATGCTTTAGACAGGTCTTCATGCTTCCTGAACAGGTCGATATATTTCTTGCCGAGGTTTTCGCATTGGGTCTCATACGCAGCAAGTTGATATACGCAGAATAGCACCAACGCCAGCGCGATGGTGGCGATAGCGAGTAATGTTCCTTCAAATCCAGTCATTTTTCTCTCCCTAGTTTTTGTTGTCCTTATTTACTGTCCCCGAACAGCCGTTTGCGTGCCCACCTGGATGGGTCTGGTTTTTCAATGAACGCTTTCTTCTGGCGCTCTGTGCATCTAATTCTGACGAACTCGGTTAGCGTAGGCTTCTTCTTCATACAGGCACCTCTTCTTCGTTGTCTGGGAGCTCAGGGGCTGGTGTGTCTGCTGCCGTGGCAATCTTTGACCAGTCCGAGTGGTATGGCTTGATCTTTGCCTTCTGCTCGGGTGTGAGCGAGTCCTTCCAAGCGGTATATCCTGAGACACCGAGCGTGGCGTTTGTATCACCCAGTGCTTTTAGCTCGATAGCTTCTTGGTCTGGCTTTGGTGTCTCAGCGGGTGTGGCGACCGTCAGCGGCTTCACGGTGAACGGCTTCTTGTTGCCCTTTGATGAAGTGAGCGGCATTGTCTTGACACCATCAATGTTGCTCATATGTGAAATTCTTATGCCGCCGACTTTCATGCCAGCCCACGTCACGTCTGGGTCGCAGTAAAGCGTCATGCTTCGGCCAACATATTTCTTGCTGTCGTTTCCCCATAACTGCACCATAACGCGAGCCATTGATTTGCAAGGCTTGTATGGCTTTTCGTTGTCGCCAACGTAGGACACTGATATAGGCTGCTCTCCAGGTTTTATTTTAACATCTGTAATTTTTATAGTCACCGGGCCGCTTAAAAGAGAATCCGCATTTAACTGATCGCTCTTAGGCTTAATCGCTTCGTTCATGTCCATTAGATCATCTCCTGTATAATTTCACGTTTAGTTGGAATTAACTTCGCTCCTGATTTCAGCACGCCTTCGTAAAGGGCCAGCTTCTCCCGCACCTTTTTCTCAAATGCTTCTGCTGCGTCAATGATGGCATTGTGTAGTTTCTCATCCGGGTACACACGCAAGGTCATCATAGGCATCCCACCGCAATATGAGTTGTAATCCCACCAGACCCGCTCCGTCACCAGCAGGCATGTCTGCACCTGAATGATGTGCTCGGCTGGAACGGCTTGAGATAAAATGTCCTCAAATTGTAATTTTTGCTTGCGTGACTTCGACTCGATGCCGCCGTCATCACCAACAAGGCCGTCCGGTGAGCAACCTATAGTAAAACCCCATCGGTCGTTCGTAACAAAGCCAACATCTGTGACTGGCGCGTAATGCTGCTCGTATAATATGCGCGCCCGTACCTCATCTTCCCGTCCGCGTAGCATGTTGTCACCAATATAGGTCGGCTCAACATATTTATTCCAGCGCTGCGCCGCGAGTTCCCATACATGAGACCGCACCTTGTCGTTATCAGCAACCTTTAGCGTAGGTGTGAAGCACAGACTCATCTCGCTGGCAGTCAACAATCCGGTTCTCTGCAAAATCCATTCTTCAGACCCCTGCACAACATCCTCATAGTATTTAATCATAATGCACCCTTTTTTTGATACCTTGGAATGGTGTAGCAATCCTCTTTCGGCTTTGTGAATGTGCCTCTGCGGTAATCGTAGCAGCCCCTTACCCATTTATGAATGGTTTGGATTCTCACATTATAAAAATCAGCAGCCTCCTGTATTGACTGAAATTTATTACCCTTTATATACCAGTCGTAGGAGGATGTGGTATTTCTACGGTTTTCACTTGACGTTGCCCACCGCACATTGCCTGGCTCGTATCCTCTATTATTATCTATTCTGTCTACTTGGTGCGCTGGCGTGGGTGCTGGACCTATATAATTATAAAAAGCCATAAAATCATCGCGCCAAAGTTCACAAAGCAAGATACCGACAGCGCCGTACCTATAATAGTCTTTGTTTTTAGGGTTGTGACATCTGCCTTTCATACCACCCCATGTGTTATATTCTTTGGTGTACTTCATGCCGTGCGTTAAACTTGGCTTAGTGTCCTTTTGTAGACACCCGCAAGATTTAGTATATCCGTTTTTGACTCGTGTTTTAGCTATAAGCGCCGTATTACCGCAATCACATTTCCATGATGAAATAATGTGATTGTCAGCGCTTCTGTTGGGAAGGTCTTCAATATATGTTAAGCGACCGTGTTTCACTTCTTCTCCTTAATAAGTTGAGACGGTACGCCACATTGTTGATCTAGCTACCGCCTCATGAGGATCGTGACTCTCGCAAATCACGACCCACAGGAGGGGGTAATCAATACAGGGACAGTGCCACACTGTATTCCAAATTGCAACAGGTTATTTTACCAATCGTCCATTATTTTCTTCGTATCCTCTTCATTCCGCGCTACGCCTGCGATTCCGCCTGCATTACGAACTGCTGATATGAAGTTTTTCTGGTCGATTGATGCCTGCTTATCCTTACTCTTAGTCTCTACGGCAAAGAACTGTGCGATTCGTTTTCCTACGTGGTGGGGTTCTATGACAAAAGACCGCCACCCCAAAATATCGGACCCTCCATTTCCTCCCACGCCGCAATCTGCCCACGCATCCGTAACCTTGCCGTTCCTGACAATAGGCCCGACATAACGCTGGTTACGGAACAGGCGGCATTTAAGCGGGGACACATATAGCTGGATGCGCTTCCATACGTTGGTTTCGTTTTGTTTCATACCCCGGCCTCCCTACGCATCTATCTCCACCACCCGCTTTGCCCCAACAACAACCGACCCGTCACGCTTAATTATTTTAACGTCATCGGCAGTTAGACCGTGCCGCTTGATATACCCCCGCGCATCAGCCCGAGCCGCGTCATCATCCGGGCAACTAAATAATACTGTCGGTGGGTTAAATGCCGCCATTGCTACCTCCATAAACGAATGCCAGCTTCTCGATACGCTGGGTTGCTATTAATTTCGTCGTGCGCCCATCCGTCACTTGCTTAAATTCAAACGGGTACATGCTCAAGAATGCTTTGTCCTTGTAATACCAATCCTCCTGTCCGTTCGCACCGATCTTGCGGATAATGTCTTTCATGTTAATTCCATCCAGCCCGCATTCGGTCATGATGCCGAGGATTATAATATCCTGCTGTCTCATCGCGCCGTTGCCAAGGTCGGTGATAAGTTTTTCGGTTGTCATTGTTTTATCCTCATTTCTTCTCTGTACTTTTTCTGCGCCCATTTAATTGCGACATGTCTGGGCATTTTACGTTTTGACGTAACCTGTTTAACCATTGCGAGAACGGCCTTGTTCATTTTCTCTTGCTCTTGTGGCGAAGACGGCGCCCACGTTTTTATTTCTTCAAGGTCGCCCTCTACCTCATCAATTTCCCGGTATTGTATAGGGTACACGTAATTGCAAGCTGGGCAGGACGGCGCTGGCTTGTGCGAGAAATAACATTGTGTGCATGACCGGACGGGGATTGTTTTTTCCTGCTCTCCACGGGTTTTTGTTTCTCTGTCGGATAACGTCCACTCAATCTCATCGCACGGAAGGCCGTGTTCATACACATTCGATGAATGGTCAAAAATCATGGCTGGTCTTGGCTTATACCGCAAAACACGGCCATTTTTTTGTCTGTGATTTGCAAGTGATTTCGTTGGGTTTAGGTCTGTAAGCGACTCAACGCAAACATCGAAGCCAACTTGTGCAGAAAGATCAAATCCGAAAGACAGTAAATTAACATGGCAAAGCTGTAGCAACTCTCTATTACCGTACGCCCGGATGATACGGCGTCTTTCGTTATCAGGGGTAGTACCGTCAATGTGCATTGCAGAAATACCCTCATCACGATACTTCTGTGCCGTCATCTCTGAGTGCTTGCGACTATAACAACAAGTGACGCCCAGCATACCAAGGGCGTGTTCTTTGTAATAGCGAACCGCGTCACCGATAAGAACGGTGTCTTGCTCAAGGCGGTCGCCCATAGGTTTTTTAGCGTAGTCGCCCCCGCTTTTCGGCATTTTTGAGTAATCGGGCTTGTTTGGTGCGAATAATTTATAGTCAGACAGACGTTTATTGTCTATCAACCAGCGAACTGACGGCCCCTCAACCATTTCATCATACCAGCACCCGAGTCCTCGGCCATTTAATTTCCACGGAGTAGCCGACAGACCTATGATGTAAGATCCTTTTGATTTCAGCCACTCAATGATCGTCCCGAGGGCGCCATCACCATAATGTGTCTCATCAATAATAGCCAAATCCGGCGCGGTTAGATTTTCTAATCTCCCAATCAATGTTCCTACGCTGCAAACGTGCGCCCGTGCGTATGGGTTATGCACATAACCGGATGCTATATAGCTATAAGGGATATTAAATTTATCATACGTTTTCGCGGTTTGAACGATAAGCTCTCTGCGCGGAACTATAAACCAAACAGTCTTACCTTTCGTCAGCGCAGTTGTTGACAGCCAAGAGGCCATGACGGTTTTACCAGAGCCAGTTTCCGCCCGAAGCAGTACGGCCCTACACCGACTCGCCACACTCCGCAATTCCTGTCCTGTGTCTATTTGATCTGGGAGAAGCTGGATCATATTTTACCCTGCTCTTTAACATATTGCGCGGCGCGAATAAGCCTTGCCACATCATCCCCAAATTGGCCTATGCCGAGATTGCAACTTCCACAAAGAAGGCCGCGAACAATATTAGTTGAGTGACAATGGTCAACATAAAAATATTGGCACCTATTGCCAGGAGAGGGGGCGCCGCAAATCTTACAGCCGCCCATCTGCTTCTCAAGCATGTCATTATAAATCTCTATCGTAACGCCGTACTTTTGCAGAAGTTTTTTCCTGTTGTATAAATGCCTACGCTCCTTATTGTTTTCACACCACTCCTTATGTCTTTTGATGGAATACTCTCGATTCTCGGAGTACCACTTTTTGTACATAGCCTTAGCTTTTGCCTTTCCGTTGTCTGTAGAAAGATACTTAACTCTATCTACGCGCTCACAAGCCTTACACCGACCTCTCTTGCCATCAGAGTTCCTTTTGCGAGTTCCGAATGCACTCAGTGGTTTTTCTTCACGACAGCAAACGCACACCTTGACGCCGTTAATAAAATCCATCTGATAGGGGCGCATCTCGATCAAAACATCGCCTCCATCTCTTCATAACTTATCTCTTCTTCCGGCCCAGACTGCAAAATCTCATCATCGTCATAGTGCGGCAGCTCAACACCGGGTCCAGGTTGCCAGCCCCATACCGTCTTCGCGCCCTTACGCTTTTTAACCCGCTCGAACCCCTCGACTTTCAATATCTTGCTTATAGCGCGGCTCTCATTTTGAGACTTGCCGCGCACGGGGATCTGGAGAGCTGCCATAATCTCCCGCACCTCGAAGAACGAACGACCACGGCACGCATTAAGAACATCGTGTGTCATGTCGTCGGTTATCCGGCGCTCGTCCGCAGCAGCAGCGGCCTTGGCATATATCTCCTGACTGAGAATAAGCCCCTCGCCAGCTTTGTAACGATGAACAGCTTCGGCCCATATTTGCTTTGACGCTGCCTTAAGACCGTCAAGGTCGATTTTCTTGCCTGTTGCGACCACCCAGAAGCGCGACAAGCCGGTTGGATCTTTAAAAATACCGTCAAGCGGGTTATATGTCCCAGCTAGGACAAATTGCCTCGGCCATTTCTTCGTCTTACGTCCATACGGCGCGCGGTAAGTGTCCTCTTTGGTCGAGATGAACGCCTTCAGCGCGTCATCGTCTTTTTTATTAAATCCCGACATCTCCTGGATCTCGACGATCAATGCGCCGGTCAGCTTCATGAGTTCGTCCGGGTCTTCGCAGTTGCTTATCTTTAAAGTATCCATGAAATAGCGCTTCTCCTGGCCGGGATCGCCGAACGTGGCCATGATCTCCAGCGCCGTTGACTTGCCGGCGCGCTGCGGACCCTCTAAGACAAGCATCTGGTCGAACTTGCAGCCCGGCTCATAGATGCGCTTCACAGCCGCTATAAGCCACGTCCTGCCGACTGCGCGCACATAGTCCGGGTCGTCCTTCTCGCAGCCCAGCCAGTCGATCAGCCAGTTATCTAAGCGCGGGCTACCATCCCATACGAGATGGTTAAAATAATCGCGGGCGGGGTGTATTGAGTTACGTAAAGCAGCATCCTCGACGGCGCCGCGAGTCTTGCCCTCGTTGCCCCGAAGCCCGCCCTCAAGGTTCTGGAGATAATAGTCGCACTCGCGTATATCAGCATCGTCTAATTCATGGATTTTAAATGTAGCCTCCCGCCCTTCATCCTCGGTCCATGGCGGGCATTTCACGACCATCGTTGTCAGGTGGAACTCGTCCCATGCGAAGATGCCGGCAAGCCTCGGGTGGTGCTGGACGTAGAGAGAATAGTTAACGCTGTTTTCCTCGTACCAGACCTGTACCCCGTCTTTGCTGACCCGCTTCACCTTCATAAAATTTTTGAAATTCTCGGTCGATACTATAATGGCGAGGGCTTTGGAGGGTTTCTTCTTCTCCGGCACCGATAGAACGCGCGCCTTAACCGCTTCCAGGCCATCAGATATAGCAAGATCGTTATAATCTGTGCGTTTATCGGGATCGTCGGGTGGGAAGTCAGGCCAGATAACATGCGCGCCGCCGATCTTAGCCGCCGCCTGGTTAGCCTTGACGATGCCCGTATTCACCAGCCAGCCATCAGCAGCCCGCCAGTTCTTCCAGCGCTCGTCATCGCCGGGGATGTCGCTGGTCACTAGATCGGGCGGGCAATGCTTGGCCTTAGCGCGTCCGTCCCACGACCATTGATCGTTGTCTGACGCGATTATAATTTGCGCCTCTGGATAGCGACCCCGGAAGAACTCAGCGACGGGTGCTATATTTCCTGCATTAAAAGCCACAATAACAATACAGCCTGTTGCCTCGCGTATGCTGGCACCTGTCGCAAAGCCCTCACAGAGAATGATTCGGTCCTTGCTGTCGTCTTTCTGTGCGAGATGGTAGTACCCGCCTTGGAACGGCGAGCCCTTGACCCATTTATCGTCATCGTCTTTGAATGAGAAAAACTTGTCGCCGTCTGCCGTGATCGTTTGCAGGCATTTAAACACCCCGGCCACGAATACCGGGATTATTAGATCATCCTTATATAGCCGGATGCCGTGGGGCTGGATCTGTTTGCGCTCTAAATATGGGTGATCGGTAGCGAGCGGCGACTTATCCCAGATCAACTTGGCCGCTCTTGTTACGGCGTCCTGTTCTTCTTTGCGGGCGCGCTCGGCTTCTTTCTTCTCGGCGGCCAGTTTGGCTTTGAACGCTTTGGTCTCTTCGGGCGTGAAATGCTTGCTCGCTTTGGAGTGCCATATATGGGATACACCTTCACGGTGAGAGCCGAAATTGCCGACTCCGAATCCTGTGTCTGCCTCAACCTTGAGACGATAGAATCCCGCCTTCTTGCCAGGTTTGTCCCCGGAGATGCGATACCCATGCCAGCGGTCATCATCAACAATATCGCTCGCACGCTCCGGTCCAACCCCGGCAGCGTGCATAGCGTCGATGAAGCTGGCGAGGGTGTCAGACATTTACTTCCCAAGCTTTCCGTCCGTAGAAGTGTTAAACATATAGACGGGCTTGGGGTTAGCTCTCCGGCTTCTAACGGCGCCCCTTGATTTTGCCTGCTCTAATAGCTGCGCTCTTATTTTATCGCCCGTGTAATTCATTGGCGCGTTCATATATTCCCCGATCTCGGTCTCTGTCATTCTGCCGAATGATGGGTGGATGGGTGGCTGTGGTTTTTTCATATTATTCTCCTATAATGATTGGGTTGGTATTGCGGGCATAAAACTCAGTGATGCAGGGCTTCCGTTCAAAGCAGTACCACGCCACGTTATCTTTGCCCGTGTGCTTGCTGCCCTCGATCCACTTGACGCGGCCAATCGCAACAATTTTAGAGCAATACTCCATGTACGGCGCGGCCTGCTTGGTGTGCGCGTAGTCGGCATCAAGCAGGAGCCAGGCGGGAGCGATGAGTCGGAAGTGCTCGATCATGGGGTGAAGGACCGATCTCTGCCAAGGCGGGTTTGTTATAATAAACTCAGCGCCTGCGAGGTCGATCCCGTCAATTTTACATGCGTCCTTATGCCGCACCCTCGGATCACGGGGTACGCTATCCGTGGCCCCCGTACAGCGAAGGCCAAGACTCTCAAGGTGGCTGGCCAGTTTATACGCGCCGGCGCATGGCTCGTAGAACCTGGCCCCATTAGGAACATGCGGAAGTAACTCTAGGGCTGCTGAATAGGGCGTGTCATACGCATCTTGCGGCCTGCGCTCGAACGTCCCCGTCGATCTCTTCGCCATGTCATCACCACCGCATCGGCTTAGACCGCGCGCGCCGCCTGTAAGCCTTATACTCAAATATACCAATGTCGTATTGCGCGCCGTTGGGTGACTTATCAACTCCAACCCTGCGCTGTGTGAACTCTAGCCAGCCCTCGACGTTCACTTGCTCGATCCATGCCAGCCAGCGCCGCTCGTGCCTGTTGCCAAGCATAAACGCCGTCTTGCCGCGCCAGTATATAAGCGACTCGCCGGTCTTAAGTGCCTCAATTTTAGCAATGATTGCATTAGCATCAGGCTCACGCCCGACATCTTGATTAGACATATAATTCTCCCCCGGCTTATAACCTGGCATTGCGCCAAGTGTGCCTTTAGTGTTTGAACCCCGCTTTTAAGGACGGTCTATAATCGGGCAAGCGACACAGACCGCCCATAAAAGAGGGGCTCATCGACCGCCGACAAAACAAGGTAACGCTTCGTCGGAGACCGGGGCAAATTATATTTTAAAAAAGTTCCGTATTATGTTTAAAAATTCCAAGTTCGCAATAAAGTTTCATTTATTAATACTGCCTCCCGGTACGCCTCCCGGTACACTGTCCGGCGCGGACGCCTGTGCCTTGCGCTTATAATAAGCCAGCAGCGACTTCTTTATCCTTGCCCGGTTCATATCATCATTAACCCATAACCTGGACGCACCGATCTTGCGGTTAAACACCCAATCAATGCGCCTGTGCGGGTAGCCCATCCTGGCCAGCTCCCTTGCCAGCGCCCGCCTGTGTGCCATGAGATACACAGCGCGCCTCGGCCCTGTAACGTCATCAAACGCCACGCCCCGAGCACGGCAAAGAGCGGCAAGCGTGGTTCTGATGGGTGCTAAGGCTGTCATGCAATCCCCCACCATCTGCAAACGCGCTCGGTCCACCTTAAAGTCAGGCCGAGAGTACGCTCTGCCATATCAGCCGTCACACACATGTCGCCCGTGCCATACGTCAGCATGTCCAAAAGCATCTTGTCGCTGTGTGGCTGCATCGCTCGACGGAAACAATACGCCATGATCTCTTGACGGTCTGCGCGGTGGATCAGCCCGGCCAAGTGTGCCTTGCGATCATGCCGGAGATCGTCGCGGACTCTGTCTAGTAGTTGCTTGGGGCTTTGTGTCACGCCTCGCGCTCCCTGTTATATATGATCGCCCGAACGTCATAGGCATAATAAGCCTGTATGAATGCCAGCGCTTCCCCGTCCTGAAACAGCCAGTCATTGCCGGCCATATCGGTGACGCGGGTTAGTGTGCCGTGTGTTGTGATGGTTAGCATTTGTCAACTCTGGCAGCTATCATGGCGTCGGCGTAGTAAATAGACAGCCGGGAAATCCAATCCGCTGGAGGCGCTTTCTCAATAGAGGTCGGCATATATGACTGCGAATAAGTCCCCTGTAAAATCGCCTGCATTGCCAGCGCCGCGAAATAATCTCGCACACTCACTTGCCCGTTTTGCATAGGGTTGGCAGTAGGACTCGGAAACGCTGGCCCACCGTCTTTAATCTCGCTCATTATATTCTCTCCTCATTTTTCCCCAGTCGCGGGCGAAATTGCCCGGCCTTCGTACTTATAAACTCAGTCGGCACGCGGCGCCAAGTGTGCCGTAAAATGCCGACTCCCCGAGTCAACCGGCTTGGTCAAGTGTGCCGTGTTTATCAGTCGGATTTGTTGCTATTTCTCCATCGTTAACAAAACACTATTGACCATCGTTCCGGCGTTTTTAAAAGTCCCCGCCGGCAATGGCTCCCAATAGGCCGCCATAGGCTCTAACTCTCGCGCTTGCCTTGGTCCGCCCGCGCATATCGCCACAAGCACCCCGCCAGGTTTTAACATGCTGAAAGCGTGCTTTATGTGCTTTATGTCCGCGCCGTTCTCAAAAGGCGGATTCATTAAAATACGGTCAAACGTGCCAAGCTCGTTAACACACTCTAAAAAGTCCCGTTGTAAAACCTGAGTAAGTGGAAACTCGCGGACTAAATGCTTAACAAGCTCCCCATTTATCTCCACCGCCACAACCCCGCCGCGCTCCGGGTTATGGCCGAACATACGGCCCCCCATTGCCCCTATAATATTGCCAGTCCCGGCGCTTGGCTCTAACACCATATGCCCAGGCTCGATCCCGGCAAGATCCACCATCTGCGCGGCCAGCTCTCGCGGTGTTGCGAATAGTTGCGGGGCTGTCACCACCCGCACGCCTGTTTTTAAGCTGGCTTTCATTGCTTCAAATTCTGAGTCTAGGTCCATGCCCCTTACTCCGCTGCGATTGCCAAGGCTTGCGCCTCTGGTTTGTTGCTTTTTTGATCCGTTAAATAAACCGGCGTCCATTGGCCCATATAACGGGGCTTTCCTTCAGCGACGACAATCGCCACGCGCACGCGGTAGCCGTCTTCTGTTTTCATACAGCCTTTATTATATTCCTTTG
>CXWK01006973.1_pt3 | contig 14752 bp, 12 predicted proteins | sample 590851 | NCBI WGS metagenome assembly CXWK01 (sample SAMEA3498364, study PRJEB10139) | wastewater metagenome | biome: wastewater treatment plant; material: activated sludge | place: Denmark | collected 2014-08-01 | reverse complement strand
CGGGAGCTGCTGGCGGCCCTGAGCGGCGCGCTCATCGCGGTGGCGCTCATCGCCAAATATCTGGCGGGTCAGGAAGGATGGCCGGACATCCTGCTATTGGTCGCCGCGGTGGTTGCGGGTTTCGACATCGCCATGCGCGCCGCCTTCAGCCTGCGCCAACGCCATTTCAGCATCGAGTTGCTGGTGACGATTGCCGCCGTGGGCGCGATCGCCATCGGCGAGTATTGGGAAGCGGCGGCCGTCACATTCCTGTTCCTCTTCGGGGCCTATCTGGAGGCAAGGACGCTGCGCCACACGCGGCGGGTGCTGGAAGGCTTGCTCGATCTGGCTCCGACGACGGCCGTCGTCACGCGCGACGGCCGGCAGATTGATGTGTTGGCCCACGAGGTGCGGCCGGACGAGATCGTCTGGATCAAGCCGGGGGCCAAGGTTCCCGTAGACGGGGTTGTGGTCGATGGCCTGTCGGCCGTGGACGAGAGCGCCATCACCGGCGAGCCGATCCCGGTCGAGAAGTCGGCCGGGGCCGAAGTCTACGCCGGGACGATCAACCAGGCCGGCCTGATCAAGGTGCGGGCTACCGGCGTGGGCGAGGATACGACGCTGGCCCGCATTATCCAGCGCGTCGAGGAGGCGCAGGAAGAGAAAGCGCCCACGCAACGGTTCATCGAGCGCTTCGCGCGCTGGTATACGCCGGCCATCATCGCCCTGTCGGTGGGGGCGCTGGCTCTGACGCGCAACGTGGAACTGGCGCTGACGCTGCTGATCATCGGCTGCCCGGGGGCGCTGGTTATCTCGACGCCGGTGTCGGTCGTCGCCGGCATCGGCCGCTCCGCCAAGCGAGGTATTCTCATCAAGGGCGGCGAATATCTGGAAAACGCGGGCAAGATTACCATGCTGGCGCTGGACAAGACGGGCACGCTGACCGAGGGTCGGCCGCGCGTCACCAATATCGTTCCCCTGTCGCCCGGCACTTCCCCGGTCGAGGTGTTGTATTGGGCGGCGGTGGCCGAATCCGGTTCGGAGCATCCGCTGGCACGGTCGATCATCGACGCCGCGCAGCGAGAGTCGGACGTCATTCCGGTCGCCGATACCTTCGCCACGCTGACGGGGCGCGGCATTACCGCCACCTGGGAGGGTCGGGCCATCGCCGTGGGCACGCCGGAGCTTCTGGCCGGGCTGGGCGTGGCGACGCCCCCTGCCGCGATGCGTGTGCTGGGCGAACTGCAAGGGGAAGGCAAAACGGCTGTGCTGGTGGCGCTCGACGACGACGTGCTGGGCGTGCTGGGCATCGCCGACGTGGTGCGCGGTTCGGCGGCCGAGATGATACGGCAACTGGAGCGCGACGGCGTGGGCATCGTCATGCTGACCGGCGACAATCGCCGAACGGCCGGGGCTATCGCCGGGGAATTGGGAATCAGCGACGTTCGCGCCGGGCTGCTGCCCGAAGAGAAGCAGGACGCCATCCGGGCGCTACAGCGGGAAGGGCATGTGGTGGCGATGGTGGGGGACGGGATCAACGACGCGCCGGCGCTGGCCGCGGCCGACCTGGGCATCGCTATGGGCGCGGCGGGGACGGACGTAGCCATCGAGACGGCCGACATCGCCCTGATGGCCGATGACCTGATGAAGGTGGCCGAGGCGATTCACCTGTCCCGCCTGACGTTGCGCAACATCCGGCAGAACGTGGTCATCGCGTTGGCGACCGTCACCGCGCTGCTGGTCGGGGTCATCGCCGGCGAGGTTCACATGGCCGGCGGTATGTTGGTCCACGAGCTGTCGGTCATGGTCGTCATTCTGAACGGGATGCGGCTGTTACGCGCCTGAGGTTGTCGGCCGGTTGAATCGGCTATAATCAGCCGGATGACGGTTATCTCCCCTTCTTTCCCTTGTCGTTCCGGCTGCGGCGCGTGCTGCATCGCCCCGTCGATCTCCTCGCCGATTCCCGACATGCCGCGGGGCAAACCGGCCGGGGTGCGCTGTGTTCAGTTGAGTGACGACAATCTGTGCCTGTTGTTCGGGATGCCGGAGCGGCCGGCGGTGTGTGCCGGTCTGCGGCCGAGCGCGGAGATGTGTGGGGCGTCGGCGGGAGAGGCGATGGTGTATTTGAGCGAACTGGAGTTGCTCACCCGAACCTGAAATTGATGAATGGGGGTATAATCTATTCAAAACACTCCGAGTAATCGACACCGTCAACTCATCCAAACTGTATGGAAGCCTATAATTTCTCCCTGCAAAATACTCGCTTCGATCTATCTCTCCCTAATTGGGCCATAGCGGCACTAAACGAGCTGCCGAGCCACCTGCCCATCCTGGAGGATCGCATGGCGGCGGTCATCGATTTCTCGCGGCGCAACTTCATCGAGGGCACGGGCGGGCCGTTTGCCGCGGGGGTGTTCGAGCGCGACACGGGCAAGCTGGTGGTCATCGGCGTCAACTGTGTCGTGCCATTGAACTGCTCGGCCGCCCACGCCGAGATCGTCGCCTTGTCGCTGGCTCAGGCGATGTTGGGCACCCACGACCTGGGCGCGGAAGGGTTGCCTGCTTACCAGCTCGTGGCCAGTTGGCAGCCGTGTGCCATGTGCGCGGCGGCCGTGCCGTGGTCGGGCGTGCGCTCGCTGGTCGTCGGCGGCCGCGGGCCGGAACTGGAAGCGGAGACAGGGCTGGACAAGGGGCCGACGCCGCCCGGCTGGCGCGCGACGCTGGAGGCGCAGGGGATCGAGGTGATCGAGGGTGTTCTCTATGAGGAGGCGCGGGCGGTGTTTCGGGAGTTTGCGAGTGGGCAAACCTCAGAGGTCTTCCGAGACCTCTGAGGTTTTAGGCATCAGTTATTTCCAAGTGTCCTTCAACGCCACCGTCCGGTTGAACACCAGCCGCTCCGGCTCCGAATCGAGGTCGACACAGAAGTAGCCGACGCGGACGAACTGGAATTTGTCGCCGGGCACGGCCGTGGCCAGGCTCGGCTCCACCAGCGCATCGACCACGCGGATGGAGTCGGGGTTGAGGTTCTCCACGAAGTCGGCGACTCCTTCTTCGGGGTTGGCCTGGGTGAAGAGCAACTCATAGAGGCGTACCTCGGCCGGGAGCGCGTGCTCGGCCGACACCCAGTGGATGGTGCCCTTCACCTTGCGGCCGTCGGCCGACTGCCCGCCGCGCGAGGCAGGGTCATAGGTGGCGCGCAGTTCCACAATCCGCCCGGCCTTGTCCTTGACCACGCCGGTGCAGACGATGTAGTAGGCGTTCATCAAGCGCACCTCGGTCTCCGGGGCCAGCCGGTTGTAGCCCTTCACCGGCTCTTCCATGAAGTCGCTGCGCTCGATGTAGATCTCGCGCGAGAAGGGGATGTCGCGCGACTCGGTGCGCGTCTTGTCCTGCTTGTAATAGGTGACGTCGAATGTCTCCTCTTTGTCCTTCGGGTAGTTCTCGATGACCACCTTCATCGGCTCCAGCACGGCCATGACGCGCGGGGTGCGGGCGTTGAGATCTTCGCGGACGGCGTGCTCCAGCACCGACATATCGACGATGCTGTTGGCCTTGCTGACGCCGATCATGTCGGTGAAGTTGCGGATGCCCTCGGACGTGTAGCCGCGACGGCGCAGGCCGCGAATCGTCCACATGCGCGGGTCGTCCCAGCCGTCGACGTGGCCTTCCTTCACCAAGCGGATCATCTTGCGCTTGCTCATGACGGTGTAGGTCAGGTTGAGCCGGGCGAACTCGATCTGCTGTGAGCGGGGGATGCCCAGCGCTTCCTGGAACCAGTCGTAGAGGCGGCGGTTGTTCTCGAATTCAAGGGTGCAGATGGAGTGGGTGATACCTTCGATGGAGTCGCTCTGGCCGTGGGCCCAGTCGTAGGTGGGGTAGATGTGCCAGGCGTTGCCGGTGCGCGGGTGCGGGGCGTGGAGGATGCGGTACATGACCGGGTCGCGCAGGACGATGAACGACGAGGTCATGTCGATCTTGGCCCGCAGGACGCGGGAGCCTTCGGCGAATTCGCCGGCGCGCATGCGGCGGAACAGGTCGAGGTTTTCTTCCACGGGGCGCTCACGGAAGGGGCTGTTGCGGCCCGCCTCGGTCAGCGTGCCGCGGTGTTCGCGGATCTCCTCGGCGCTCAGGTCATCGACGTAGGCCTTGCCGTCGCGGATGAGTTGCTCGGCCCAGTCGTAGAGCTGCTCGAAGTAGTCGGAGGCGTGGAAGAGACGGCCGTCCCAGTCGGCTCCCAACCAGCGCACGTCCTCCATGATGGCGTCGATGTACTCCTGCTCTTCTTTCTCCGGGTTGGTGTCGTCGAAGCGCAGGTTGAACAGGCCGCCGTAGTCGCGGGCGAGGCCGTAGTTGAGGTTGATCGATTTGGCGTGGCCGATGTGAAGATAGCCGTTGGGTTCGGGCGGGAAGCGGGTGTGGACGTGGCCGTCGTGCTTGCCGGCGGCGTTGTCCTCGTCGATGATGGTGCGGATGAAGTTGGATGGGGTTGTAGTCATTGTGTCGGTCATAGTGATGTCATCTGTGGATGATCTTATTCTTTTTCAAGTACCTCAATCGCCTCGTCGAGGCGGGAGAGGGTGCGGTTGCGGCCGAGGGCGACGATGGACTCGAAGATCGGCGGCGAGACGTCTTGCTGGGTGACGGCCAGGCGCAGGACGCCCAGGAACGGCCCGGCCTTGCCGTTGGTGGTGTTCTCCTCGCCAATGGTCGTCAGCCCGGCCGACAGGGCGGCCGTGTCGAAGGGTTGGGCCAGGGCGAGGAAGGCGCGGGCCGATTGCAGGCCGCGCAGCGCGGCGTCGCCCGGCATTTTGGCATGCATCAGGCGCTCGGCCGGCGGCACGGCGGATTCTTCGTCCTCCCACAGGAATTTGAGAAAGTCGGCGGCGTCGGTCAGCTTCTTCAGGCGCACGCGCAGCGACGGGGCCACGGCCAGCAGGGCCTCGGCGCTGACCTCGTGGCCCTGGCGGTCGAGGAACGGCTTCACCGCCTGGGCCAGCTCCAGCGGTTCCATGTCCTGAATCCACTGGCCGTTGAGCCAGTCGAGCTTGTCGTAGGGCAGGCGGGTGGGCGCGGGATTGATGTCTCCCAGCTTGAAGCGCGGGATGGCTTCCTCGATGGGGAACTTCTCGCGGTCGTCGCCGAAGGACCAGCCGACGTTGGCCAGGAAGTTGTTGAGCGCCTGGGGCAGATAGCCGGCGTCGCGGAACTCCTCGACCTTGATCAGCACCTCGCGGCCGCCGTCGTCGAAGGCCTGGGTGCGCTTGCTCAGCTTGCCCTTGCCGCTGGGGTTGAGCACCAGCGGCAGGTGGGCGTAGACGGGCGGCTCCCAGCCGAAGGCGGCGTAGAGGTTGATGTGCAGCGGCGCGCTGCTGATCCATTCGTCGGCGCGCAGGATGTGGGTTATTTCCATGAAGTGGTCGTCGACGACATTGGCCAGGTGGTAGGTGGGCAGGCCGTCGGATTTGAGCAGCACGGCGTCGGCGATTTGGGCATTGGGCACGGTGATGTCGCCGCGGATGACGTCGGGGATGACGGTCGTGCCGTCGGTGGGGGCCTTGAAGCGGACGGCGAAGGGCGTTCCGGCCGTCTGGCGGGCGACCGTCTCTTCGGGCGACAGGGTGCGGCAGCGACGGTCGTAGCCCTGGTCGCCGCGGGCGGCTTTCTGGGCGGCGCGGCGGGCTTTCAGCTCGTCGGCGGTGCAGAAGCATTTGTAGGCGTGGTCGTGGTCGAGCAGCCATTGCGTCCACTGGCGGTAGAGGTCGGCGCGCTCGCTCTGGACGTAGGGGGCGTGGGGGCCACCGATGGATGGGCCTTCGTCCCAGTCGAGGCCCATCCAGCGCAGGGCGTCGATCAGGGCTTGGGTCGCGCCCTTAACGGAGCGTTTCTGGTCGGTGTCCTCGATGCGCAGGATGAATTGGCCGCCGTTTTTGCGGGCGAACATCCAGTTATAGAGGGCGGTGCGCGCCCCGCCGATATGGAGATAGCCGGTGGGGCTGGGGGCGAATCGTACGCGAACGGTCATAAAGAGAATCCACAGATTCCACAGATTACACAGATTTACAGAAGGTATCTGTATGATCTGTGTAATCTGTAGATTGTATTTTGTAAACCGTAAGGATAGCAGAAAAAGGGGAAGTTGACAGTGTCTTGTCAGCCTTCCAGTTGCTTCACACTCGCTTCGCCCGTCAGCAGTTTCATCTGGTCGATGGCGATGCGGTTGAGCCGTTGCAGGCGTTCTTTCTGGGGCATGCTCTCGCGGATGAAGTGGGCGTTGAGGTTCTCCAGATTGGAGAGGGTGACCAGTTGCCAGATGTTGGCCTGGTCGCGGATGTTGCCGCGCTCGTCGGGGTGGCTGTCGCGCCATTCGGCGGCCGTTTGGCCGAAGAGGGCCATGTTCAGTACGTCGGCCTCGGAGCGGTAGATGTCGCTTTTCTCCTCGGCGCTCAGCTCTGGCGGGACGAGTGTTTCGCTGATGGCCGCGGTGTGGATGCGGTAGTTGAGCTTGACCAGGTTGCGGCGGATGTCCCAGCCCAGGCGCTCCAGTTCGTCGCTTTTGATGCGCTGGAACTCCTTGATCAGGTAGAGCTTGAACTCGACGGCTACCCAGGCGGCGAACTCGAAGGCGATGTCGGGGTGGGCATAGATGCCGGCATAACGGCCGCCGCGGATGACCAGCCCGACGGCCTGGGTGGCGTCGATCCATTGCCGCGCCGTCAGCGAGAAGCGATTCAGCCCGGCCTGTCGCCGGAACCCCTCGAACGCTTCGCTATTGAAGGCGGGGTTGTTGAGGTGTTCCCAGATGCCCAGAAACTCAACGGTGTCCCGGTTACGCAGCCAGTTCTGGAGCACATAGTTGGTGCGCTCTTCGTCGCGGTAGCGGGCCATGTCGGTGATATTGATGTAGTCGATGCCGCCGATGGGGGCGATGGCGACTTGCTGGTCGAGGACGTTGATTTTTTCCATGATGGGTCTCTTGATGAACGACGAACTACGGGCGACGGCGACGAACCACGAATGAAGAGGAAGAGGATTCCTCTCCTCCTCGGCTGACGACTAGCCGAACTCCTGTTTCTTCTGGCGCATGAGCACCGACTCGACGACGCCGATGGCGAGGAAGAGGGTGATGAGCGAGCTGCCGCCGTAGCTGACGAAGGGCAGGGTCAGGCCGGTGACGGGCAGGACGCGCACGTTCATGCCAACGTTGACGGCCGTCTGGAAAAAGAGGATGGCGGCGATGCCGGCGCAGATGAGCTTTCCGGCCGGGTCGGGGCTGAGTGAGGCGGCACGCAGGATGCGCAGCAGGATGAAGCCCATTAGCCCCAGCACCACCAGCGAGCCGAAGAGCAGCCCCATCTCTTCTGTGACGACCGAGAAGATGAAGTCGGTGTGCTGGGCGCGCAGGAAGCCGAGCTGGCTTTGTGTGCCTTCCAGATAGCCCTTGCCGAACAGCCCGCCGGAGCCGATGCTGATCTCGGCCTGGTCGATGTTGAATACGTCGTCGCTGCTGGCTTCTTCGGGGTTGAGGAAGGTGGTGATGCGTCCTTTCTGGTAGTCGGCCAGGAAGGGGAAGACGGCCAGCCCCACGACCAGGCCGATCACGCCGAGCATGAGGAAGTGGCGCATCGGCAGGCCGGCAACCCAGATCATGATGAACCACAGGAACATGAAGAGGATGGTCATGCCCAGGTTGGGCTGGATGAAGATCAGGCCGACGGGGATGGCGAAGTAGGCCAGGGTGACGAGGGTGTTGCCGAAGCGGTCGATGATCTGTCGTCGGTTGGCCAGGAATTGGGCGAAGGTGATGGCGATGAAGATGCGGCCGAACTCCGACGGCTGAATCTGGAAGGAGGGGGTGATCTGGATCCAGCGGCGGGCGTCGTTGTTGACCTGCCCGGTGACGATCACCAGCACGAGCAGGCCGATCAGCCCGGCGTAGATCCACCAGTGGGCGGAGGTCAGCACGCGGTAGTCGATGGCGGCCGTGACGAGCAGGATGACCAGCCCCAGGATGCCCCAGATGAGCTGCTGTTGGGGGTAGCCGGCGAAGGCGGGCGCGCCGGTGATGGCGCTGCGGATCATGAGGATGCCGTAGCCGGTGAGCAGCAGCACGGCCGCCAGCAACCAGACATCGAAGAAGCGCCATACTGAGGTTCTGGATAACATTTCATGCTGATTGTAGCGCGGGGGGAGGGGGAGAATCCACAGATTTCACGGATTTCACAGATTTGAAGGGGGAGGGGGTGAAGGGGAGAAAGGAGCGCTCCCTTTCTCTCCTTCTCCCTTTCTCCCTTTCAATCTACCGGCTGCCGGCGCCGTTGCGGCGGGCGCGGGTGGCCAGGAGGGGAATTTCGGCGACGAGACGGTTTTCCTGGGTGTCCTGTTCCAGATGGACGACGACTTTATCGGTGTCGATGGCCATATGTTTGGCGATGACCTGGATGATGTCGTCCTTGATCAGTTCCAGCATGCCGGGCGGCAGGTCGGCGCGGTCGTGGATGAGCACCATTTGCAGGCGCTGCTTGGCCATTTGGCCGCTGGGTTCGTTTTTTCCTAGTAGTCGGTCGAGCCAGTTCATGCCTTGTCCCTCACAGGTGAAGAGAATCCACAGATTTCATCGATTGCACCGATGTGGTTATGCTTATTGGCCGCCCATGAGCGCTCGCAGGCGGGTCATGAATGTCTGCCTGGGGGCCAGGTCCAGGAAGGGCACGTCTTCGCCGTCGAGGCGGCGGGCTATGTTGCGGAAGGCTTCGCCGGCGCTGGCCCCATTGACGCTGTGCATCACCAGCGGCAAGCCCTGGTTGCTGGCCACGAGGATGCGCTCGTCTTCGGGGATGACGCCCAGCAGGGTCACGGCCAGGATGTCGAGCACGTCGTCGACGGAGAGCATGTCGCCGCGGCTGACCATGGCCGGCTTGACCCGATTGAGGATGAGTTGGCCCGGCCCTTTCTCTTCGGCTTCGATCAGGCCGATGATGCGGTCGGCGTCGCGCACGGCCGATACTTCGGGGTTGGTGACGATGAGCACCTTGTCGGCCGGGGCCACGGCGTTGCGGAAGCCGCGCTCGATGCCGGCCGGGGAGTCGATGATGATGTAGTCCATCTCCTCGCGCAACTGGTCGCAAATGAGCACCATGTCCGAGGGGCTGACGGCGTTCTTGTCGCGCGTTTGGGCGGCGGGGATGAGGTATAGCTCCGGCTGGCGCTTGTCCTTGATCATGGCCTGGCGCAGGCGGCAGCGGCCCTCGACCACGTCGACCAGGTCGTAGACGATGCGGTTTTCCAGCCCCATGATGACGTCGAGGTTGCGCAGGCCGATGTCGGCGTCGATGGCTGTGACGCGCTTGCCCAGCATCGCCAGGGCGGAGGCCAGATTGGCCGTCACTGTTGTTTTCCCTACACCCCCTTTGCCGGAGGTTATTGTCAGGACTTGTGCGCTCATAGGCTTGTTCCTTGTCGGTGGTCGATGGTCGGGCGACAGGAGTCGCCAATGGCCGGTTTTACTATCCACTGCCCATTGTCCACTGATTACTGTCTCCTCATTTCCGCCACGGCTCGGCGATGATTTGCCCTTCGCGGATGGCCGCTTGCTCCGGGATTGGCGCAGCGCGGCTGTCGTTGGGGGCGACGGCGATCTGGTCGGCGATGCGCAGCTGCGTCGGATTCAGGTCCAGGGCGCAGATGACGGTGGCTGTGTCGCCGTTCGCTCCGGCATGGACCAGCCCGCGCAGTCGGCCCCAGACGATGACGTTGCCTGTGGCGATGATCTGGGCGCCGGGGTTCACGTCGCCCAGGACGATGACGTGTCCTTCGTGCCACACCGACCGGCCCGACCGCACCGTCTCGCGCAGCAGCAGGGCATTGGCCGTCGCGGACGACGGGGCCGTCGCGGACGTCGGGGACGAGGCCGCGTCGCCCTTGGCGGCGGGGCCGTTGGCGGCGGGGCGCAGGGTGTTGCCGTCCAGATCGGTGGCGCTGCCGGAGAGGCGCGTCGCCAGCCCCAACTCGCGGGCGATCTGGCGCGTCTCGCTGTCGTCGGCGATGACGGCCCACAACTCCAGGTCGTGGTCGGCGAACAGGGCCTGCAAGCCGGTGAGTTGCTCGTTGTTCATGGCGCGACGACCCAACTCCACGGCCACCCGGCTGTCGTGGAGAAAGCCGCGCTTTTGCTCCAGCTCGCGGCGCAATGGTTCGTAGACGGCAAAGTCCGGGTGGTCGTTGACCCGGATGAGCAAGCCGTCGCGGATGCCTTTGATGTCGATTTGTCGTGCCACCTGTGCCCGATAGTGTCCTGGTTGGCCCGGATATGGGGGGTATCGTTCAATACCACCGGGCTGAATTGTTGAAATAATACAACAACATCCGGCAAATAGCAAGTGGGGGGAATTCACGCCCTGTACCTTGAAGTAATCGATGTCATCCATTATGATTAGCGCATCGCGTGATGGCGTCAGGCTGTCTGCGGTCGCCTTCCTCGCGCGTTAAAATCTCTCATAGTTGATTCAAGGAGAAATAAGATGTCTCGCCGCGCCATTCCCCTATTCCTTGTCCTGCTGTCCGCGCTGTTGCTGGTTGCTTGCGAGTTCAGCGCCACCACAGCCAACGTCAAGAGCGCCACGCTGGCCGCCGACGAGGCCGGCAGCCGGCCCACCACGACGTTTGAACCCTCGGATACATTTTATCTGCTGGTCGATCTGGCCAACGCGCCGGACGACACCACAGTCAGGGCGGTCTGGTATGCGGTGGACGTGGGCAGCGCGGCCGCGCCCAATACGTTGATCGACGAGGCGAGCATGACCACCGGCAGCGCCGTGGTCACGTTCGATCTGGCGCACGACGACGCCTGGCCGCCGGGAGCCTACAAGGTCGATCTGTTTCTCAACGACGAACTGAACCAGACCCTGGACTTCAGCGTGAACGGCGAGGTGGCGCAGGTGGAGCCGACGGTTGCCCCGGCCGCCACCGACGCGGCGGCGACGGCTCCCGCAGCCGCGGGCGATCTGGCGACCACGCTGGAAGGAGTGCGCGATGCCACCATTCGCATCCAGGCCGAGGGGAGCTTCATCGACCCGGAATTCGGCGAGATGACCAACGCCGCCGGGCAGGGGTCGGGCTTCATCATTGACCCGTCGGGCATCGCCGTGACCAACAACCATGTCGTCACCGGCTCCGCCTTTTTGCAGGTCTATCTGGAAGGGGAAGACCGGCCGCGCAACGCCCGGATTCTGGGCGTGTCGGAATGCTCCGATCTGGCCGTCATCGACATCGAGGGCGACGGCTTTCCGGCGCTCCAGTGGCGCGAGGGCGACATCCCCGTGGGGCTGGAGATCTACGTCGGCGGGTTCCCGTTCTTCGGTAACGAGGAGTTCACCCTGACGCGCGGCATCGTTTCCAAGGCACGGACCGGCGGCGAGACCAACTGGGCCTCGGTCGATAGCGTGATCGAGATTGACGCGGTGGTCAATCCCGGTAATTCCGGCGGCCCGCTGGTGGACGGCGACGGCCGCGTGGTGGGCGTCAACTATGCCGCCAACTCGAGCACCGACCAGTATTACACCATCTCCCGCGACGAGGCGCGGCCGATCATCGAGCAGTTGCGCGCCGGAACCGACGTCAACTCCATCGGCATCAACGGCCAGGCCGTGAGCGACGGGGAGAGCATCTTCGGTATCTGGGTGGCCTCGGTGGAGTCCGGTTCGCCGGCGGACAAGGCCGGCATCGAGTCGGGTGACATCCTGACGAAGATGGAAGGGCTGGTGCTGGCCACCGACGGCACGATGTCGGCCTATTGCGACATTCTGCGCGGCCACAACATGAGCGACGTCATGGCCGTCGAGGTGCTGCGCCTGTCCGACGGCACGCTGCTGACCGGGCAGGTGAACGGCGACCCGCTGGAAGTCGTCGGCACGTTCGGCGGCTCGTCGGGCGGCGCGTCGGGTGAATATGTGACCGTCAGTGACGATTCAGGGGCGCTACAGATGTCGGTTCCCGTCGAATGGAGCGATGTGGACGGCACGCCGTGGGTGTTCAACGATGAGGAAGTCGGCCCTTCACTCAACGCCTCGACCAGCATCAACGACTATTACGACAACTGGACGACGCCGGGCGCGTTTCTGGCCGCGTCGGCGTCCTTGCGGGCCGCCTATGACCCGGCCGCTTTTCTGGATGAGTTCGATCTGAGCGACGGTTGTGTCTATGACGGCCGCTTCGACTATAGCGACGAACTCTATAGCGGGGCATATGATTCGTATTCCGATTGCGACGGCACGGGCAGCCGCTTTATCGTGATGGTGGTGGAGCCGGCGGCGCAGGATGCGCTGATTCTGCTTCAGGCCCAATTGCCCACCGCGGCCGATGAGGAAGCATTTAATCAGATATTGAGCAGCTTCGTCTTTCTGGGACCGTAAACAAGATACGAGATACGAGTCAAGAAGGCGCTCTTCACTCGTATCTCGTATTTCGTATCTCAATATGGGTAAAGTCATTCTCATCGCGGGCAATTCGGGGGTCGGCAAGACGACGCTGGCCGACGCGCTTTGTCGCTTGCGGCCGTTTGCGCGGGGGCTGGAGCAGCACGCCGAGCGGCCGTTCCAGGCGCTCATGGCCGCCGACCCCGCGCGCTATGCGCTGGCCAATCAGGTGGATTACTTTCTGTTGCGGGCAGAGCAGGAGCGGGTCATCCGCGAGGGCGCGGCCGATGGCCTGATCGACGGCGGGCTTGATCTGGATTTCCACGGCTTCACGCGGCTGTTCCACGCCAGGGGCTATCTGTCGGCGGCCGAGTTCGATCTGCTGCTGCGGCTGCAGGCGGCGCTGCGGGCGGCGCTCGGGCCGCCCCATCTGGTGCTCTATCTGACCGCGCCGCTATCGGTGGTGGAGGCGCGCTTTGCCCGGCGCGGCCGGCCGCTGGAGATCGCCCGGCGCGACGATCTGGCCCGACTGGAGCGGTTCGTGGCCGAGTGGGTGGCGGGGCTGGCGGGTGTGCCGGTCATCCATATCGACGCGGCGGCCGATGATTGTTGCGACTCCAACGGCCTGCTCGCTCTCCTCTCGCAAATTGACGATTTTCTCGGTTCGTAGTGGGCGATGAATCGCCTGCTACGAACCTGCTCCCAGGATTTTTCCCGCTCCCAACAGGACATCTGCCCCATGACATCGGGACGGTGGCCGATCTATTCTGCGATCATCTTGAAGCGAGAGGTAAATCATGAACGCAGAACACAATATAGAACGAACACAAATGGGCTGGAGCTTCATCGCCAAATGGGTGATTACCACGACGCTGACGGCCGCAATCGCGATCTTCCTGGGCTTTGGCGCCATGTGGTCGGTGGGCGATGCGCTCAGCAGAGCGGTTGGGGAGACAATCGGCTGGACTATTGCCGGCGGATTATTGGGTGCGTTGGTTGGCCTGGGCATTGGCGGTGGACAGGCTTTCGCTCTGGGTAGCAACGGACGTGGGGTGAACCCGACCCGCTGGGTGCTCAATAGCGTTGTCGGCGGCGGGGTAGTCGCCACAGTTGTCATTAGGTTTATCATCGCTCTATCCGGCACCAATCCCAACTCATCCGACGTGCTTGTCGGCCTAATCTTTGGCTCCGTACTGGGTCTCGGCATCGGACTTGGGCAATGGCTGGTAATAAGACGTCATCTACCTAATTCCTGGGCCTGGGTACTCATTACCGTAGCAGCCCTGACGGCGGGCTTGGTCATCGGCATCAGCCTGGGTGGCGAGGGGCGAGAGATTTTCGCATTCACCGTATTCGGCTTGATCGTCGCGGGTATCACCGGGTTGGGCGCGGCCTGGTTATTTGACGGCATTCGCCCGACCGCCGCCGGTCAAATCGGCGTCCTGCTGGCTCTGGGCATGCTGCTTGCCGCCTGCGGAGGTGCTGCCGAGTCAACCGAGCCGAGCGTCCGCTTTGCCGAGCCAAGCGACGGCGCAAGCGTGGCCGCACCGGTCAGAGTCGTCATGGCCGCCGAAAACTTCACCGTCGAACCGGCCGGGGACGGCATAGTTCACGAAGGCGCGGGCCATCTTCACATCATGATCGATGCGCCCTGTATCACCGCGGGCCAAACCATCCCCAAGGATGACGCCCACAAGCACTTTGGCGATGGCAGCACCGAGACATCGTTGGAGCTGGCATCCGGTTCGCATACACTCTGCCTGCAGGCGGCCGACGGCGCGCATACCGCGTTGGCGGGCGAAGGGATGACGCATACGATAACCGTTACCGTGCCATAGAGTACTGTCTCGTAGACCTGACAGGTCGGCGGATAGGAATCCGCTCCTCGACCTGTCAGGTCTGGGCAGGTATCCCCATTTAAGGAGCGAAGCGATGATCGAACAACCAGCGCACAATCGGCGTTTTGGCCGGTCGCCGTCTGGCCTGCGCGCGGCACAAGTGTTGAAACATCTCTTTTCGGCCTTGCTGTTCGGTTTACTCTGCGCAGGTTGTGCTTCAGTCTCTCAACCTGATTACCCCCTGGTTCCGACCGTCAGTCCGGACGCACACCGTATTTTCCACAACGGCACCATCCTGACCATGAACCCCGGCCAACCGGCGGCCAAGGCCATCAGCATTGCCGGGGACAAGATCGAGGCTGTGGGCAGCGATAACGACGTGCTGGCCCTGCGTCGCCCGAACTCAGTCGTCGTCGATTTGCAGGGCCGGACGCTCATGCCCGGCTTTGTGGATCCGCACACGCATCTCTTCAATGACGCCGAGCAATATCTGGATATGACCGTGACCGAGGTTCAGCAGGTTGC
>CXWK01001966.1_pt1 | contig 14754 bp, 9 predicted proteins | sample 590851 | NCBI WGS metagenome assembly CXWK01 (sample SAMEA3498364, study PRJEB10139) | wastewater metagenome | biome: wastewater treatment plant; material: activated sludge | place: Denmark | collected 2014-08-01 | reverse complement strand
CGCGCGCCGCACCCGAGTGGGCGGCAGCCAGAACAACCCGGGACCACCGGGGGGCGATCCCGCGAACGGCCACCCCGGAGTCCCGCATGAGGGCGCGCGCCGCACCCGAGTGGGCGGCAGCCAGAACAACCCGGGACCACCGGGGGGCGATCCCGCCAACAGCCACCCCGGAGCGCCACATGAGGGCGCGCGCCGCACCCGAGTCGGCGGCAGCCAGAACAACCCGGGACCACCGGGTGGCGAGTCACTCCCTGTGCCCAATCGGCGCTTCGTCTGGAGGGCCACGGTGGTCATACTCGCTTTGGCCGGAGTCGTCGCTCTGGTGGCCGGTGCGGTCATCTACTTTGGCAAGTCCCCGCCTTCGGGTGGCGAGGTGCTGCGCGAGCCAGCCGGATCAGTCGGGCCGGATCCCTTCACCGACTCCGTAGCCGGAACCACCCGGGAGGTCACCGCCACCACCCTCGTTGAGGTCGGCACCAGCGCGAGTGATGTCGGAACGGTACGCGGGTCCGCCGACGGCCTCTATGGCGGCACCCTGGACCAGGCCGAATGCGATTCCGACCGTCTCGTGGCGTTCCTCGAGGACAACCCGAACAAGGCCGCCGCCTGGGCGTCGGTGCAGGGAATCGACCCCTCCGCTATTGCCGGCTTCGTCGACGGCCTCACCCCGGTCCTTCTCCGCCAGGACACGCGGGTCACCAACCACGGTTACCGCGACGGTAGAGCCGTGCCCCGACAGACCGTCTTCCAGGCTGGAACCGCAGTTCTGGTCGATGAACTTGGCGTCCCCCGAGCGCGCTGTGCTTGCGGGAACCCCCTCACCGAACCAGAACCAACCGCCGCGGCCCCCACCTTCACCGGCACCGAATGGCCGTCCTTCGACGCCACCACGATCATCGTCGTGGTGCAAGCCACGACAACCATCGCGCAGTTCACTCTCGTCGACATCGACACCGGTGACACCTTCGCCCGACCCGCTGGCACCACCGGCGACGACGACCAACCCATCTCGCCAAGCCCAGACCCTGAGCCACCCCCGACCCAAGTCGACTGGGTTAACGGTGCCCATGACATCAGTGGCTGTCAGGGCGCCTTTGGTGACCGGGTTCCCATCGAGACGCTTGAGGCGGCAATGTTCGAGGGTTACAACAATGACTCCGGCGGACAATCTCCCGTCACCTACGGTGAATCGGTGCTCGGTGCCGACGACCATGCATCGCTCCAAGCCGTCGATCTCGGAGATGATCGGCCGGGCCTGCTCCTGTTCGCATGTTACGGCAAGGACAGCACCGCTGGGTTCGCCAGGCTGGTACGACCGGGTGCCTCCCCCCCTGGGGCCGTCGAGGTCCTTGACCAGAGCGAGTTGGAATCAGGAGACGAAGGGAGCGGTTGGGTTCCCGGTGTCGAAAACGGCGTGCCTTCCGACTTCGTCGATCAACTGCCCGCGATCTCGGACGCGGATGCCTACTGGACCTCGAATTCTCTCGGTGCCATGTATGGCCAAAGTGCGGTCGCAGCGCCGTACGTTTCAGTGACCCTGTATCGGCTGGTCGAGTCACCCCCGACCGACCCGTCGGCTGGTTCGTCCGGCTGGGTGCTCAATCGCGACCCTCTGACCTACGATGTCTCGTTCGACGAGTCGCCCGCCGAGTGGCCAACGTGGTCCGAATCCTGTGCGACAGCGTACGACGCGCTGCTAGACCCCGACGGCGCCCTCCCCCAGAGCGGCCTATTCCGCCAGGACGTCGAAGGCGGCATGCTCATTTGGGGATTGCTCACCCCGCAGGGACAGCCTCACTGCCTGACCGGTGTGACTACCGACGACCCAGCGTTGACGGAGTCCTTTGAAGCCGTCAGAACGGGCTGACCGGAAAATCTCCCGTAGTTGGCTGACACTGGGCCGCCCGTTCCTCGATCCCCGAGGGGACGATCAGGATGCATGTGGTCAACACGACCGCCCTGCCGGCGGTGTCCGGTTGGAGGGTCGTCTCGAGCGGCGCCTTCTGACCCGACCGCTGCTGTGAACGGCAGGTCCCCGGACCGATCCACGACGCGTGGGCCGACCGGGGATCTGGCGCGTCGCGTTGCCCCGGCCGACGGTCGTGCTGCGTTGATCGCCGACTCCTGCATAGCGTCGTAGGGTGTCGGTACTGGCGTGAGGCAACGGAGGGTGGAGGGGCGTGGCGGCAGCGCCGGAGATCGACGGCTACTCGGATCTCGTGCGGGTGTCGCGGGGTGGCTTTGCTGTGGTGTACCGGGCCCATCAGGACCGGTTCGCATGCTTCGTCGCAGTCAAGGTATTGGACGACGTGGAGTTCGATGCCCGCACCCATCGGGAGGTGTCGAGACGGGGGCGAGCGGCGCCTCGTCCAGATCGTCCAGAGAGATCACGATTCGCTCGTCGTCCTGATCTGCCATGTTGGCGCTCCCCCTGTGGACCCGATCGGCCAGGGTATTTCCTGATCCGGTCGCCGCGCCACGGATTCGGTCCAACCCGCATCACGAGCCGGGTTGAACCTGGCGGACCGCCGGCACCGGAGTGGCGACGACGACCGTGACGTTGTCGTGGGCGCCGCGCCGGCAGGCTTCGACGAGGAGGTGGTCGGCGGCGTCACCGTTGTCCGGCTCCGCCAACAGGATTTCGACGATCTCGGCATCGGACAACGCCGCGGTGAGGCCGTCGCTGCACACGAGCACCCGATCGCCGTCACCGACGGCAATGGTCCGTACGTCGACCGCGGGCATCTCGCGGGGCCCCACCATGCGGGTGAGGCGGGCCGAGGCGGGGTGCGAGCGAGCCGCCGTGCTCGTGAGCACACCGGCCTCCACCAGCAATTGGGCCTCGTTGTGATCCGACGTGAGCAGCACGAGCGTCCCGCCCCGCCAGATGTAGGCACGAGCGTCGCCGACGTTGGCCACGATCATGTCCCCGCCGGCGCCGGCCACGACCGCTACGAGCGCGCATCCCATGCCCTCATGGCCCCACTCCTGCCCTTGGCGGGCGACCGCGCCGTGCGCTTCCCCGAACGCCGCAACCAGCTCCTGGGCGGTCGCGGGCGCGCAGTCGTCGAGGGCATCGACGGCGAACTGCGCGGCAAGGTCGCCGTCCGGTGCCCCACCCATGCCATCGGCGACGACGAGGTGCGACGGCGTGGCCACGAACCGATCCTCGTTCCGGCCCCTGCGAGGGCCGGCATCGCTCCGACCAGTCGCGTTCTCGAACCGGAGGCGAGTCACAGCTCTGCCTTGACCCTGCGGACGTCGTCGAGCCCGAGGAGGCCGTGACGGAGCAGGTTGCCGAGGAACCAGGCCTTGTCCTGCTCCTCTGGCCGAGGGTCGCCGTTGCGGAGGAACCACGCGTACCGCCCCTCGAAGGCGCGGTTCACCGAGTTCGCGCTCCTGTACCCAAGCGACTCTGCGACGATTTTGGCCGAGACGACCTCTCGCCTCGGGGGCTGACCCGTGCGGAACGGCGGCCCGGGGAAGAAGAAGGCCTGGAACGTTGCGGCGTAGATCCGCTTGGCCGCCGGAAGACTCAGCTCGTGGGCGTGGAACGGGTCGAGCTGGTCGACCAGGCGACCCGGGTCGCTGCCGGTGAATGGATCGACGGTGGGCTCGGTGCCCTGGATATCGGCGGAGCGAAAGGCGCGTCGGCGGGGGTCACCGAGCCCGCTGGGAGGGGGGTCGACCCGCGCCGTGAGGGCGAACTCGCTGGCCTGGCCCCGCGCCGCCGGCCACAGTTCGGTGACCGGATCGACCAGCGGCCAGATGTCGTAGGGCTCCACATTGGCCGCGGGGTAGGGCATCCGCACCCACAAGCCGTGGGTCCGCGAGTGGTTGTGGACCTGCCACGTGTCGCCCACCCATTCGATCGACAGCGGGTTCCCGCTCCTCCCAGTGATCCGGGGGTCGTCCGCGAAGAACGTGTGATCCAGTTCGACGGGGTCGTCACCGCTCTCGGCGGTGACGGTGTTCGAGCTCGTCCATCCCGTCCAGGTCACGGTCAGCCTCATCGGCTCGACACCCCGCATTGGCATCGGTGGGCGATGGGCGTCGCGGTCGGGTAGGACGATCTCATCGGTGTTCCTCTCAGCGGCGAAGGCGAAGTGGGCACGTGACGATCATGGGGTGCCGCGCCTCGGCGAGTCCAGGGGAGGCCTCCCCCATGCTGGCACGGTGGACGCGAAGGAGCCCCTGGCCGACGCCAGGGGCTCCTCGCGGTATTGGCCCTGCACCCTGCTGGTCAGCAGCGGCGGATCATGCGGTCCCCCGTGGCAGGTCGATGTGGAGGTGGTTGCAGGTGTCCGGGATGGTCATGACCCCGGACGGGAGGGGCGGCGTCGTACCGCATCCGCTCTGTCCGATCCGCGCACCGCGGGGAAGCATCCCCTTGATGGCGTTGATCGCCGCCACCGATCCGGGGTCGCGCCCGGTGATGGGCCAGCGGCCGTCGACCGAGTTGATGTCCACGCCCAGGCCGGCGTAGTGCAGGCTTCCCGAGGAGTGGCCGGTGCCGTTCCCGGTCAGCGAGGAGATGGAGAAGGTGTGCGTCTGCGCCAGTTGCACCAGCACCCGGAGCATGGTCGTGCTCAGGTAGGCACCGCCGTTCGATGGACGACCTGCGGCCGCCTGCTGGAGATCCTCGACGACCACAGCCGGTCGACTGGCGTGTGACCCCTTGAGGATCCGGGGGTTGTTCAGGATCGACTGGGCGAGGGCCTGGCGATCGCCGCTGGGGGGAGGCGGGTTCGTCTGCTGCGTGTTGGTGGCCCACAGGGGCACTCGGTTGCCGCCGCCGGTCGGGTAGTAAACGACGACGTTGCCGTCCCCCTGGATCGTCAGATAGGCGCCCGGATGGCGATCCGTGGCCGAACCCCACAGCGCCACCCGGTTCCCGCCGCCGGTCGGGTAGTAGATCACCACGTTCCCGTCATCCTGCATCACCAGATAGGCACCCGGGTGCCCGCCCGTCCCCGACGCCCACAACGGCACCCGGTCAGGCCCACCGAGCTTGTACACGACGAGGTTGCCGTCGGGGCCCATCACCAACGAGAAGCTGTTACCGGTACGGATCTCCTGACCCGGAGCCAACCACTCCGTCGACCCCAAGGTGTCGGTATTGGCGGCGGCCGACGCCGCCGGCGCCAGTGCGAACATCCCCGCCGCCATGGCCACCACGGTGGCCACGAGCACCAGCGGTCGCAGCATCAAAGCAAGTCGTGCCTTCATCGGTTCTCTCCCTGTTCACGGTCATCACGGACGCGACGACCCACGACCACCATCAAGGGAACCGGCACCAGCAACCAGGGGTAGCCCTCCCCGGGACGGCGCCGCCGCCACGGCATTGACTCCCCTCATGGGAGTCGACGATCGGCTCCACGAACAAGGAGCCCGTCAGCATGGACAAGCCCTTCAGCACTTCAAACCGCACAGTCGGACGAGGATCGACCCTGCTCGCGCTGTTGGCGATGGTCGCCACGCTGACTGCATGCGGCAGCACCGACAATGTGTCGTCAACCACGACGGTCGGTCCTGCACCGACGAGCAGCATCCCCGCGTCCGACCCCGACGACGACCCTGCGGGGCCGAGCGGGCCGGTGGACGTCGGGCCAATGGCCCAGCCGCTCATTCGCGAGAACCTGGTGATCGACCCACCTGCACTCGACCTCGAAGGTGACGGGGGCTGGGTGGTCGACCTGACCGACGGCCTGCAGGAGCCCTTGTTCGACATGACCGCGATCGGTGGCAACTTCGGTTGCTGCCTCGGCACCCAGGACTGGGCGGTCGCGAGCCAGGGCACGTCTGCGCTGGTGTTCGTCCAGGACGAGTTCGGCGAGGGCCTCGATGCCGGGAGCGTGGAGCTGGGGGTGCTCGTCCGCCCTGTGACGCCCACCGGTCTCGGCGCTCAGGAGGTGACGACGCTCAGCAGCTTCGCTTCGGGCACCTCCGGCAGCGAAGCCGACGCTGAGCACCCCTACCTGATCAAGGCGTTCAGCGCCGGCGACCGCCTCGTGGTCGTCGACTTCTCGACGAACGACTGGTGGCGGATCGAGGCGGACGGCGAGATCAGCGAGCATCAACTGTCCCAACCGGTGATGAGCCCCGAATGCGGCAGCGAGGACTGCATCGACAGCGTGGACATCCAGGGCCTGACCGGCCGCAACCTGGTGTCCATCGACGCCGACCGTTCCCGTCTCGTCCTCAACAACCCGGGCCGGGCCGACAGCGGTTCGGTCGCCCTCGTCAGCATCGACCTCGAATCCGGTGCAGTTGTGGGCCCGGTCAGCTGGCCCGTGCCATCGGATCTCCTCACGCAGATAGAGGACGCCGGCGGCCCGTCCTGCCTCGGCACCCAGCTGTGCGTGAACGCGAACACCACCTACCTCGAGAGCGACCCCAACACTCCTGTGCTCAACACCTTCGACCCTGAGACGCTCGACTTCAGCTATCCGTCGATCTCCGGCGCGCTAGCGGAACTGACTCCCACGGTGTTCGCCGACGGCCTCCTTTGGACCGGCGGGACCACCACCTTCACCGACCTCGACGGCAACGAAATCTGGACGCTCGGCGCCCACCTGAACGTCCTCGGGGTCAACGTGGCGGCCACCGAGGGCGAGACGGCTCCCACCGGGATGGTCCTCGCCGAGAACGAGTCCGGCGACGTGTTCCGCCTCGACCCCGACACCGGCGAGATCGCCGACCCGGTCGCCGTCGACTCGGTCGACACCGTGGTCGCCCTGAGCGCGGACTGGGTGGTCGCCGACGACGGCCAGGGCAGCCTCGTCGCCACTGCCCTCAACTAGAAATGGGCCGGGCGGAACCCCCAGAAGTAGCGGGAGTGGCTGGCGCAGTACCCGTAGCCGGCGACCCCGGCGAGGTGGTCCGCATTGGACGCGGGTGGAGTCGATCAGCCAGCGCTTGTCGTGCCTGCCCTCGCAGGTGGTGGCGAGGTGGCGTGGGACGCGGCCGATCATGTCAGTGGAGCGTCGGAGCCGTTTGTTGCGGTCGGGCCGTTCGTGTACACCGGCGCCACCCCAGGCGACGAGGCACCGTGACTGGTGGGGGACGATAAGACCACCGAGAAGTGCGGAACGTCAGATCAATCGGTGCGGCTCGTCCCTTTTGATCTAGGATCTCCAACTGGCTCATGTGCTCATTATCCAAGAGGCGGTGCCGTGAGCCCTGACCGATCTGCCGATCTGCCGGCTGACCTTCCAGGCGACATCGCCGACGCGCTCAGCCGGATGACGCACTGGCGGGAGATCGGGTCGGGCGGGTTCGCCACGGTCTACGTCGCCCTCGACACGGTCCTCGACCGTGACGTGGCCATCAAGGTGCTCCGGACACCGCTCGATGCCATGGGGCGTCGGCGCTTCGAACGCGAGGCCCAGATGGTGGCCCGGTTCTCGAACCATCCCACGGTGCTGCCGATCTACGACTCGGGTGTGTCTGAGGCCAGCCGCGGTTGGCTGGTGATGGAACTGGCCAAGGAGGGGAGCCTGCTGCGCCAGGTCGAAGAGGACGGGCCGCTGCCGCCCGCACAGGTTTCGTCCGTGGTGCGCGACCTTGCGGCCGCGTTGGATGTCGCCCACGCGCAGGGAGTCGTGCACTGCGACGTCAAGCCCGCGAACGTCGTCCGCAACGACTACGGGGTCGCCAAGCTGAGCGACTTCGGCATCGCCCAATTGATGCTCGAGGATCTGAGATCGACGCTTGATGCGGGGGTCGGTCCGCGCAGTCCCGCGTACGCGTCGCCGGAGCTGTTGCGGGCCGAGGAGGTTTCCCCGGCAACCGACGAGTGGATGCTGGCGGCGACCGCCTGCCACCTGCTGACGGGTACGGCGCCGTTCCACGGCGAGCAGGTCGACTCCGCTGAGGGCGCCGTCGATCGCACCGTCGCCCAGGTCAGCGGTGTCGGTGGATCGGGTCGGTTGCGGGAGGTCCTCACCAAGGCGTTCGCGGAACGGCCGGCGGATCGCTATCGGTCGTGCGGTGCGCTCGCCGAGGCGTTCGCGGGGGCCGTCGCCGAGGACGAGGACGCCATGTGCACCCTCAACGACGAGCGAGCGGCGACGCCGCGGCCGCGTCGCCCCCGACGTTGGCCACGCGTGGCCGGGATCGTGGCCATGCTCGCCCTTGTGGCCGGCTTCCTGGTCTTCCGGCTTGCCACCACGGAGTCAGACGTCCGACCGGCGGAGCCGAATGGTCCGGTGTGGGTGGCGGCCGAGGACGCGGCGGTACGACTCACGGGCTCGTCGGGATCGATCGAGGACCGCGTGCGGGTGGCCACTTTGCCGTCAAGCGTCATCGGGGCCCCGTGGGAGTACGACGGCTCGGGCGGCGCCTACAGCGTCGAACCGCCAGCCGTCGCGGTGCATCTCGATCCCCGGTACGACGAGCCGGTGCGAGTCGCGCTGACGGAACTTGAACCGGGGGTCGCAGTGGGGCGGGTCTTCCCGTCATTGGAGCGTGACGAGGCCTGGTTTCTCGTGCACCCCGACGACCCGAGTGAAATCGACCAGCGAAATAGCCGAGTCGTTCTCGTCGACTTCGGCGCCCGTCGGGTGCTGCTCGATGTGCAGCTACCAGGGAATGCGAACATCGGATCTGCGGCGATTCTCCATGACGGCTCGCTGGTCTTTGATTCCTATGACGAGGGTGCCAACTTGTCGATATTCCGGGTCGACAGGCGTGGTGAGGTCCACAAACTGACGCCGGACTTCGACGATGTAGTTGAGATTAGGCAGGCTGGTTCCCATGTCTGGTTGCTACCTATCGGGGCCGGGCCCGTCCGCACCGTCGACCTGGTCGACGATGAGCTGCGGATCGGCGAACCAGTGGAACTCCCCGGCCAGGAGGACTTGCTTTCCGATACGACAAGCGTCGGGTTCTCAAACGGGTCGGTGGCCCTTGGCCAGGTGGAGCCGACGCGTCCGCCCCAGGGGTCCGGCCGAATATGGGTGGTGGAGCCGTCGCTGCATGTCCGCACCTTCGACCTTCCGGCCGAGCAGATGCCACCGGCCGACCTCGACATGGGTTCGTTCCCAATGACTGTGGCGGCACAGGGTTCGAACGCGTTCTGGGTAACCGCGCGACCGCGGGCAGTGGTCCAGTTCGATTCGGTGAAGGGGCCCCAGGCGTCGGTCGCGGTGCGGGGCGACACCGACGAGGACCCGCCCGAACTGGTGCCGGTACCGGGGGGTGGCATCGTACTGTCGGGGCGCTCGATGGACTTCATCGGCGACGACGGATCGACCAGAGCCCTCGGCACGGTGACGCAGACCCGTTTCGACCTCCGGGCTGACTCGAGGGCCGGCCCTCGAGCGACGTCGGTCGTGGCCATCGACGTGGATCAGGGGCGATGGACGGCCGTGTCCGGCAACGGCAACGGCAACGAGGTGAGTTTGGGGAGCATCGACGCTCGATGCATCGAGGCCAGCGTTCGGAACGAGGTGCTTTGGTGCCTCGATGACGAGCAGCGGGTACAGCGAATCACCCTCGGCGACTCGTCGGAGCCGGCCGCGGTGATCGACGAGCCCCTGTCCACCATCGGGGTCGGCCCGCGTGTGGTGGTCGGCGTCGATGCCGACGACCCGGCGCTGCTGCATCTGGTGCCGTCGACCGGGGTGGAGGTGGCGGAGACCATCACATTGGACGCGTCCGCGCTGAACCCGCTCGGTCTGTACTGGGTGATCGGATCGGACGTGTACTGGCCGGCCCTGGGCGACGATGTCGCCGAAGGCTCAGCGCTGGGATTCAACCACTACCACGCCGACTCTGGTGAGGTGCGGACGGAGCCAGGTGCTCCCGTGCGAACGTTCGTGGCGGGCGACGACGGGTCGGTGTGGGGGTCAACCGCCTCCGGCATCGTGCAGATCGATCCGTCGACCGATCAGGTGCTTGCCACGTACGAGGTTCCGCGCGCCACCGGCAGCCTCGTAGCGATCGTGCGGGATCTGGGCACCGCCATTGCGTGGGCGAACGACGATGGACAGATGGCGTTCTTCGATCGCGAGGATCTCGACTCGCCGGTGGTGGTGGAGGTCGGTGCCGCCATCGACGGATTGGCCTCTCTTGACGGTGACCTGTGGGTCGCGACGGGGTCGGTGGTGCACCGCTACTCCGCCGACGGCACCGAGGTGGCGACGATCGAGGTGCCGGGCGTGCATCGGGTCCAGGCTGCCGGCGGATTCGTGTGGGCGGTGAACGGGAGCGACGCCACGCTCGTCCGCATCGATCCGGCGACCAACACCATCGTCCAGACCATCGACCTGAATGCGTAGGTGCCGCGCGTTGAGGCCGCTCCCGGGTCGCGTCGGCGACGGTTCTTGGACGCTGTGGGAGACTGCCCGCCGTGCTGCGGGCGAGGATCTGGCTCGACGGTAACAACGACGACTGGGTCGAGCTCGCCGAGGATGACGACCTCACGTTCGGTCGTCATCCTCGGCCGGTCGGCCCCATGACTCGTCGCCACGCACGACTCGTCGTCGGCCCGGACAATCGACGATTGCAGGCTCTTCGGATCTGAGGGGGGACTGATCGCGGGTTGAGCATCCCGGGCGCGGCACAGGGGTCCTGCGATTCTGACGGTTCTCTACGCCAACAGAGCCGAGGACCCCTGTGCATGTTGACCCTAATGGCGCGTGTCTGCGAACTGCTCGTGGGCCTCGGCGACGTGACCGTCCTCGGCGCGACCGACGAACCCGCCGGGCCGGTGCGGGTCCATGTCGAGACCCGCGGTCCGAGACCACAGTGTCCTGGGTGCGGTGGCGAGGTGTGGGTGAAGGACCGCCGCCAGGTCGAGCTCGTCGACCTGGCCGCCTTCGGCCGCCCAGCCCGACTGGTGTGGCACAAGCGGCGCTGGACCTGCCCGCCCGGTGACTGCACGATCGGATCGTTCACCGAGACCGCACCCCACATCGCCTCGGCCCGGTTGGCGATGACCGATCGTGCGGGGCGGTGGGTGACCGAACAGGTCGGCCGTCGGGGCCGCCCGGTCAGCGACCTGGCCACCGAGCTCGGGTGTGACTGGCACACGATCAACGACACCGTCATCACCTACGGCGCAGCCTTGGTGGATGACCCGGCCCGCATCGGCGCCGTGACCGCGCTCGGGTTGGACGAGACGTTGTTCGCCCGGATCGGCCCATGGCGGCACCAGGCGTGGTCCACCTCGATCGTCGACGTCGGCGCCGGGCAGCTCCTCGACGTGATCGAGGGCCGCAGCGCCAGCGGGGCGTGCAAGTGGATGGCCGCTCGCGGGCAGACCTGGCTGGATGCGGTCCGTTACGCCACCTTGGATCTGTCGGGGCCGTGGCGGCTCGCGTTCGACACGATGGTGCCCCACGCGGTCCAGGTCGCCGACCCGTTCCACCTCGTGAAGGTGCGCCACGAGGCGCTGTGTGTGCGGAGGAGGGTGAGAGACCCTCCTCTCCGGCCTGTCGCAGCAGGTCGGTGAAGCTGAGAGCAGCCTGATCCCAGAGGTGTGGGGGAGGGCGGGAAGCAGCTCTGACAAAGCCGGGGCGTGCCAGCACTGCCAGATGGCGGCGTGCCCGGCAAGCGAGACAGAGAGGTGTAACGAGAGTGAACCAGTGGTTGAACCCGCTCAAGGGTGGAACCGGCTCCAACCTGGTGGATGTGGGCCGGGCAACAGTGCGCGCTGACCTGAACGAACGAGGTCAGCGACTCCGAAGCCGACTATTCACGTCGGTGGGGAGGCCATCGCCGCATGCCTGCGGCTCCAGCGATGGCGAGGCTGTAGCGGCAGAGCTGGGCACCGATCCTGTCGACCGGCACACAGTGAACGTGGGAACCCGTGCGCCACGAGGCGTCTGGGGATCGTGCCGTGGTGAAAGGACACGGCCGCCGGCCCGTCGCAGCGGTCCGGTTGAAGCTGAGGGCAGCCTGATCCGGGGAACGCCGGGGAGGGTGGGAGCAGCCCTGACAACGCCGGGACGAGTCAGCACCGTCAGATGGCTGCGGGTCCGGCAAGCACGACAGGACGGTGCAACGAGAGTGAATCAGCGTATGAACGCTCCTCAAGACGTTCGCCAGCTCGAATCTGACGGATCTGGGCTGGTCAGCAGCGCGCAACCTCGCGGGTGTCGCGGGGTGAACTCTTCGGCCGGTTTGGTTCGCTGGCCTGGAGGCCACGGTGAATGCCTGCGGCGTAGCCGTGGCGATGCTGCAGGGGCAAAGCTGGGCGCCTCGCCTGTCAAACGATCCACAGATGAACGTGGGAACCGCTCCGACGGTCCCCTGGTGTCCGCCTGCGAGGGTGGTCCTCATGGGGAAGGCCCGTTGCCGGCTGATGCCGTTGGGGTGGGGCGGAGGGCCCGTAGTAGTCCGAGCGCAGGAAAGCTGCGCGCATGGCGAAGGGGCCCAACGAACCCGCTGCCTCAACCTGGAATGCCAGGAGCCGCCGGTGAACACCGGCGAACCGCTGTTGTACGGCGGGTTACTGGGGACCCGGGAAGGGCAGCTACCGGTCGGCCCGCAAGGGGCGGCGTCTGCGATGGGTTCGTGGAGAGCCCGGTGCGGTGAGAGTCGCACGCCGGGTTCGGCGAGCGGTCAGGAGAAACCCACCCATCGAAAGATGGACAGGGCGCTCCTGGCCGACTCAACTCGTCGGGTCGCCCTCCCCTCCGCCCTGCCGGGGCGGAGACGGGCAGGCTCACCGTCAGCTGACGGCCCGGCGAGGGGGCGGAGGGCCCGTAGTAGTCCGAGGGCGGGAAAGCCGTCCACATGGCGAAGGGGCCCAGCGGGACCGCAGCGGAGGAAAAGGAATGCCAGGAGTCCCCCGGTGAACACCGGTGAGCCGTGGCCGAGCCTCGACGAGGCCCGGGTGCGGGTACTGGGCATCCAGACCAAGCTGCACCAATGGTCAACCGACGACGGTGATCGCCGGTTCGATGACCTGTTCAACCTTGTCGCCGATCCCGCCTTCCTCACGGTGGCGTGGGATCGGGTGAGAGGGAACCGAGGGGCACGATCCGCCGGAGTCGATGGCGTCACCGCACGTTCGGTCGTCTTCGGCGACGCGATGCTGTCCGGGCTGCGAGCACAGCTCAAGGCCCGCAGTTTCGAGCCGCTCCCGGTCAAGGAGAGGATGATCCCCAAGGCGTCGGGCAAGCTCCGCCGCCTCGGCATCCCTGCTGTGCGGGACCGGGTCGTGCAAGCCAGCCTGAAGCTGGTCCTCGAACCCATCTTCGAAGCGGACTTTCACCCGTGCAGCTACGGGTTCCGTCCGTCTCGTCGACCCCATGACGCGATCGCCGAGATCCACATGCTGGCATCCAACCGCTACCACTGGGTGCTCGAAGGTGACATCGAGGCGTGCTTCGACGAGATCTCGCACACCGCCCTGATGGACCGGGTGCGACATCGGATCGGAGACAAACGTGTCGTGGCGTTGATCAAGGCGTTTCTGTGTGCCGGTGTCCTCTCCGAGGACGGCGTCACGCGCGACACCAAGATGGGCACCCCCCAAGGCGGCATCTTGTCGCCGTTGCTGGCCAACATCGCCCTGTCGGTCCTCGACGATCACTTCGCCGAGGCCTGGCAGCGCGACATGGCCACCCGAACCCAGCGGGCAACCCGCCGCAACCACGGGAACGCCACCTATCGCCTCGTGCGATACGCGGACGATTTCGTGGTCATGGTGGCGGGCACCGAGGCTCACGCCGAGGGCCTGCGGGGCGAGGTAGCAGCGGTGCTCGCACCGATGGGCCTGCGCCTGTCGGAAGCGAAGACGCTGACCGCTCACATCGACGAGGGGTTCGAGTTCCTGGGGTTCCGCATCCAGCGGCAACCACAGCCGGGCTCGGGCCACCGATACGTCTACACGTGGCCCTCGAAGAAGTCTCTGGCTTCGATCCGGGCCAAGGTGAAGGCGATCACCAAGATGGGCACGAACCAGCCCTTGTCCGAACTGCTCCGCCGCATCAACCAGGTGCTACGGGGCTGGACCGGCTACTTCCGCCACGGGGTGTCGAGTCGGACCTTTTCTCACCTGCACCAGTTCACCTGGGAACGGGTGGTGCACTGGCTCCGACGAAAGCATCCCCGTGCCAACTGGAAGTGGCTGAAACGTCGCTACCTGGCCAACAACTGGTGGCCAGAACACGACGGGGTGTCACTCTTCCACTGCGGCACGGTGCCGGTCACCCGCTACCGATACCGCGGGACGAAGATCCCGACACCCTGGGACCAGACCACCATCGCTGGTTGACCAACGGCACGGACTCGTGGAGAGCCGGATGCGGTGGAAGCCGCACGTCCGGTTCGGGAGACGGCCCGGAGAAACCCACCCGCAGAAACGCGGACAGGGCGCTCCGGGCCGATCTCACCTCGCCAACACGAAGCTCGACGAGTGCCGTCGCCGGGTGCAGAACGAGACCCTCGGCCACCGCGGCCACAAAGACGACCCGCTGTATCGCTCCCGGCGGCTCCTCACCAAGGCCGACGAACGCCTCGACGACAACGGCCGCACCAAGCTCCTCGGCCTCCTCGAGGCCGGCGACCCGAAGGGCGAGGTCCGCGCAGCGTGGCACGCGAAGGAGGTCGTGAGGTCGATCTATGACCACCACGACCCTGATCTCGCCGCCGAGTTCGTGACCCGCCTCGGCGCGGACCTCCAAGACGAGTCGTGCCCGCCCGAGGTCCAACAGCTCGGTCGCACCATCACCAAGTGGCGCGCCCAGATCGCAGCCTGGCACCAGGCGCACGTGTCGAACGGGCCCACCGAGGCCGCTA
>CXWK01009812.1_pt2 | contig 14766 bp, 14 predicted proteins | sample 590851 | NCBI WGS metagenome assembly CXWK01 (sample SAMEA3498364, study PRJEB10139) | wastewater metagenome | biome: wastewater treatment plant; material: activated sludge | place: Denmark | collected 2014-08-01 | reverse complement strand
CATATTTTCTAAAACCTGTTTTGCTTCTGCCTTAGAAAACACAACAGGTATATGTTTAGGCCGTGTAACTCTTTCAATTTGATTTATCCATCCGATATCAGTTTTCAAAATATCTTTATACAAAAATAAAATCGCCTGCAAAGCCTGGTTTTGTGTGGATGCAGAAACTTTTTCAGAAATTGCAAGATGATTTACAAATGTTCTTACCTCATTTGCACCCATATCTAAAGGATGTTTTTTATTATTGAAGATAATAAATCTTTTAATCCAGTTAGTATAAGATTTTTCAGTTCGTAAACTGTAATGCCTTACCTTAATTTCATTCCTAACACGATCAAGTAATTTTACTTTTTCCACTTAAACCCTAAAGTGATTTAACAATTCAATAATTATTTTTCGTCCTTCGTCTCACATCAAATTGATCTTAACACATTTCCGAATGCTCTGGAATCCACATAAAAAGAAATGCGTTAAAAAATTCTGTGCAACGAAGCGTTAAAAAAGAAAATCTGTTTGAGCCCGATCCGATCGGGGGAGTTATTTTCTTTTAGCGTAGTGGAACAGAATTTTAGCATTTATTTTTAAAGTGAACGCTTCTTTTCGTTCTTTTCTGGAGTTTATCCCGATGACGATCGGAACTAAGAAAAGAACATGTAAATTAATTTATAAAGCATATACTCTTGCACTTGTTTCAATAACAATTGGGGTTGCTTTTCTAGAGCCGGTCCCGTTGAAAATTTGGATCAAGAAAAATAAAGTCTTATTCTTTTTTATTCCATCATTAAACTTTTTCCACATAAACCCTAAAGTGAATTAACAATTCAACAATCACTCAATTATTTTTCGACTCTCGACTCTCGACTCTCGACTCTTGTTTCTCGCCCCTCTCTGGTTAAACGATAACAACCATTAACCATTACAGACAATGAATGACAAAGAATTACTAAGTATGACAACGAAATTAATGACCAACAAAATCGCTTTGCCCTTTGCGCTCAACATGGCTTCGCCACTAACAGTCACAGTCTGTCAAATAAAATATCATCGATTCATTACATTACTATTCAAATCTATTAAACATCAAATCATTCATCATATCAACAAAAAGTCATTTCGCTTGCTCTGGTATCCGCTCATTAAAAGAATAATAGCCTATCCCGATTATTACAATTAAAAAATTCTGACTTGAAAACACGACATCAAATAAATTCCGTTAAAAAAATTTGCGTAACGAAACGCTACCGGAAATAACTGTTTGAGCCCGATCCTATCGGGGGAGTTCTTTTTCCGTAGTGTAGTGAAGCAAATTTTTAGGAATTTATTTGCAGTCTTGATCTTTTGGTACTTTTCTATCAAGAGAAAAGTACATAGATATTTATTTTTAGTGAGCATTATGCCTTTAATTCTTTTCTTACACTAAAAATGAATAATTAAAATTTTGCATTGCAAAATTTTAATATCACAATTCACTTTGTGATACCATAAAAACTAAATTAAAATATTTTATAAAAAAGATTCGGTCCATACTTGCCTTTATAAAAAAAGAACCACCAACAAGTTCCCCCCTCCGATAAATGAAGTGACAATGGAGGGTATAATTACAAAAATTACAAAATGATTAAACCTGCTAATCAGGAAACGATTGCTAGATCAAATCTTTACTTTTCAAACCCGCTCAAAAAAATATTACAGCAAACGTTATTTTTTCTAACATTAATATCAAAAAATGAAGCTAAAAAAACAACCAAAAATTTATGGACAATTAACAGTTAGCAAATAATAAATGTGGAGTAAAAAGAAAGGTATTTTCAAAAATTAAAATTCAAAAATTATTTTATTTAACAATCCAACAGTCAAACAATGTAACAATCAAATAATAATCCATTTCAATATGCAACACTCACACAGCGACTTCAATCTTTAAATATTTAAAATTTTCTAATTTTCTAATTTTCAATTTCTAATTTCTAATTTCTAATTTCTAATTGTCAATTGTGTAACAAGTACTTTATCAACTCGCTTTCCATCCATATCAACAATTTCAAATAAATAAGATTCATACTCAAACTTATCACCGATTTTAGGAATCCGGTTAAGCTTATACATCATAAATCCGCCAAGTGTGGAAAAATTTTCTTCATCAGCAAAAGATATTTGCAATTGTTCTTTCAATTCATCAATTAAAATACTGCCCTCAATCAGCATTGAGCCATCATCACGCTTAAATATTGCAACTTCTTCTGCTTCGTGTTTATCGGGTAGATCACCAAAAATATTTTCTATAAGATCATGCAGAGTAATTATGCCCTCAAATGATCCGTACTCATCAATTACAACTGCAACATAAGTTTTTGCATCACGGAACTTTTCAAATATTGTTACGCCCGTAAGATTATCGGGTATAAATAATGGCTGCGATAATATATTTTTTAATAAAAAATTACTGTCCGTATTTAGCTTGTGAAAAAAATCTTTAATTGTAAATATTCCAATTATATTATCCGGACTATCATCACAAACAGGGTAGCGCGAAAATGTATTTTCATAAACCTGCTGTTTTATTTTTTCTATCGGATCATTAATGTTTATCAATACAACATCTTGCCGGTTTGTCATTATATCATAAGCGCGCCTGTCACCAAACCTAAAAATTCTTTTTAGTAATTCTGATTCGTTATGTTCAAGTGTTCCAAACTGTGTACCTTTTTCTATTAAGATTTTTAATTCTTCTTCAGTGACAGGAGTTTCATCTTTTTCTTTTATCATTAAAACTTTTAAAAACACTTTTGTGGATAAACTTAAGAATGCCACAATTGGAGTTGTTATCCAGGATAAGAACTTCATAAAAGGCGCAAGTGTTATAGTAATTCCTTCAGGATTATTAAATGCAATTGTCTTTGGAACAAGTTCACCAATAATCAAAGAAAAATAAGTTATAATTGTTACAACAATGGCAATAGCNNTCCAAAAGCACCCGCTACAATGCCAACTAAAGTAATTCCAATTTGTACCGTGGAAAGAAATCTTTCCGGTTCTTCTAAAAGTTTTAACGCTGTCTTTGCACCGCTATTTCCTTTTTTTGCTTTTTCTTCCAGCCTTGCACGTTTAGATGATACAAGTGCAATCTCACTCATCGCAAATAAGCCATTAAGAATCAACAGAAAAAGTATTATAAAATATTCCATTTAGTAATAGTTAGTTTTTGATTGGCATAATTTAATGAAAAGGAGAGAGAATTAGGAATTATAGCTGGATAGATTTGAAACAATTGAACAATGTATCAATCAAAAATTTGTTCTTCAATTGTACATTGTTCATTTTTAATTTTTAATTGAACTCACATTTCCTTTTCAGCAGTTAAAATTTTTCCGGCAACAAATTGTCCTTGATCAATATGTTCCTGGGTAATATAAACAATACCGTCTTCATTGTGCGGTTCACCATAAGTGCTGTGTACGGATTTCAATCCGCCAAGATATTTTCTCGCATCGGATATATAAACTAAATCACCGGGATCCGCAGCCATCTTTGCCATATCATTTTTCGAAAAATGCATCAGATCGTCAGTATCATCCTGAAGTTTCCAGTTAACTTTAATTACTTCTCCGTCACGATCATTAACTTTACTTCCTTTAAAAGTTTCTTTTGCTTTTGCGATACCCCATACAGTTAAGCCTTCTGTATGTGTTCCTTCAGAATATTTTGAATAGTAGTTTGATACGAGTACCACAAATATTAACATCACAAATGTTAGTGTTAATAGTATTGGCAATGTAGTAACATTAAAAATTATCATCACAAATATTGCGCCTGAAACAAACGTCATACCGCTCATAATAGATTTATGGTTCGGATTAGTTTTTATTTTTTCAATAATCTTTGCCTGCCAATCTCTGGTAAGTGTTGTAATTACACCAACAAAAACGCAAACAAATAAATTGTATAAAGCTCCTATGTAAGTATAAGGGTGTTTAGCATCGTAAGCAGTTCCGTGATCAAATATTTGTATAAGCGGTTTTGGATAGTACATACCAAGTACCATTAATGCTACTCCAACTACAAATGTTGCAACAACAGATGCGTTTGTAAATTTTCTCCAGAATACTCCAAGAAAAATTGCTACAACAAGCGGTGGTGTAAGTGTTGAGTGAAAAAATCCATGCGCTTCATAAACTGTTGGAAAAGCGCTAAATGGTATTACTGCCAGTACACCAAGCAAGGTAAACAATGCTGTTGCTATTCTCGCTGAACCTAATTCTTGTTTATCTTCTTCTTTTATGCTAAGAACTTTTTTACTTAACCATTTTTTTGCTGGCCGATGAATATCATTTATATAAACTGCTGCCGTTGCATTAAGTAATGTATCCACTGTGGACATTAGTGCTGCCGTAAGTGCAGCCATTACAAATCCAAATACGCCAGGATGCGAAATGATGTTAGCAACTACTACAAATACAGCGTCAGGGTTTGTGTTTGGCGGAACAACTTCTGGATTTGCTACTGAAATAGCTTTTGCAATCCATCCTGCATTGCCTACTACAATTGCTGATAACGGAAGCATAAATAAAATATTAAATGTTGCTGCTTTACGTCCTTCATCAACACTTTTCGTTGCCATAAAACGCATTACTAAACCCATATTCATAAACAAAAATCCAACGGAACCAGCAACTCCATCCTGCCAGAAAATTCCTACAAAGTTAAAACCTGGTGGATTGTTGAAATGTGCTAAAGGTAGTTTCCATGTTGTGGGCAGTAGGTCCCAGAACAAACCAAAACCGCCTATGTAATCAATTCCAAGAAAGAATACCAGACCTCCTGCAAATATTAAAACAAATCCCTGAGCAAGATCTGTAAATATAACAGCTGTCTGTCCGCCGTAAGTAATATAGATTCCAACTATAAGTGCAATAACAACTACTAATCCCATTAGTGTAGTTTCAAAATGGATTCCCAATAAAGTAAATTCTTGTGGTAATAGTGGTAAGATCGCTTTGCCCATAGTTAAAAATCCAATGCCAACATAACCAATCATATAAAGTAAAATTAAAATGGTTGCCAGAAATCTTGTTCCGGGCGAAAATCTTTTTTCAAAGTATTCTGGTATAGATCGGATTCGTGTGTACACAATAATCGGAAGCCAGCCAAAAATAAAAAATGGAACAAAAAACCAATCGTTCATATAAGTCATTGTTGATGCAAAACCATCTGTAAAACCTTTAGCAGAGTATTTTATAAAACTATGACTTCCAACTCCTGTTGCAACGATTGACATTGCAATCAACCACCATGCAAATCGTCTTCCGCCAAAAAAGAAATCTGTTGTTGTACGATTATATTTGCCGAAGTATGAACCAAATAACATAATTGCTATAAAATAAACAATCATTACAATCCAATCGGTCGATGTACCTAAACTGTGATGTACTTCCATAAAAATTTAATTCTTATTTGTTGAAGAAATAGTTTTAGAAATTATAAATACAGTGCTGCCAGTATCATTAAAGCATGTATAGCCATAAAATAAAAAAATCCAAAAATTGTCACATTCCACCAATATCGATGCCTTTTTTTCTCAAAATTTACAGCTTTAGATTTTTTGGTAATAATCATACCACTTAAAAAGAAAGCTCCTCCAACAACATAAAGGTATAAAAAGGGCAGCCAGGTATTTGCAAATGAAGGCATAAACATCCTAATAATTTTGTTATAATAAACTAATAAATACTATCTTTTGATCAGTTAATCTGTTTAAACCGTAAAATCCGTGTCATCCGTGTTCTGTTGTACTTAAAGGTACAATGCCGCCACTATCAAAAAAGCGTGCAAACTTAAAAAGAAAAAATATCCGCTATAAAGCACTTTTATCCAGAACCTATGCTGTTTTCTTTCTTTATTAAGTGAACCACTTTTTATTATTATGTACATTCCGCTAAAAAAGAATACCCCTCCGACACCATAAAGATAGAAAAATGGCAGCCAGGTGTTAAAAAAATCAGGCATTATTACTCCATTTTTTTCGTTACTTAATAAACAAATTTAATAGTAAAAGTAATGCAAAAAAAAGATTTTTTGACTTAAATAATATGTCCAAAATTATTCAATAGATTGATGAGTTTTGAAGATTTAACATTAATTTAATATTGATTTATCATTCGGTTAAACGGTTTAGTCTATATTTCTATCCTTCTTTACAAAACTATTTTTAAATATTTCGAATTGAAAGGATAATTAAAATGAGAAGAGAGAATCATTTAGGTTACTTATTAATGATTTTGGCTGTAATTCCAATGCTGTTCTTAGGATGTAAAAAGAAAACAGATGAAGTAGAAAAAACAGTAATTACAATAAAAGGCTCTGATACAATGGTAAACTTAGCTCAAAAATGGGCCGAGGAATACATGAAACTACATCCGGAAGTTTCTATACAAGTTACCGGTGGCGGATCTGGAACCGGAGTTGCTGCTTTATTAAATAAAACTACAGAAATCGCAAATTCATCACGTGATCTAAAATCGTCAGAATTAGATGAAGCTAAAACGAAAGGTGTAACACCGGTTGTTCACCAGGTTGCGTTAGATGGAATTGCTGTTATTGTTCATCCGCAAAGTAAAGTTGATAATTTAACAATACAGCAGGTAAGTGATATTTTTTCCGGTAAGATTACAAACTGGAAACAGGTTGGCGGTGTTGATATGCCGATTACACTTTACGGAAGAGAAAATAGCAGCGGTACTTATGAATTTTTCAAAGAACATGTTCTTGGTAAAGTTGATGGCAAACAAGTTGATTATTCTCCTTCAACTCAGGTTTTACAGGGAACAGCAGCTCTTGGTGAAGCAGTTGCTCGTGATGTAAAAGGTATTGGTTACGGCGGAGTTGGATATTTTGCGGAAAGAAATGATATTAAAATTTTACATATAAAGAAAGATGAAACTTCAACAGCTTATTCACCTGCTGAAAATAATAAAGTTAATTATGAGTTAATCTGGAGCGGAGATTATTCAATTTCTCGTTACTTATTCTGTTTTACAAATGGAGAAGCTTCAGGTAAAGTAAAAGAATTTATGGATTTTGTTACTTCACCACAAGGGCAGGAAGTTGTAAAAACTATGGAATATATTCCATTACCTCCAAAAAAATAAAGGATTTTTATTGATTGATTTGAATAAGTCGAAATTCAATTTCAATCCAATCATGTTCTAAAATATTGAATGGAACTTGCGGGAAAGTTTCTTTGGAGAGAGAAACTTTCCTGTTTTTGAAAAGTCGAAATCTAAGAGAGAGAGGAAATATGAGAGTTCTTTTAATTATTGGGATAATTATATCCAGTTCATTTTCTAATTTTGCTCAGGAAACCAAATGGGGAAAAATTAGCGGTCAGGTTTTTGCCGATTACTTTTACAATATCTCGAGAGATACATCTTTTTCAAATTTTGATAATGCAGCTGTTGATGGTCCAAAAGATTTAAATGGATTTGTTTTAAGACGTGCAGCAATAAGTTACGATATGGATATTTCTGAAAAGTTTTCTGCAAGATTTAGATTGGAAGCAGATTCAAAATCAAATACTTCAAATAGTAAAATTGGAGTTTTTGTTAAAGATGCTTTCTTAAAATGGAAAAACATTTTTGCTGGTAGTGATTTAATAGTTGGCATTCAACCAACTTTTTCTTTCGAAGTTGCTGAAAAATATTGGGGATATCGTTCACTTGAAAAAACCGTTCAGGATTTAAGAGGATTTGTTGCATCCCGTGATTTTGGAATTGCTTTGCGAGGAAATCTAAGCGAAAGCGGAAGTGTTAATTATTCTGTTATGTTTGCAAATAACAGCGGCAATAGTCCTGAAACAGATAAATATAAAAGATATTATGCAGCTTTTGATTTTAAACCGATAGATAATTTTACCATTGCTGTAACCGGAGATTTTAAATCCAGACATTCTATTGATGATCCAAATAATGATGGTGAAACATTAGCTAACAATTCAATCCTTGGTTCCTTATTTCTAGGTTTTGCTGAAAAGAATAAATATAGTTTTGGAGTTGAAGGAGTTTATCAAATAAATCAGAATAATGTTTTAAGAACTGATCCAAATAGTCCTAATCCATTTTATGAAGGTGTTAGTGGATTGGCAATTTCTGCATTTGGTTCATATTGGTTTACTGAAACAATTGCCGGTTTGTTAAGATATGATTACTTTGATCCGTTTGCTGGTGAAGATTATAAGGGAGATACCAGAAACTATTTTATTGCAGGTGTTGATTTTAAAGCTGATAAAAGTGTTTCAATAATCCCAAATGTAATTTATGAATCTTATGAAAGTTTGCCCGGTGGAACCTCATTCGATGCTTCAATAACAGGAAGGGTAACTTTGAATTACAATTTTTAATTTTGTTTAAATTCAAATGTCATACTGAGCGAAGTCGAAGTATGACATTCATTATAATTTTGTGTCACACATTGACAAGCTCAGTGTGAAAAAATATTAAGCTAAAACAAATGAGCGAACAAGAAAAAGAATTCTATTCTAAATCAGCTGATTCTAAGTACGGTAAAAAAATAAAACAGTTTACCCGTACAAAAGAAGCAATAATAAAATTATTTTTTACACTTAACGGTGTAGCTGCTCTAATATTTATTATTCTAATATTTATCTTTTTATTTAAAGAAGGTTTTAGGGCTTTAGAACATATTGGATTATTAGATTTTATTAGTACAACCAGAGTTGCTGCTGATGGAACAGCAAAGACTATTTTCGAATGGTACCCAACTTCAGATGAACCAAGATATTCACTAATACCGCTTATCCTTGGAACATTAATGACTGCAATTCCGGCAACAATAATTTCTACAATATTAGGTGTAGCGGCAGGTATCTATTTATCAGAAATTGCAAATCCTAAATGGAAAGAATTTTTAAAACCAATGATTGAATTGTTTGCAGGAATTCCAACTGTTGTAATTGGATTTATTATGCTTGTAATCGGTGCATCATTCTTTAATGATCTTCTTCATCCTGATAACAGGCTTAATGCTTTTGTTGCTTCAATTGGATTATCTTTTGTAATAATTCCCGTAATAGCTTCTTTAACTGAAGATGCACTGCACTCAATTCCAAACGATTTAAGAATGGCATCTTATGGATTAGGCGCAACCAAATGGCAAACAATAAGTAAAGTGATTTTACCCGCAGCATTTAGTGGAGTTAGTGCAAGTATAATTTTAGGATTTGGTCGTGCAATCGGCGAAACAATGATTGTGCTTATGGCTGCAGGAAATGCTGCTAATATTACATCAAACATTTTTTTAAGTGTAAGAACGATGACAGCAACAATTGCTGCAGAAATGGGAGAAGTATCACAAGGTTCAGATCATTACTTCTCGTTATTCTTTATTGGAATAGTTTTATTTACAATAACTTTTTTTCTAAATCTTATTGCTGAAATAATTATAAATAAGATGAGAAAGAAAAATACTTTTTGATGGATTACAAATGTTAGCACTGCATAAAAAGAAAAAAGATTTAGTTGGCTCAACCTCCATTTGGATAATAAGGCTAATGTTCTTTTTTCTTGTACTTGTTTTATTTCTATTACTCGGAAAAATTATTTCCCAGGGAATTAGTACAATTTCGTTTGAGTTTGTTTTTGATGACCCAAAAAATAATATGACTGAAGGTGGAATCTGGCCTGCAATATTTGGAACAATAGCTGTTACTTTTATAATGGTTTTATTTTCAGTGCCTCTCGGTGTTTTCTCAGCAATTTATCTTAATGAATATGCAAAAGATTCTATCTTTACCAGGATTATAAGAACATCTATAAATAATCTTGCTGGAGTTCCTTCGATAGTTTTTGGATTATTTGGATTAGGATTTTTTATCCTTTTCATCGGCAGAAATATGGATGAAGTTTTAGAAACAGGCTTGTTATTCGGTCAGCCTGCTTTACTTTGGGCTGCTGCTACACTTGCTGTTTTGGTTTTACCTATCGTTATTGTGTCAACACTTGAAGCATTAAACTCAGTTCCAAAATCGCATAGAGATGCATCGTATGGATTAGGTGCTACAAAATGGCAGACAATTAAAAATGTTGTACTTCCGCAAGCTCGCCCTGGAATTTTAACCGGAACAATTTTAGCGATAAGTAGAGGAGCAGGTGAGACAGCACCAATTTTATTTCTTGGCGCAGCATTTTTCTTACCTAATCTTCCGGTAACCGATTTATGCATTGGTGATTATTGTATCCCAATTATAAATCCGGCTAAACAGTTTATGTATTTAGCATATCATATTTTTATTTTAGCAACACAATCTTCAAATCCAACTAAAACATTGCCAATACAATACGGCTCAACTTTAGTTTTAATTGTGTTGACATTTTTGTTAAACATTACAGCAATAATATTTAGATACAGATTCAGAAAATCTTTAGGAAGACTTTAAAATCAGATTGCAGACAAACTTATGAAAGAAATTAAAATAATAACAAAAAACTTGAATCTCTTTTATGGTGAGAAGCAAGCTTTAAAAAATATTACACTTAACATTCCTGATAAAAAAGTAACCGCGTTTATAGGACCTTCTGGTTGTGGTAAATCAACATTCTTAAGAGTTTTAAATAGAATGAATGATTTGATTGACAACGTTAAAATTGATGGTGAAGTTTCTGTAGATGGTGTTAATATTTATGATAAAAATATTGATGTGGTAAACCTGAGAAAAAATATTGGGATGGTTTTTCAGAAATCAAATCTATTCCCGAAAACCATTTACGAAAACATTGTTTATGGCCCAAAAATAAACGGAATCAACGATAAGAAAACCCTGGAGGAAATTGTTGAAAAAACTTGTGTCCAATCGGCGATTTGGGATGAAGTAAAAGATAGATTGAATGAAAATGCTTTAAGTTTATCCGGTGGGCAGCAGCAAAGATTATGTATCGCACGTGCACTTGCCGTTGAGCCTGAAATAATTTTAATGGATGAACCTGCTAGTGCACTTGATCCAATTTCAACTGCAAAGATTGAAGAATTGATTCACGATTTAAAACAGAAATACACAATTGTAATTGTTACACATAATATGCAGCAAGCTGCACGTGTTAGTGATATGACGGCTTTCTTTTATCTTGGTGAGTTAATTGAATTTGATAGAACAACAAAAATCTTTACTAATCCTTCTAAAAAACAAACCGAGGATTATGTTACCGGAAGATTTGGTTGATGAATTATTCGTATCGTCATTTTAAACGAAGAGAGAAATCCGAGAATTGGTCAAATAGAATTCTTTGTCTCCCATCGGGATGCTTATGGCAGAAGACTCCTTCGAAATGACAATTACTTTATTTGGAAAATATTGGTTTTGATAATTAAGACGGAGAACAAATGGAAAGATTATTAGACGAACATCTTGAAAAATTAAAGACGCGCGTTATTAAAATGTGCAGCCTTGTTGATGAACAGGTTCAGTTTGCTATTAAAGCGGTTGAAACCGATGATGTTGAACTTGCACAAGCTGTGATTGATAGAGATAAAAAAGTAAATAAGTATGATGTTAAAATCGATAAGATCTGTCAGAAAATATTCGCTTTAGCTCAACCGGTTGCTATGGATTTAAGATATATAATGTCTTCATTAACAATAAACAGTAACCTTGAACGCATCGGTGATATTGCCGTTAACATTGCTGAAAACATTTTAATTATAGGTAAGAAACCCGATTTCTTTTTGAATACAAAACTAGAAGCAATGTTTAATCTTACTCAGAAAATGTTAAAAAATGCTATTGATGCTTTTATTGGTGGTAATCCGGAACTTGCCCGGGAAGTTATTCTTGCGGATGATATAATCGACAAACTAAATGCTGAGAATCATCAAATATTAAAATCGATTATGAAACAAAGTCCTGAGAATATTGAAGGCGCTGTTGCGTTGCTTGTAATCTCACGTGAGCTTGAAAGATTGGCGGATCATTCAACCAACATTGCTGAGGATGTTTTCTTTATAGTTGAGTCACAAATGATAAAACATAAATACGAAAAGTTTATTTTTGGCGATGAGGAAACTGAAAATGATGAAGAAAAATCTGATCAGAATCCTAATCCTATTCAAGAATAGTTACAAGTGACTCTATAAATAATTCTTTTGTTTCATCGGCTTTGGATGTCTTAATTAGACTATTAAGTTTGTTTGCAAAAAACATTCCCCAACTATTTAGCACAATAAAGTTTGGAAAAATTGCGCTTACTTTTTTAATTTTTTGTGAATAATGTTTTGTTAAAAAGTGTTTTAATAATTCTGCTTCTCTGTTTAACATCCAATTAATTATATCCAATTCCTGCTCAAATGATTTTTCATTAAAAAAAGTTAATAAAGATTCGTGAATAAGCTTATTGTTTTCCGAAACGACTTCTTTTTGTGTAAAATATTCTGTTAACTTTTGAGAAAGCGAAAATTCTTCATTTTCTAAAACTACTTTAATTTGATCTATAAAGTTTTCGCATTCCCATTTAAGAGTAGCAAAATACAAATCATCTTTAGAAGAGAAGTAATGATAGATTGTAGCTTTGCCGATTCGAATATCACGTGCAACTTCATCAAGAGTAGTTTTGGCCAAACCGTGTCTCGCAAATCTTTTTGCAGCAGCTTTTATTATTTGTTGTTTTCTTTCGTTTGCCATATCTGTATAAATTCCGAACACAAAATAAGAATTAGATTTTAGTATTAAAATAATACTGATAATAATATCATTTTAATGATATAAAGAATTCATTATTTTTGCGTACGATTAAATGTTCATTAAAGATTAAAAATTACATTAACATGCTTATTGTGTTTGATAAAGTCTTTTAATGATACTAAATTAAGACCAGAATTTAGATATAAATTAGGATACATTATGAAAAATATTTCTATAACAAATGATATTATCCCTGTTGGACAATTTAAATCCGGTCTTGCAAAATATCTTAAAGATATTCAGGTAAGAAAGCATTCATTGGTAATTACTCAAAATGGAAAACCTGCTGGTGTTTTAGTTTCACCAATAGAATATGATTCTCTTAATGAAACTAAAATGTTTATTGAATCAATATCACGTGGGTTAGCTGATTCCGAAAGTGGAGATGTATTTACAACAACTCAATTAAAGAATATGTTAAAAAAATATCGAGTTAGTAAAAGTCAATGAAGATAATCTGGGCAAAAGAAGCATTGATAAATCTTCAACAAATTGAAGATTTTATTTCTGCTGAAAATCCCGATGCTGCTATTCGCTTAACAGATAAATTGATTTCTGTGACAAAAAATCTTGTTAGATTTCCAAAGAAGGGACGAATCGTCCCTGAATTATCCATTGATAGGATAAGAGAAATTATCCATAAGAATTATAGATTAGTTTACGTAATAAAAAAAAATTCTATTACCATTATTTCTGTATTTGAAAGTCATAAACTGCTTTCAAAAGATGATATTGAAAATGCTTAGTTAAATTTAAGAAACAATAAAAATTATGTCTGTTAAAATAAATCAAATTGTAATTGGTGATAACAAACCATTTGTCCTTATTGCTGGTCCTTGCGTAGTTGAAAATGAAAAAATGATACTGGAAACTGCAAACGCAATTCAGCAAATAACTTCTGAGCTTAATATTCCATTTATATTTAAATCAAGTTTTAAAAAAGCCAATCGTACAACTCTAAAATCATTTACAGGTTTAGGTGATGATGATGCGATTGCGATTCTTAAAAAAGTTAGAAATGATTTAAAGTTGCCTGTAGTTTCTGATATCCACACTGAAGATGATATAAAAAAAGTGGTTGATGCTGTTGATGTTCTGCAAATACCGGCATTTCTTTCACGCCAAACAGATTTGTTAATTGCGGCTGGTGAATCTGGTAAAGTTGTTAATATAAAAAAAGGACAGTTTCTTGCACCTGAGGATATGAAACATGCTGCTGATAAAGTCGCTTCATCGGGAAATAAAAATATTATGTTAACAGAACGTGGAACAACTTTTGGTTATCATAACCTTGTTGTTGATATGCGTTCACTCGTAATAATGAGAGAGCTTGGTTATCCTGTCGTTATGGATGCAACTCACGCTGTGCAATTACCAAGTAAAGATTTAACAAGCGGCGGGCAGCCCAAATTTATAAAACCACTTGCACGTGCTGCAATGGCAGTTGGAATTGATGCTTTGTTTTTAGAAGTTCATCCCGATCCAAAAAATGCATTAAGTGATGCAGCAAGCCAGCTTCCTTTAAACGAATTAAAAGAATTGTTAATGGAACTAAAAAAGATTGATCAGGTAACTAAAAATTATAATTGATCCAAAAGGAAAATCTTGAACGAAATAATAAAGAACGGAAAAGAAGTTATCAGAATTGAAGCAGCAGCAATTGCTGATCTTCAAAATAGTATAAATGAAAAATTTGTTGAAGCAGTTGAAACAATCTATGCTTCTAATGGCCGAGTTGTTTTAACAGGAATGGGCAAATCAGGTTTGATTGCTCGAAAAATTGTTGCAACATTTAATTCAACCGGAACAGCAGCAATTTATCTTCATCCTACTGATGCTTTGCATGGCGATCTTGGAATGGTTAGAAGTGAAGATGTTGTGATTTTAATTTCTAAAAGTGGAAACACCGAAGAGATTTCGAATTTACTTCCTATGCTTAAAAGACTTAATGTAAAACTGATTGCCATGTGCGGAAATCATGAATCTAAACTTGCTCAAGAAAGCAATATATTTTTAAACATTGC
>CXWK01074334.1_pt1 | contig 14769 bp, 21 predicted proteins | sample 590851 | NCBI WGS metagenome assembly CXWK01 (sample SAMEA3498364, study PRJEB10139) | wastewater metagenome | biome: wastewater treatment plant; material: activated sludge | place: Denmark | collected 2014-08-01 | reverse complement strand
TTTAACGTTTTTACGTCTGCTCCTGAAAAAATCACAGCGTCGGCAAAAGCCATTTGTGCTGTAAAAATAATCAATAATATTTGTAATACAAATTTCATACTTACTCCTTATGTTAATAACGTAGCCAAAAATTCAGCGCCAGCAGAGTAATCTGCCGTTGTTCCTAATGCGCGGATGCTTATTCTAGTTGCTGCCGGAATATTAAGCGGAATAAAACCGTTTAAACCACCAGGCGGAATAATTAATCTGCGAGCTTCTGAAAGAGCAGCGCCGAAACCAAGTTCCAACGAAACGCCAGAGCTGTCAAAAATATAAAGTCCTTGAGCCAACGCAGCAGTTGAGGCGATCACTTGTGTCCATGCGGCGCTAGTTACTGTTCCCGCAGCAAGTCTTGCAGAATCAGCAAAAGACTTTCCAACTTCTGAAGTATCAAGACCTCGACGAGCTCCAACCAAAACCGAAGTTAACAAGTTTCCTGAGCCATCGTTTATTCTAGAAGTCCAAGCGCCTGATTGGGCCGCAGTAGTTAAAAGGTTCCCTGCGTTTGATTGAGCAACTTGAACAATGCCTGGAGAGAAAGCTTGCTGTGAAAATTTTGAAACAGCTTGAATGCTTCCGCCCGTTATTGTGGTAACGATTCGAAGTCGCAAATATCTAAACATAACTGGAAGTGTATAAATTAGATTTGAAGAGGTCGCTGTTATCGCCGCAACGATCGGAACGCCAGTGATAATTGCTTGGTTAAATACAGGAACAGCTACGAAATTTGTGCCGTCGTTTGAACCTTCAAATATAAAAGTTCCACCACTTGCAGTTGAAATTACTTGAACGTTTGCACTTCTATATCCGATTAAATCGGTAGGGCTTGCACCAGAAGCTGCAGGTAGAATGTTGTTCACTATCGCCGTTTGCGCAGCTTGTCCGGTTACAGCTAAATCTGTGACTTGATCAAGCGGAAGGACTACAGGAACAGAATTGGCAGAAACGTTTTGACCTAAAGCACTGAATTTTGCATTTAAAGCAGCAAGCGTTGCTTGAGTAGAAAAATCTTTGGCATTAAGTGTTCCAAGCGCCGTGATTATTGTATCCTGCTTCGCTTCTGTACTTGGTGCTGCAATGATCTTCGCAAGAACGGCCGCTAATGTAGCTTGAGTAGCAAAGTCTTTAGCGTTTAAACCACCGAGCGAAGTTATGATTGTATCTTGCTTCGCCTCTGTAGAGGGAGCTGCGATAATTTTAGCAAGAACCGCTGCAAGTGTTGTTTGAGTTGCGAAATCTTTTGCAATCAATGTATCTAGTTTTGTATTTGATGAATCTTGTTTCGCTTCAGTTGCTGGTGCTGCAATAATCTTCGCTAAAATTGCAGCCCTTGTCGTTTGTGTTGAAAAATCTGGCACGTTTCCTAAGGCATTTAAAACTTTAACCGGAAGTGGTCTTGAATTAGCAGGAGTTGCCGTGACTTCAGTCACTTCTTGATCAGCACCGTTAAGCGTAAAAAGAATAGGCTCAGGAATCAAAGTAGCAGTAGTTTCTACTTTTCCGTCTGCGTTCACAGTCGGGTATTTGTGCCTAAAAATTGTGAAGGTATCAGTATCAGCAAGTGTCAAATTATCAGCAATGTGAATCAAATCAGTTTCGACTAGAACGACTTTTGTCTCACGACCTGAGTGAACACCAGAGGTTACTAGAATAACGTCACCACGCTTCGCTACGTGCGACGTCGCTTTGATTTTATATATCTCTGAGCCAGCTTCTGCGGCATCCGTTCCGATATTTAAAAGAAATATGTTTGCAATTACAGATAAACCGTCTTGCAAAGACCTAATTGGCTCAACTGAAGGATAAGAAAACTGCCCGTCTCGATCTACTTTTAAACTGTTTGCATAACCTTTGTACATAAACCCTCCCGCTCTTACATGGCGTTCTTAGTAGTTTTATAAATCACTAAGCTAGTTTTTTCATTCTAACGTGTGAACCTTTTAGTATTTTACCAAAGGTTCCAGTAACTGGTGCAACTCTCATCGTTAAGTTGCCAGCATCTGGACCAGTCATAACATCTACAGTTAATTTAAAAAGCTGATAGTTCCCAGCATTTGCTGATACGAACTGCGCTAATGTAGCAGCGCCAGTGTCTGCTTTAGAACCTTGGAACATTCCTGATGGTCCCCACTCGCCAGAGCCGACGATGTTCATAACACAATTTGTAGGATAGGTTGGCCAAAACCGCCACGCTGTTTGCCCGTCACCAAAAGTATAAAGAGTGAACACTGCTGTATAGTGGGAATTTGCCTCTAAAGGCATAACAAGCTCAGTAAGCGGAACTTTTGCGCCAGTATTATTTTCAGTAAGATCTACTGAAGTAATAGCGATTGTTTCGCTAGAATCGGAACCACCAGATAGCTCTGATGGTGCTAAGCTAAAAAAAAAACCTGAAGCAATAAAAGTAATTACTGAAACTGTCGCATCGAACGTCGTGACTTCAAATTTCACTTCGTCGAAATCTCGACAATCAACTTTAGTTCCCGATGTATTTCCAGTGATCGCGGAACCAATGTTTTGCCACGCTGTTTGTCCAATCAATCGACCTTTAGGTTGAATTGAGTTTGGAGCATCGGCACCTTCAACAACTACTTGAAAGTAGTCCTCTTGCTTTTCAAAAGGACCGATATCACCGATTGCGCTGACAATCTTTTTTATATGCTGACGATTTTTAAAATTCTTTATTGCTGTTCCCACAACTTACCTTACGTTTGGTCTGCTGAATCAAAGCCAAAAACGAAGATATCTAAAACAGCGTCTTTCGCCGTAGTGCCATCGACCGCAAATGTTTTGATTTGTAGAGCCGTAGTAGAAACCGCAAAAACTTGAATGTTAACTACTGAAGTTCTTGAAGCGACTTGTACGATCGGAGCTCGAGCAAAAGGCTTTGCAAAAGTGATTGTGTAATCACCAGTGCCGTTATCAACAAGCGTCCCGTCGAACTTTCCTTCGCTGATCGCTGCTGTTCCTGTGCCCGTTAATAGAAACGCCAAAAATCTAGAAAGGCGTTGTGATGTTTTCATTTCTCTAAGCATAATTCCTCCGTGGAAATTAGTTATGTGAATAAATTGACTCCACTTAAAAAGACCGCAATCGAGGAGCATCGACTGCGGTCAACTCACTAGCTTATACAGCTAATGAGTGCAACACACCTTGGAATGAAGGAACGATGTAGTTCTGTAAGTAACCACCGTAGCGAGCGCCGTATGCATCTTCGTCTGATAAGCGAAGAAACACAGTGCCATCATCGTCAAACCAACCGAAGCCAGGTCTGTGATGAGTTTCGATGTAATCATCGTTCAAGAACAACATTTTATCTTCGTCGCAGAAGCGATCAGCGAACACAGGAATCGCACCCATGCTAGACATGAACTCAACACCTTTAAAAGAGATCTTCCCTTTAAGGTCGCTTGAGCGCGGCTCAACAATATATTGCTTCTGATCTTCTAAAAGATTTAAAAGCTTTCCAAGTTGAGTGTACGAAGTAACGATCATTTTAGGAACTTTGCCGCAGCGTTTTTCAACACCCAACATTACGTTGTTCATAAGATCAGTTGTGAGACCACCACTAGCTCCGTCTTTTTGATAAGACATCCAACGTCTTGCTACGGGGATACCGTATAAAGAACCGCTAGTCGCCATCAATACGCCGTTAAAGCCTTGAGGGTCTGCATCTTTTGAATTTTGCATATAAACTGTGTGGGTACCTGCACCAATGGCAGTCAAATCATCCGAACCACTGATTCGAGATAATGTGATAACACGAGTTGTAGGGTTCACATCTGTAATTTCAAACAATGAACTGAGAGTGTTCACGTTAACGAAATCTTTTTCTTCAAAGTTTGCTTCTTTGAATTTGTAATTTNNCACCAGCGCTTCCACTGAATTGACCTAAAGCGCCCGAACCATCGTTGAAGTAAGCGCGTGAACTGTTTCTCATGTACGATTCAACTGTTTTTTGAACAGCGTGTTTCGTCAATTGAACAAACGCACCTTCGTCACCTTCTGAAGCTTTGATCGATTCGCGATCAAGTTCACAAGTTGCGTACATTTTTTTTGCTGTGATTTCAGCATCGTCGTAATTCGCAGCATTGCTTTTAGGCAATGAACCAGAACCTACACCGCCTGAAAAGCTGAGTGGAACGGCAACGTCTTGACGTTTACCTGTGAATTTGTAGCTCTTCTTTACTCGACCTAGAACAACGTTCGCGCTGTTGTAAACGTTTTCAGAAAGCTTGCCATATTTAATTTTAAAAAGATCGGATTGATTTGTAAGATTATATCTTCCCATTGTGGCCCCCTTAGACCTGATCGACGTCTAAGGAGCCTTTATGTTTCAGCTCTTATAAATCGTCGAAAGTGATTGGTTCATTTCTTGGCTTGTCGGTATTCGCTTTTGGCGTGAAACCGCTTCGCTCTATTTTTTTCGATAAATTACTTGAAGCTTTGCGACCAGAGCCGAACACTTGTTTTGCAAGGTTCGTAATATCTTCTTTCGTTAATGAAGGTTCCTTTTTCCACTCTGCGTTTAACATCGTTGCTGCTTTTTTAGCGAGCTCAGTGTCAAAGCTTAATTCGGCGACTACTTCATCAACTGAATCCATGCGCTTCCACGCTTGATGAACTTCGGCCACTGTTTCAGGCGTGAGTTCTTCTGGATTCATCTTTCCGCCATTTTTTAAAGTATTGTATACTTCAGAAAACTCGGATTCAGATATATTGTACTTGGTTTTTACATCTTCAACTCGTTTTGCGAACTTGGCTTCGTTTGAGCGTTTCGCATCGGTATCTTGACGTCGTTTGAGCTGCGATTTGTAGAGCTGGTTTTCTTCTTCAACTTTGCGAAGTCTTTTTTCTTCGTCACTCAAAGAAGCATACTCTGAAATCTGGCGTTCCATTTCATCGCGCATTTTTTGAACAACATCGTTGCCAGTTCCACCGAGAAGATCAACCAACATTGCGATAGCGCCCATTGGTTCATTTTTCGTCACTGCGAGGTCGTACAAATCGTCAATGCTTGTTTGTAACGCTTGTCTTTCAGCATGAAAGGTTTTTTTATCAGTGTCAAGTTCCTGATACTTTCTGTTCCAATGGGTCTTGCCGCTAAACTCATTCACAAGATCTTGAACGCTAAATTCTTCGTTCTTTCCGTTAACTGGAATAGTGATTTTTGCATCCGTCGGCAGCTCTAAAGTATTGTCTCCGCTTTTGAATTTCAAAGCTTTGGGCTTTAGTCCGTCTTTTGCTTTTTGCTCATCGGTTTTCTTTTCAACTTTTTCTTTGCGCAGCTTGTCGTTTTCTGAATCATCGCTGTCGTTTTGATCATCGACTTGATCTTCGTCTTGCTCAGAGCTCGCTTTTTTTGACTTCGATTGAGTATTTGATTCTGTTTTTTTTGGTCGCGTTTCTGTGAGTGCTTCCAGTTCGTCAAAGCTTGCCACGTCTGAAGAGGAACCACTCGACACTATTGGTTCCCCAGTATGAACTACATCGTTAACTTCCATATTTGCTCCTTTTTAAATCGAGTTTGTTGGCTCGACGTTTTCTTGTTCCATTCCTAATTGAGTATCAAGCGGCGGCACTTCTGGTTGCACTTCCATTCCGTCTGCTGTTTGCGTTTCAAGCTCTGGCGGTACGTTCATTGGATTCGCTTCGTACTGCATTTGTTGCTCTGCTAGAGCCGCTTCTGTTTCAGCTTTAGAATCTAAGTTGCCGTCTTTTTCATTAACTTTAAAAAAGAACGGGAACCCAGGAAGAGAAGCGAGCACCGTAACATATTGAGGATTCTTTAAAGCAATATTCGCCATGAACATCTCATGAGCTTTTACGTGATCGTACATTTTTTGTTTAACTTCCTGAGAAGCTTTGTTTTTAAAAGACCACTCACGCATTGCTTTAACGTGCATATTCCAGTGCTTGATCTGATCTTCAAATTCTTCCGGAGCAGCAACGTCTTTATTCTTTAAAATCATTTCGTTTTCTGCTTCAGCAGCGCGAACCGATATAGTTCCTTCTTTAACGAACTTTTTGTTTTGAGCAAGGTCGAACATATCTAAAACTTGTTCTTGATCAACTGAGCCCGGAAAGTTTTTTGCTGCGAACAAAAGAGTTTCAGTTCTTGCGGCTTTTGTCTCTGGTAACGCCGATGAGCTCTGCACGCGAACGTCGTAATCTTTGCTTAAATTACTCGCATCATAAAATGCTGATTGCCATTGTCCGTCGGTTCCTTGAAGTCTTATCTGGCGTTCGTCCTTAGCGTCGTAATAGTCGCCACAAACAGAGATAGTCATTTGTACGGTCTGAAGTATGGACTCGTTATGATATAGAACTGAAGTGTTCCAACGTTCCTGCTCGAGCTCTGATAAAAACTGCATCGCAACTGCGGCAGTGATTCCTTGTGGAGCATTCCCGTTCCCGACTCGAGCAACGTCTGCTGCTTCCATACCTTCGTCTTTTAAAGTATTGCGCAGATTGTACGCACCTTGACCAGTTGGATTCGCTTGCACTAATGCAGGAGCAGTCGGTCCTTTGTATTGAACGACTGTGATCTTATTGCCGAGCTCGCGAATATCCGCGGCACCTGCTGGCATCATCCATTTAGGATGTCCAACTAGAAACTCATTTCGCAAAATCATATTGTTTATATTGTTAAACGCTCCAAAGATTTGTTTGCAATCTTCAAAGAACGAAGCCCCGTGCTGCTCACCAGGGTTTTCATGATCGATGTGGCGAATGAACGGCAAGTTTCTGTGCGAATATGGGAACTTTGTTGAATCTAAAATACCTTCGTCTGTGAAAACAACATAACGACCTTCATCAAAGTAATCAGTTCGCTTGTGGTAAAAACGCCACACAACAACCGCGTTCTTAATTTTACGGAGCTGCATCTTTTCGTAGTCGTAAACTTGAGCAGTGTTTCCGTCTTTAATGAACTTCGCGCTTTTTGGAAAAGCAATACGTGCTTCGTCTGCAAGCATAACTTCGCGCTCAAAAACCCAGCGTGAACTTTCGAGCTCATTAGACGGATGCTTGTCAAATAGAAGATCAAGCGGAGATTTTGCTTTATATTCAACGTCGCCATTCCTTACTGGTTTATCGACAAAGATTGGCTTGCCGTTATCATCAAGCTTTTGTTTCCCATCGTCTCCCATGAGCGGAATACGAACAACTTTAGTGTCTTTTCCTTCAGCTTCTAAACGTTTCTTCTCTTCGCTTAAAGCATCTTTGTATTGCTTAGCGATATCACCAGCGTTTGGATTCCATGTAATCCGGTTGTACATCTCACCCATTGGTCCTTTGTTTGAAACGATTCTTGGAAGGATTACGCCGTCGTATCGTTGAATGTACCAGATATGATCTAAGAGATTTTTCGTTTGCTCTGCTGCGATTTTATCAGCGAGCTCATCGTTCGTCGGAAGAATAGAAACGTTTGGCTTGTACTTTAAAAGCTTTGAAGCGCGAATGCGTGATGCTTCTTTAAGCTTATTGATAACCATCTTTTCAACCACAGACTTCTTTTGATCTACAGTTTGTCGGTCACCGCGCACGTCCTGATCTTTATAAAGAATGCCTTTATTTAAAGCTAAATTCTTTTTGATCATGTTGAATCGCTCAGAGTTTTCATCAAGCAAAAAATCACGTTCTTTTTTTAGCCACTCAAGAACTACTTTGCGCGAGTTTTCATCTTCTTTGTCGTACGGTATTTCAAAGAATGATTTGTCGTTGGGTTCTTGCTGCTCGGATGATTCAATTTCGTCAACTATGCTGATCATTGGAAACCTTTCTAAATGTTTTCAAGTGGAGAAGTAAACATATCCGCTTGCTCTTTTCCTTCTGGTGGTTTTTGAAAAGACTGCGTGAGCGGGTCTATATAAGTTAAAGTGTGCGTTGATTGCTTCATGGCCTTTAGTTCAACCCATAACTTGGTATTTGAAAAGACCAGAACACCGATCGCAATCGCTTGAATTGCCATAATATAAACTAAAAAAAACAGTACGCTTTCCATATTTGCTCCTTAAAACTCTTCGTATTCGTCTCTATTCATTGCTAATGCGGATTCAAGGCTCTCACCTCTGAAATCTTCATTCACTTCTTTACGCATATCGGCTTCAGTTTTTACAGAATAATACTCTGCACCTAAAATGTAACGGGCATTGTCTATTAAGTGATCGTTCAATTTAGGAATGTTCCCGTTCTTATCTTTCACAGAGTTTTCAAGTTCTTTATAAAGCCATTTGCAGCGGTCACTCATCCACCACTTCTTTGCTAGCATTGCATCTTTGATGAGCGTTAAACCTTCAGACTTTTTGTTCTGTGATTTCTTTGACGGCTCTAAACCTCTTTCATGTGGGAAGTTCGCAATCCATTCATTGTTGAACCAAGTTGCAGCTTCGTCGTAACCTTCTCGCCATTGAATGCGTGAACCAAAATCATCGCGCTTGCGAATTATCTCAGTGCCTAAAAGCTTTGTAGTCATCTTTTGCTGATCACGCTCGTAGATTTCATCAAGCCAATAAATATCCTTCGTATAAGGATTAATAGCTCCAAACAGAACCGCAAAACAAGTTGCTCCTGCAGGGTCGGCCCACCACCAGAAATTCAGCTTCTTTCGATCTTTGTAGATCATTTGAAGCATTTGTTGATGAGGTATAACCATGCGTTCGTCTAGCATCGGGAAGATCGAAGCAGCGCCGCCGCGCACGTACTTAGCCCCGTAGTCTCTTTCCCAAATATCACCTTCGCCGCGCTTATAAAGAGTTGCCTTTTCGTTGAGCAACCAAAGTTTTGAAATATGCGGATTCCGCCATGTTGGTTCATGAAATGCCGCCATGCTTGCAGTCTTTTTGTGTTCGATATCCAGAGCTTCGTAGTCGGTTCCTTTAACTTCGGGCGGAGTTCCCATAAACAAATCAAGACCGTCCAGAACAGCAGCATTAGGCCGCATTGCTTTCCGCATTCGAGGGTCTGAGGTTTTATATTCATCGTACACAGCGACTTTGTATCGCACACCGAGATACTTGTTATAGTTATCAGTACCATCGATTTTAATGAAAGAACCATTTTTGAAACGCAAAACCATATCCGCTTCAGAAATGCCTCTAGAACCATCAAGCAACCATTGTCGCGGACCGAATGTTTTGATACGCGGGTCTTCCCAAAGAATGCCGCGAGATTGATTTTGTTGTGGAGAAAAATAATAGCATGGAGAGTTTGGATACTGCTGAGCAATTCTCCAAAGTGTATACAGAGCAGTTTCTGTTTTCCCCCACTTACGGCCGCAGCGAATGAAGATCGACTTAAGCTGGCGAATGAATACGGATTCAATAACATCCCACTGACCCTCATGAGGCGACCAGCGTGCGTGCAATGCATTGATTGTATCAGCATACGCATTCGTTAACTCAGCGCTCATTAGTTTCCGCAGAGGGGTCGATACCGCCACGAGAAGCAAATATTCTGATCACTTGGTTCAAAGTATCTCTTTCAGTGACTACGGTTTTATAAGCTTCCATTACGCTATTCATACTCTTCGTCGAATCCATAGGCTGTTCCGGAGCTTCGTTCTTCAGAGCGATCACTTCTTGCTCTGCTTTCTCCAATCTCTTCAAAGCTTCCGCGGCGAAACTTCTCAACACTTTGAGCGGCGTCACGTTCAACGCTTCTCTCAGCGCTTGGATGCTCGACTGGTGGAAGTGTTTCAACCCCACTACTATTGACTCTTCGACTATCACCGTCTGGTCTAGGCGATTCGTTAAGTCCTGAATCTCCAACTCTTTCGCCTCTAATATCTCGAAAGCTCTGAGCTGTAAGGCTTCCACTAGCTTCATGTCCTGAGCTTCCGTCGCTGCGTGCATCAACGGTCGCAACTCGTGAATCGAGTTCAATTGATTCATTGGTGGGGCTTTCACTTTGTTCATTGTTTAACTCCTTGAGTGCCATCAAATGGCGCTGCATTGACTTGTCTTTTGAAATTGCAGAGATAACTTTTTCTATATCTATTACTTGATGAATCGGACCAGAAGATAAAACGCTTTGCTCTGGTGCTGCGTTATAGCCGACGATATCAGTCGGTAACCCACTCGTGAGCCTCAATAACTTATCGACCTTCACAAGCGCTCCTGCGAGCTTATCCATGTCGTGAGCACTCAGTCCGCGGAACGGTTTAACATTCCCGTCTTTGTCTTTCTTTACAGAACTTAAATCAGCAATCGACCGCTTCATGAAGTCAATTGCGTATGCTGCAAACTCATGCGCAGAGAAACGATTGCGCTCACCGACTTCAATGAAATCGTCGGCCATACCAGCGCGACGCTCATTAAACCAAGCTTCCTTATCTTCTTTGCCGTCGCCGTATGCAAGTTTGCGAAGCTCAAAAATAGAGATATCAGTTTGTCTGCTTATCTCTTTCAGCTTAACAAACCTAAAATACATTTCCCTTGCAGTCGCAACTAAAGCGGCGTCAAGAGCTTCACCGCTTGACACTAATTATTTCTTTCTAATTCGAGCTGCTTTTTCTAGCATATTAGAAATCTTACCTTTAGTTTTGATTTCTAGATCGACCAGATAGCTCACCATTTTTCTCGTATTGCTGAGCTTGGCTTTAACAATCATTGCTTCCAGTTTTCTTTGACTCATTCCCATTTTGCCCTCCTTTGGCTTTTATTTTATCTATTTCTAACTTCAATGCGGTATCGCGTGGCATACCAACAAACTCAAATTCTTTTTTAAAATCACCCACCACTATTTGAACATCAAACAAAGCATCGACTTGCGACTGTGAATAAGCATACACGTTTTGTGCCTGAAATATAACTTCAAGCTCTAAGTACGCTTTCGAATCAACTAAGCAAAAGCGTGCAGGTTTTGGATTATTCGCGCTGTAGAATGCATACGAACTGTAAGCTCTGTCCATTATTGACGGCTCAGTTCTTTTGCCGTTTAGCATTCCTAAATCTGGCTTTTTGTTTGAAGAGCTTTCCCAAACTTCTCTACATTCCATGTTTGCACAAAATGGAGCTCTTATCTCTGGTGTACACCAACACATAAATCAATCCTTTGATGAAAAAACCCGCCTGAGTTCATAACGCTCAAGCGGAAAACATTAGCGAAATGGAGGTATCACTGTCGTTTAAATTTATAAAATAAGTTCTACGCGCTTGCCGTCGCCTTTTGCAGCTTGCTGAGCTTGAAACTTCTGAGAAGCTTCTATCGTTTGCTCAACACTCCCTGCGACTTGTTCCATTTGTTTATCTGAATCATTGATGATTTGTTCATTGGCTTGAACTACGCGACGAATGAACTCCGTCAACGTCTTGTGTGCAACTTCGTTTGCAAACTCTGCTGCTTCTTGTGGGCTTTTGCCAGAAGCAACTGCACCTGTGAGCGCTGCGCACGTTAAGCGTTCAATGAAGTCCGCTTGCTTGTTTGCATCGTCCATATCTTGAATATGTTTTCGCAAATGATTGTTTTCTTTTTGAAGCGCTCGAGTTAATTGCGAAGCGTTCATAGCCATTCCTCTGAAGCAATCCAGTCAACCACGGTCATCTTTGCTTCACGTAGCTTGCGCATCGCTGCTGTTTGATCAGCTCCTGCTTTGGACTTCTCTAGAATCGTTTGACCAAGGATAACGAACTGATCAGTTATCGCTTTTATTCTTGTTTGCTGATCTTCGCTCACGGGCTTGCTTCCCATTTGAATTTTGAACAGGTCGATACCCGCAGGTACGACTTTTTGTGTAACACTTGCATTGCTTTTTTCGTTTTGACTCATTAAGCGCTCCTTCTTGCATGAGTAATTCATTGATTGTGACTTCGAGACCAAAATGCATCGCTTCGCTAATGTTAACTTTCATTGCCCGGGCTTTTTCTAGCGTCGGGCCGTGAACTCTCACAAGAAAAGTACGATCATAGTAAACCTCTCTAGCCATAAATTAATGTATATACGCCGAAATCAAGCACGCAAGGATTATTTTATGCTGCTATTTTAGACTGCCAAAATAATAGGCTTTGGTCTTGCTCGATTGTGGCTCATGCGAACGGGCGAAATAAAGTTGCTTGCTCGAAGTAATCACCTTGAAGTCTTTATTGCACGGACAAGCGCACTGGCGCACTTCAAACGACTCAAGCGATACATCAGTGCAGCTCATCTTGTACGGTCGTTGTAATGCCTTCTGCGGTGACCTCAAGGCCAAATTCAATACAAAGTCGCGCCGTAATTGGTCCGATATTCGACTTAATGTATTCATAAGCCAACTCTTTCGTATTGAACAGATCTTCTGTTTGCAACTCGAGCATTGAACCGTCTATATGCAAATGAATTAAGCAAATGAACTGATTCCCAAAGGGTTTTACAAAGCCGTATGATTTTACTAGCACCTTTTCCATAAACTAAGCGTTTCATAGTCCGTGCTCCTGAGCAATTGGTCTGTAATAGTAACTGGACAAATAGCGCAGCGGCTTCATGTACGGAAAGCCTTTTTTATGATCAGTTGTCGATATTACAGCAGTCTTTACGTTGAACTTGCGAATTTGGCCCGTCTTCGTGAACCAAAAGAAGTGATCTTCTCCACACCAACCGTCGGGCTTTACTTGTCTATGCGGGAATAGCTTTCTAATAACGTTGTAGTGTTTGATGCTACATATAATTACATTCTTTGGTATAAAGCTGTGCTCTTTATTAGAGTCGCTTCCTTGCTGAATTATATTTTTATCTCCGCGAGCTGGTTCGAGCCGATGCTCTGGGTGGGCAGTTGTAAAATCATTTGCTGAGTAAAACACGCACCCACCGCTTTCTGATATTTTTCTAATAGTAAAAACACCGCACGTAAGAGAGTTGCGCACTTGCTGCCCGATGTAATATTTGTTTTTGATCATACTTTATATCCTTCATGTGAAACGTTTTCTAATAAGAACCTGTCAATTTGTCTTTCAAACTCTGCAAAATCATCGATTGCACGTTGGCCTTGTCCCGCAGCATTCCCACGCAGATTAAATAGCGCTAGCTTTGCTGTGATCAGCTTCATTGCGAGATCATGCCCTAGCGGGAGCTCAAGCTTTCTAATCGATTCGTCTAAACCTTTGATTCCGCTGAGTGCAATGTTCACGTACTTCAGACCTTCACTTTGCGAAATATTAACTGCGAAACTCATTTGGATTCTTTCTCGCTCTTTGGCGGTTTTTGATTAAAATTGTAATAACTGTTGCGTTCTTTCTCTATTGTATAAAGCGTCTCAATAGCATCATAAGCTGCAATTATTAGCTTTTGCATCCCAGGCGAAGGCTCTTTATCTTTTGCAGTGAGTAATTCTCCAAGTGTTTTGTAATAAAATGATTGCAGCTCACTGTTCATTTTGTTTTCTCCAACAATTCATCAAGCGGTGAGGATTTGACGGCCTGTCTAGCTTTGCTAACAAACTCTACCCACTTTGACCAAGACTCTTCAGGTGTTAAAGCGACGGCATTTATACCCAACTCCAGCGCCCTTCTCAGCTTTTCGTTTTCATTCAAAATACTTTTAATAAGCACAGCAAAATTATCGTTAGAGGATTCCCAACGGTATTTTTCACACAACTTCAAAATCTGTTCTCTGCGTGTCATGCCGCAACTCCTATTATTAATAGACCAAACAAAAAGTAGTGGATAAGCAGGTGCCCATAATCAATAAAAAATAATCTTAAATAAAATTCAACATCCTCAATAAATTTCTTCATATTTTCCCCACAACTTCTTTTATTTCGGCGAGCGCTTCTCGCGCACGCTTGCCATCATCTGTTTCTATTTCACTAGCTGAAAAGCTGTCATAAGTGTTTAATTCGCGGCAGTAATTCCCTTCGTCCGCGTAAAACTCTAATGCTTTTTTTAAGCGAGTAACTTCCTTATCAAGATCTTCAGCGTGCTTTGCAATGAGCTCCCATGCATTCACAGCGCGGTCGTGTGCGGTCTTTGGAACGTATTCAATCAAATCTTCTACTTTTGGCGCTTTGCCAGAATACTGAAGAACTTTTACTCCTTGAAAACTTTCTTTAAAATAGCGATCACTTGTGATTTCAACAAGTATCGTTAACGGGTCAACAAAAGTCTCCAGCGGTTCAATATACGCTTTCACATCTCCCCCTCTTCTGATTTTAAATCATCGTCTTGCTGGCCCTGTATTTCGCCGTGACCTGATTCATCTCCAATAATTTCGGCGTAGTTTTCTAGCCAAAAGTTCCGCTGCATAACTGCGAGCTCTAAAGATGATTGCAAGCTTTCTACTTGCTTCTTTAGAACTGTGTTTTGCCTTTCACATGGAGAAATTATTTTTGCTGGCATTGAACAACCCACTAGCCAATAAAAAACTAAAGCTAGAAATATGCACAAAATCAGCTCAAAAATTTTCTCTAAATTCTTATTTCTCATTTGCCCCCCTATTTTATTTCGTATTTTTCTAAAATATCTGTTCTTTCATGATCAGAAAGCCAATCTCGGCACGACTGAAAAGAGCGAACCATATAACCTAGACCTTTTAAGTGACGAAGTACGTGATGCTCACGACAAAGCGGCCACACGTTGTTTGCCGTGTCTGAACCGCCAGCTCCTTTACTTCGTATATGGTCCGGGTCCGATGGTCCTGATCGACCGCAAACAACGCACGACTGCTCGATAACAGAATCAAGCAGTTTACGGTCTTTAACTCTTTTGGCTTTCATCTGCGAACTACATCCGTTTGTTCTAAAACCATTCCTTGTCGAAC
>CXWK01005225.1_pt1 | contig 14770 bp, 9 predicted proteins | sample 590851 | NCBI WGS metagenome assembly CXWK01 (sample SAMEA3498364, study PRJEB10139) | wastewater metagenome | biome: wastewater treatment plant; material: activated sludge | place: Denmark | collected 2014-08-01 | reverse complement strand
CAAAACTTATTTGCATCTTCTTCACCAATCAGAATATCAAATAAATCATAAATCATTCTTGGTGAACTTACTTTTTGAAAGTGAAACATATAACCTTCAGGTACAAGCCAATTGCCTAGATTCATTCCCTTTAGTAAAATTGGTTTGCCATCGGGAGTTACAATTTCTTTTCCATTTACGGAAACAAATCCGTCTTGAGGATAAGCGAATTGTATTAATAAAAATGAAATTAAAAAACTTAGTAATAATTTATTTCTGCTTTTCATTTGGGTCACCAATTTTAGTTTTAGTTTTTGTAGAGTCCTTAAAAACAAACATACTTCTGCTTGTACAATGAGGACATTGTTTTTTTGAGATGATTATTGTTTCAACTTGCTTTGATTTATTTTCTTTTACAAGTGTTTTTATTTTCTCAAGCAATTTCATTTTTTGTTTTTATCTAAAGAATGCTCTAAAAACCATTTATATAATTCTTCATTGCTATAAGTTTCTGTCCAGCTATCATGATTAGCCTCAGGATAAACAGTAAGTTTAACTTCTGAGCCACAACTTTTAAGAGCATTTACCATCACTTCAGATGCTGCAACTGGTACAACATTATCTTTTGCACCATGAAAAACCCAAATTGGTAAACTTGCAATTGTATTTGCTTTTGTTGTATCTGCCCAACCACAAACTGGAGCAATAGCAGCAAAACGATTTGGTGCTGAAAGTGCAAGTGACCATGTTCCATGACCACCCATACTTAGACCTGTAACATAAATTCTGTTTTTATCAACTCTGTAATTTGCTTCTATTTCATCTAATAATGATGAAAGCAAATCTGTATTCCAGAAAACAAGTTCAGGACATTGTGGAGAAACAACAATGAAAGGAAATTCTTTCCCTTCATTTACTAATCTTGGTAAACCGTGGACTTTTACTTTCTCTAAATCATTACCGCGTTCTCCAGCACCATGCAAAAATAAAACTAACGGAAATGATTCATTACCTTCTGCATAATCTTTTGGAAGATATAAAAGATAATTTGCTGTTAAAGTTAATTTAATTTCTTTTTGAAAATTGTGTGCCGTTTGTTTTTCTTGCTGTGAAAAAGATGAAGTGATAAAGATGAAAGAAAATATAATTGCAATTAAGATTTTCATTGATGCTCCACTATATAAAAAAGATGACATCTTATTATGAAAATGTCATCTTAAAAAAGGTTAATTAATCTTTCTTGTAAACTCTTACATAATCTACTTCCATTTGTGCAGGAAAATCAGCTACATCAACACCTTGTGCGCCGCCCCAATTACCACCAACAGCAAGATTTAATATTAAATGAAATCTTTTATCAAATGGCCAATATTGCCATCCTCTATTCTCATTATTAAATGTAAAGTACTTTGTATTGTTAATATAAAAATCAATATGATCTGCAAACCACTCGATAGCGTATAAATTATACTTTGTCGTTGCAGTTGGTACTGGAAGAGTAGCAGTTTTTTGAGTACCGATAGTATGATTATAAGCTAATGTATGAACTGATCCATGAACAATATTTGGATCATAACCAACGTGTTCCATAATATCAATTTCACCACTTTCAGGCCATCCGCCATAATCCCAATCAGTTGAAAGCATCCAGATTGCTGGCCAGGTTCCTAAGCCGGTTGGAATTTTTGCTGATATTTCAATTCTGCCATAAAGCCAATCACCTTTATCAGCAGATCGTAATCTTGCAGAAGTAAAACTTCTATTTTGATAATCTTCGTGAATCGCTTTAACTATTAATTTTCCACTCTGAATAAAAGAATTTGTTGGAAGATTTGTGTAATACTGAAGTTCATTATTTCCGCCGCCATCCCCATTTACTTCATGACTCCATTTTGTTAAATCAATATTGGGTCCATTAAATTCGTCATTCCAAACCAAAGTATAGCCTGGTATTTGAGGAATTGTATCGCCTGGTGTTGTTGTTGAGTCATCTTTACTGCAGCTTGCAAATGTCATTGAGATAATTGCGAATTGCATCAGTATAATCTTTGACAAAATTTTTATTTTCATTTTTTACCTTTTCGTTTAGGCCATTGAGAGAGTGAAGCAAACTAAAAGAATTGAAAGATTGCTTCGTCAAAGATTCCTCGCAATGACAGACTTTTATTAATCAATTAATTCAAATTGTACTTCATTAACATCTACGGAATTAGTTCCAACGAACACTTTAAATAATCCTGGTTCTGATTTGAATTTCATATCAGCAGCAGTAAATCGCAAATCTTTTTCGTGAATTGTAAAGTTTACAGTTTTTTCTTCACCACGTTTTAACATAATCTTTTTAAAACCTTTTAATTCTTTAACTGGACGAGTAACACTTCCAACTAAATCCTGAACATACATTTGAACTACTTCTTCACCTTCATACTTGCCAGAATTTTTAACTTTAACTGATACAACAATTGAATCATCTTCTGTAATTTTATTTGTACTTAAATTTAATGAGCTATATTCAAAAGTTGTATAGCTTAAACCATATCCAAATGGATAAAGTGGAGTTAATGGAAGATCAAGATATTTTGAAGTATAATGATTTTTTAAATCTCCAGGTCTTCCCGTGTTTTTATGATTATAATAGATCGGAACCTGTCCTACTGTTCTTGGAAACGTTGCGGGCAATTTTCCAGCAGGATTATAATCGCCAAATAAAACTTTTGCAATTGCATCACCAGCCATTGTACCGGCAAACCAGGTTTCTAAAATTGCGTTTGCATTTTCGTTTAACCAATTTATAGAAAGTGGTCTTCCATTCATTAACACTGAAATAATTGGTTTGCCTGTTTTTAATAATTCTTTTGCAAGATCTTCCTGAACTCCGGGTAAATCCAATGTTGAGCGAACACAAGCTTCGCCACTCATATCTCTATCTTCTCCAACACATAAAATTATCACATCAGATTTTTTTGCTTTTGTTACAGCATCCTTAAATCCGGATTTATCCTGATCATCAATATTACATCCTTTTGAATATAATATTTGTGAACTTCCATCAACATAATTCTTAAATCCTTCAAGCACTGTGGTAACATCAGCAGAATCACCTAATCCGCCCCAACCTCCAATCGGATCAACACTATTATTTGCTAATGGGCCAATGATTGCAATTTTTTTGTAATCTTTTTTAAGTGGAAGAATATTTTTTTCATTCTTTAAAAGAACAAATGATCTTTTAGCAACTTCAAGTGAAGCAAGTTTAATATCGTTGGTCATTATATTTTTTTGTTCGCGTTCTTTATCGCAATAAGCATAAGGATCATCAAACAAACCGAGCATAAATTTTATTCTTAAAATTCTTCTTACAGATTCATCAATTGTGCTTTCATCAACTTTTCCTTCATCAACAAGTTCTTTAAGATGTGTTATGTAAGAGCGAGATTCCATATCCATATCAAGTCCGGCATTCAAAGAAATTTCACCTGCGTGTTTTAAATCTGAAGCAAAGCCATGAAGAATTAGTTCTCCAATTGAATTCCAATCACTCACTACAAAACCTTTAAAGTTCCACTCTTCTCTTAAAATATCATTTAACAAATATTTACTGCCTGAAGAAGGGATGCCGCCAATTTCATTAAACGAAGCCATCAAAGTATGAGCGCCAGCTTCAACTCCAGCTTTGTATGGAGGTAAATAAATATCTCTGAAAGTTCTTTCAGAAAAATCAACTGTGTTATAATCTCTACCGCCTTCGGCACCGCCGTAACCAGCGTAATGTTTAACGCAAGCTATGATATTTAAATCTGAAAGATTGCCTTGATAACCACGAACGTGAGCAGCTGCCATTAACGAACCAAGATAAGGATCTTCTCCAGCGCCTTCCATAATTCTTCCCCAACGTGGATCGCGTGCAATATCAACCATTGGAGAAAATGTCCAGTGTATTCCTGCTGAAGCCGCTTCAATAGCTTGATAATGCGCAGACATTTCTACGATTTCTGGCTGCCAGGTTGCTGCTTCACCAAGAGGAACAGGAAAAGTGGTTTTAAATCCGTGAATAACATCCAATCCAAATATTAATGGAATTTTTAATCGTGATTCATTTACCGCAACTTTTTGTAATTCATAAGTAAACTCTGCACCAATTGCATTTAGGAATGATCCAATTTTCCCTTCTCTAATTTGTGCTTTGTATTCATCAGGCACAGCAACTTTAATTGTTGGTCCCCAGCCGATACCAAAAGAAAGTTGATTAAGTTGTCCGATTTTTTCATCAAGTGTCATTAAAGAAAGAACAGAATCAACTTTTGCAGAAATGATTTCATCGTTTGAAAGTTTTGGAGTATTGCTAATAAATCCACTTAAAGAAATTACTACGATGGAAGAGAAAATTAGAAATAGTTTTTTCATTTGTTTGCCCTAAAGTTTATGCTGGTTTAAAGAATTAAAAAAATGAAATAGTATTTTTATAAAAATACAAGAACAACTGAGATGATTAAAAGAAATAAGTATATTTTTTTTAGGATACGACTCATTTAAAACCTTTTCAATTTGTCACGTACAAAAAACCATCTAAGATAGATAGTATAAAATTTTTAGATAATAAATAATATTCCTGTTTGCACAGGAATATTATAAAACAATTTTGAACTAAACTTTAACTAAATAGTTATAGTTTCCAGCTTTATTATTTCATTCCAGATTAACGCTGCTGATCCAAGTACTGCGCTGTTTCCTTCTGGCAAGCCAGATGGAAGAACTTTAACTTTGTTTCTAAATACGTGGAATAAATTTTCTTCCAAAGATTTTTTTGTTGGACTGATTATCATATCACCGGCAAGTGCTAATCCACCAAAAAGTACAATTGCTTCCGGACTTGTAACTGCAACAGCATCTGCTAATTTTAATCCAAGAATTTTACCGGTTATTTCAAATGCTTCTATTGCAAGTTTATCACCAGCAAGTGCAGAAGTGTAAATCATTTTTGAATCAAGATCATTATAATTAACATTTCTTAAAGCACTATCTTCATTAGATGTTGCGAGTAATTCCATAACGGTTCGTTTAATTCCTGTTGCAGAAGCGTAAGTTTCCAAACATCCTTTTTTACCGCAGCCACATTGTCTTCCGTTAGGATCATAAACTGTGTGACCAATTTCTCCGGCAAATCCATCTGAACCATAAACAAGTTTTCCGTCTACAACCACTCCACTACCTAAACCTGTGCCGAGAGTAATTACAATTACATCTTTCATTCCCTTCGCTGCACCAAAAAGCATTTCGCCAATTGCGGATGCATTTGCATCATTAGTAATCGCAACAGGAACATCATAATATTGTTTTAATATCTCAACAACATTTACAACTCCCCATTTTAAGTTTGGTGGATTTTCTACCGTTCCGCGATAATAATTTGCGTTAGGTGCACCAACACCAATACCTTTAAGTAAATATTTATCAGAAATTGTTTGATAAAGTTTTTCAACTTCAGGATGTAATCTTGAAAATAAATCTGCCGCACTGTTTTGTGCTTTTGTTTGTATTGATGATTCTGCAACACATTTACCATTAACATCTACAAAACCAAAAGCTGTGTTGGTTCCACCAACATCAATACCTAAAGTTACTTCAATCTTCATCTTACTTATGCCTCAGCAGTTTTGAATGTTGGAATGTGACCTTTAACTCCGTAATAAGCTATGTAAGCATAACATAAAACAGGAAGTATAAATGCATGATGAATTCCTATTGTATCAGCTAAAAATCCTTGTGCTAAAGGAATTAAAGCACCGCCAACAATTGCTGTACATAAAATTCCTGAACCCTGACCGGTGTGTTTTCCCAATCCATCGATTGCAAGTGTAAAAATTGTTGGAAACATAATTGAGTTGAATAATCCAACTGCAAGAATTGACCACATTGCAACCTGACCAAATGTTAACATAGAAATGATTACAAGAACAGCAGCAACTACAGCAAGTATTGCAAGTGTTCTGCCTGGTTTTTGTTTACCAACATTAAACGCAACAAAGTTTACAGCAACCAAAACTAAAAATGTAAGTGTTTTACTAAATCCGGCTAAAGAAAAGTTAGCAAAGTTTTGATATTCTTTTGTTACGTACATTGCAAGTACAAGTGCAAGAACAAAAACCAATCCGGCATAAATATTTTTCTTTTTAGTATCTGTCATTTCAGAAAGTGTAATTGAACCAAAAAATCTTCCTATCATTGCGCCGCCCCAATAAAGAGCAACATAAGTACCGGCATCAGCTTCCTGCATTCCTAAAAGTTCTTTAAAGTAGTTTACAAGAAAACTTCCGATAGCAACTTCACCACCGACGTAAACAAAAATTGCAATTGCGCCCAAAACTAAATGTCTGTAGCCCCAAGCACTTTTATGATGATGATCAAAACTTGCACCTTCACCATCGCTTGATGATTGTGATGCTGCTTCAATCTTTGGAAGTTTAAACATTGCAATAATCACTGCAATCAATACAAGCATTCCTGTTAAAATTATATATGGAGTTTGAACAGAACCAGCTTCCATCAACTTATAAGCTTCTTGTTCTGTCATTGATAACTTAGCAATTTCATCTGCGCCCTTAGCAGCAACCGCAAGTATAAGTATTGACCCAAAAATTGGTGCGATGGTTGTGCCAAGTGAATTGAATGCTTGTGATAAGTTTAATCTGCTTGATGCTGTTTCCGGTTTACCAAGAATTGCTACGTAAGGATTTGCAGCTACCTGAAGCAGTGTTATACCGGAAGCTAAAATAAAAAATGCAAATAAAAATAATTCGTAAGATCTAGAACCGGCGGCAGGATAAAATAAAATAGTTCCTATTGCAGCAGTTAATAACCCTATTATTATTCCTGTTTTGTATCCAATTTTTTCAACAAGAATTCCTGAAGGAAGTGAAACGATAGCGTAAGCTGTAAAAAACGTAAACTGTACAAGCATTGCTTGGGTGTAATTTAAATCAAAAATAGCTTTTAAATGTGGAATGAGAATATCATTTAAACTGGTGATAAATCCCCACATAAAAAAAAGCGAAGTTAAAACCACTAAAGCTGGTGTGTAATTAGTATTGCCGTTACTAGCAACATTGCCTGTTGATTTTGAAGGAGATGAAACCGCCATCAGTTACTCCGGGTTATAATAATTGTTAAAAATAATTGACACAATAAATTTAAGACATAAAAAGGGAAACATAACCAATTATTATGCCCAATAAGTAAAAAGTTAAATGTGCTTTCTTAAGTTTGATTGGAAACGTTTACAAAATAACACTTTTTGTTATTATTATTTTAATAAGTAAAGCTTATTAAATTGATAAATAAATTTAATGATGGATGCTATTGATAGAAGAATATTTAGAATGGAAACATACCCAATTCCCAAAAGAAATTGGGTATGAAAATACTTAGAATCATTTAAGCAGAATCATTTTTTTTGATGAGACAAAATCTCCGGCTTGTAACTTGTAAACATAAACTCCACTTGCAAGGTTGCTTGCATCAAATTGTTGCTCATAACTCCCTGCATTTTTGTATTCGTTAACTAGTGTTGTTATTCTTCTGCCAAGAATATCGAATATTTCTAATTGTACTAATCCATCATTTGGTAAATCAAATTTGATTGTTGTAGATGGATTGAATGGATTTGGATAGTTTTGATGTAATGAATATTCCTTTGGAATTAATTGTTTTTCATCTTCTGAGTTAATTCCAAATTTTGATTGAAGAATATCATTTAGTTTTGATAAATAGTCTGATGTGCCTTTTACAAGATATTTACCACCGCCAATTTTACCAAAGCCTGAATTTGTTGTGTCTAAGTTTAATGCTGTTGTAATAATATCTATCTCAGCATAAACAGCTTCTTCGCTATTTGGGTTTTGCTGGATGATATTATCAAACTTATTTATTGCAGTTAAATATTCTTCTTTGCTTACATCGCAAAGTATTGATCTTTGATTGAATGCTCTAATAAGTAATGTATCTGTTTCTACTTCTAGTATTGAGTTAAATGCATTTTGTAATTCAGTAAAATAAGAAGGTTCTTCTCTTAATAGTTTACCAATTTCATAAAGCTTGTTATAAGCATAAAGCTTTTCTTCATTTGTATAATTACCCTGAACTATAACCAGATAATAAGTTTGTGCTTCTTCAATTGCGCCACTATAAAAAAGTTTATCTGCAATAGTATAGTCTTCTTCAAGCACACTGATATCAGTTGATTCTCGTTCTCGTGAATCAAGCGTATCAACGATCTGGCCATCTGTTGTTTGAATGATTAACTCAGAACCCGAACAAGGAGCATCTGGCAAAGGACAATAATCTGCGGTTGGATCATAATCTGCTTCGAGTGTACCAAGTCTTGATGGTGAAGGACCAACAACACCCCAATAATTATGATCAACAAAAAATTCTCTTGATCCTTCTCTGCTTCTTGTCCCTTTGATCAATGGTATAGTAAGATAAGTTGGAATTCCTGCCCTGTCATCACTGATCTCATTGAATCCATAACTCAACAAAACATCACCCGAATTCAAAAATATTTCAGCACCATCAGGCAATGTTTGAGGTGCTGATGGTGGAAGTTGAGTAAATGTTCCGTTATTTCTTATAACGTTGCAACCGCCGATTGGATACCAGCAATCCGGATTTGCCAATTGTTGAACAAGGTTTGGGAATGAGCCAACATCAGAATAAACACCACACTTATAATTATATTCAATTGAATTTACACCAAGGTCCGGAGAAGAATATGCAAGTAAAACTCCAAAATTATGATAACGAATTGTATTATTTCTCAGATAACCACCACTGCTGCTCATTGATATTCCAGGCATTGGTGAACCAACATTAGATTGAATTCCTAAAATTGTGTTTTTAGAAATATAAGCTGAACTTACCATATTAAAGTAAAGACCAAGGTTGCATTGATTGATTGAATTTTCTTTGATTACTACTTCTGAACAATTAACAACAGAAATACCTGTTCCGCAATTAGATATGCTGCTCTTATAAATTATTGGTGTATTTAAAGTTGAATATGAATCTCCATTACCGAAATGAAATAAAGCAATACCTGCGTTTGAACAATTAGAAATATTAACATTTGATACATTAATTGTTGCTTCATTCTCAACAGTTATTCCGTTTATTGGGCCAGTAATATTACAATAAGAAATTATTGGTGAGGCGTTTGGGTTAACAACGACACCCACAGATGTTGAGGAATTATATTCAAGTGTTAACCTAGACGAACTTGATAATCCTAAAACCTGTGCATTACCTTCAAGAATAAGTTTTGCACCATTGTTAAATACTATTTTACTATTGCTGTTGCCGTACTTTATTTTGCCACCTGCTTTAATTGTAATATCTGCATTTGCTGTATATGTACCGTTTATTGTTAGAGTTGCTCCGGATTCGATTGACATATCATCATACAAAGTCGGGATGTTATTAACAGTTTCATTATAAACAAGCTTGCCACCGTATTTAACAACTGGTGCTACCTGAAATAAGTAGCCTTCTCCTGCTGGAAAAGTGAGTGTTTGTGTTGTTTGATTTTGAAAAGTAATATCAAAATTATTTGATGGCTCAATATTTCTGAAACGAAAGTTAGTAAAACCTGAATTTGTTGTTTTGGGTTTTACTGTTACATTTACATTTGTTGAATTTGTAGTGTGTTGATTTGTTAGCAGAAAATAATAATAATCATTCCCTAAATACTCTTTGTGGTTAAACAATCCTGCATGAAAGTTACATGTGCTTGCTGATGATTGTAATGAAATATAATTACCTAAAAAATTCCCTACGCCCGTTATATCTAATCCCTGACGAAGTAGAATGTAATTACCCGAATAATTTAAATTTAGCAATGTTTTGCCTAAAGTACTTTTAAGTCTTAACCCTATTTCCTGTCCTTTATACCATATATCACGTTTTGCATACTCACCGTTTATTAGCGTATCAACCATACCAACTATAAACACATCGTGAGGTGGTGGAAGCCACATAAGTTTAGATTTTTGAGAATAATATATCTCATAGAAAAAGCCCTTTACTCCATGTGCTAAAGTCAACATTGTTTCTGCACTTAATTGGGATGGAGTTGGTGGTCTAAGCCAATAATAATTTGATGAACCATCAGGGATGTAACCCCAGGTTTGTAACGCAACCAAGAATGTATCGGTATATGTTGATGCCGCCTGAAGCGAATTCCTTAGAAGATCAAGACCTTTGGTATCTGAATAATATGAACCATCCGGGTTTACCAGATAAGGGAAAAACCAGTACATTAATCTTTTCGGTTTTGCAATATTCATCCAATGCATAAATGTAGAATCCAAATCTCTGTGTAAATTATATGCTGGATAATAATGTGTAAGTAACTTTTGTTCAACGCTCAGTTCATCAATAATTTCCTGAAGTTTTGCAATTGGATAATAACAATCCAAGGAATGAGGTTCATCAATGGTGGACCAATATTTTAGTTTATCCATAAATAATGGGTTTTCATTTTGGAATTTTGAAATGTATTGAGTAATTAATTCTTTTGATAGCAAAGGTTCATCAATAAATCTTTTCTTCCAAATTAAACTATCATAAACTTCAATGTTGTCAACATATAATGGTGCATTGCCAGACCATATTACTTTATATTGAACAGATGTACCTGCAAGTAAAAATGTAGAGAAGTCCGCATTCTTTTGCGGGAGGGTATTTGGCAATGGAAAAACATTTTCATTTCCTTTTATTTGTGTTGAGTTTTCTCCGTGGTTATAGATAAGCGTTATAGTTTTATAATTTTCAGTTAAGTCTGCTGTGGTTAGAACAGTGTCTTTTAAAACCTTTTCCAGAATCCAATCTGCAACCCAATTACCCGGACTTACTTCATAAATTTTATGATACCCGCGTAAAACCTGTAAAGTACAAACTTCTGCAACTTCCTGTGGAATATATTGTCCTCTTTTCAATTTAAAATTAGCTATATAATTAATAGGAATTCCATTAGCTATATAACCGTAAACATAAGTTGGGTATTGATAATAATGTGGACCATAAACAAGTGAATCACCCGGTTGACTGTTTTGATTCGACTTCCAGCCTTTTGTACCATCATTATCTGTGTATTCTGCTCCACTTGTATAATTACCACTTTGAATATGTTTGACTTTAATATTGTAATTGAACTTGTTATCTCCTTCAGCTTCCCATTTTGAATACATTGCATTTGAAAAGTAATATATCCAATCAACTTTCTCAGAATGATATCCTGGATATCCAGGATCACCGGGGAAAGGATTAGCTGCATAAATATATTTAAATTGGCTCAGTTGATCTAAATTTGACTGTTGTTGAATTAAGGAAATGTATCTGCGTGCTGTTTGATAAATGGAATTAATTCCCATTTCTTTTATTTGATCGTAATTACTATAATTTGTGTTATTATCAGGTGAATAACCGAATGTACCAAACAAAAACTCATCTAATTCTTGCTGCTGGCTATAAACAAAATTTGATAAGAATATTATCAGGCTTATTAATAATAATTTGTTTTCCATCTTTAACTCCCAACTATATATATTTATTAAATTACTTTAATTGCTATACTTTTTTTTATTTAACATTTTAGCATTTGGCGCTATTTCAACAATAACATTTTCTTTACCTGGGAATAAACAGGAATGTTATTTTCACTTATTACATCTATCTTGTATAAATATATTCCGCTTGCAAGATTTTGAACTGCTGATCGTGAATTGTCATTATTATTCATCGAAAAAGTTACTTCATAATACCCGCTCACTTGAACTTGATTTACAAGAACATTTACTAACTCGCCATTAATATCATATACCCTTAGCTTTACATAACTTCTTTCTTTTAGCCTGTAACTTATCGTTGTAGTTGGATTAAATGGATTCGGGTAGTTCTGATAAAGCTGGTAATCCGTAATAAGCTGTGGATAATTTTCAATTCCTGTAATGATAACAACTTTTTCTTCTGAAGGTTTTGACTCATTTGCTTGGTTATCCACACAAGTTACTTTGTAAACATACTTTGTAACATTATGTGGGTTTATTTGAACCAAAAATGTATCTGTAGATGATGAAATTAGTTTTGTTGAATCAATCGTAAAGTTTATAACCGTATCACGATATACCTTATAAAACGAGGTATCTGCTTCTGTGTTTCGATTCCAATTTAAAGTTATATAATTTGAATCATCCAAGGCAGTAAGATTTAATGGGGGTGAAGGTGCCAGATCAAGATATTTATAGCTTACACCAAAAGGTCCGCCATATAATCCAATATCACTCCTACTTCCATCTTTATCAAGCATATTTGGATCACCAGCATCTATTAATGGTGAGAACATTTGAAGATGAAAGTCCATACTATCCGTATTTACGTACATCGGATCATAGGAAATATTTGTAGTGTCAGGTGAATAATTGATATAATTTTGATTGTTTCCCCAAACATTGTTGTACTTAAAATAAGGTGTATCTGTTGAACCTGAATATTTTCTATAACCAACATTACCATTAGTTATTGAATTATTTACTGTAAAGTCTCTGCCATAACTTAAAATACCCGCGTAAGAAAAATATCCATATACATTATTATTGGTTAAAGTATCCCACGCATATGTTTCAATTCCTTTATTACTATTGTTAGAGATGATGAGATTATTATTTATCCGTGTACCATAACTGAAAATACAGTCAATGCCCGTTGAATTACTGTTTTGCAAATTAATTATGTTATTAAAAATAAATGGGGTGGCACCCACCCCACTATTTATACCAACACCAGTAGGAATAATTAGATTATTTTCTATTAGGGAGGAATTAATATCATCCATTGAAATTCCATAAGCTGAAAAATTAATTAAATTACTATTTACACTAACTTGACCTCCACCTGATAAAATTCCATCTATACCATAAAAAATATTATTTTGCTCAATAATCCCACTTGTACTTACTAACGATGGCGATATATATACACCATTTCCTGTTAAATTTTCATCCGACACAATAATGTTGAACCCTTTTAAATAACAACTATCTTTAAACCAAATAGAAGGATAACCTGGTTGTAACAAACCTCGTGTATCAACCACAGTGCTATCCGAATCAGAACCAATCAATGAAAGACCGGGTATCATAACAACAGTTTCTTTATACACTCCATTAGCAACATAAACCGTATCACCAAAGCTGCAAATGTTAATACACTTTTGTATGCTGTCTGCGGCTGTTTGCCAACTCGTGTAGGGTGGTTGGCTTGTGCCGGACTTACTTACGTAACGGATGGTCGCTTCGCTAAAGGAAAAAGATAAAAGTAAAAAGAATAAAGAAAGGGAAAGGAAATATTTTAATTTCATAAGAGCCTCAACCTAATTTGGTTAAATCTTAATTGTAACTTATAAAATGTTTTGGTTAAGTACGAGCAAACAAAAAAGACGGTATTGATTAATCTTAAAATTCAAAATATTTAATACAATTTGTGTTTGTAAAGTCTAAAAATTGTATAATTAAAAATTAAATATCTTAGCAACTTAAACTCTATATTTGGCTTACTAAAAAACAGATATTTGAATAGAATAAGACGAATTTAGACTAACGATGAACGCTGAAAAAATATTTTATATAATTCTAAGTACAATTTTAGTTACGGTGTTTATACTTTTTACTTTTGTGTTTTCACCGGGCGAGTTTAATACTTCACGCACTTCAAAGCAAAAAACTATTTACTTTGTTGATCATATCTCAGCAGCACACCAAAAAGTTATTGATTTATTTAATGAGCGAAACAAAGGTTCGATTAAAGTTGAAACAATAAATCTTTCGTTTGATAAGTTTAGCACTAACGAAAGAAAAGAATTGTTAGCAAGATATTTAAGAAGTAAAAATAATCGTATAGATGTTTTTGCTGTTGATCAGATATGGGTTCCGAGATTTGTTAAATGGGGCAAACCTTTAGACGCATTTATTGATAGCACAGAAAAAGCTAATTTATTTTCTGATGCCCTTAAAACTTGTATTAATAAAAACTCGCTTGTTGCGGTACCGCTTTACATTGATATTGCTGTAATGTTTTACCGCGATGATTTGATTAACAAACTACCTGATTATCCTATGATAAGAAAAAAATTAAATGCATCAATTACGTGGGAAGATTTTATCAATCTTAACTCGCGTGTAAATAAAAATGGTAAACCATTTTTTATTTTTCAAGCGGATGATTATGAAGGATTGATTTGTGCATTTACGGAATTAATGGCAAATCAAAATAATCCGATTATAGATGCAAATGGTAAAGTGTTTATTGATTCGCCTGAAGGGAAAAAATCGCTGCAACTTCTTGTGGATTTAGTTAACAAGTACAAAGCTGCACCGGAAGAAGTAACTTCACTTAAAGAAAATGAAAGTTATAGACTTTTTATAAAAGATAATGCTCACTTTTTACGCGGCTGGACAAGTATGCTTGGTGATGAAACAATTCAAATTCCTGATGATGTAAAAGAAAATGTAAAAATGATTCCTGTGCCTCATTTTACAGGCTCAAATACAGCTTCTGTTTATGGCGGCTGGAATTTAATGGTATCAAATTATTCAGAAAAAATTCCTGAAGTAATGAAGTTTGTAAAGTTTTTATTAAGTGTGGAATCGCAAAAAATTATGTACGAAGAGCGCGGTTATCTGCCAATAAATAATAAGCTATATTCAGATAGCAATTATGTAAAACTGCATCCGGAATTAAGATT
>CXWK01099371.1_pt1 | contig 14779 bp, 9 predicted proteins | sample 590851 | NCBI WGS metagenome assembly CXWK01 (sample SAMEA3498364, study PRJEB10139) | wastewater metagenome | biome: wastewater treatment plant; material: activated sludge | place: Denmark | collected 2014-08-01 | reverse complement strand
GCAAGAGCCCTTGGTTACTTGGGGCTTTTCCAAGTGACTCGCCGTAAGGGCGAAACCCTAAGTAGCCGTTACCGAAGCAATGGATATGTACTCAGTCACAAACCCCCATTGGCCGCCAGGACGCCATCGCCGGCAAGCCTGGCTCCTACAAGGGTTTCATTCCGCCGTGAGTGCGTAACGGGCGTTACAGCAGCGACAGGGTGTAGTTGATGATGAAGCGATTCTGCTCAACATTGCGCCCGGCATCGGTGTTCGACTTGCCATTGCGCACGCTGAAGGCAAGCCCCCTGAGCGAACCCGACTGAATCACATAGTCCAGCGTCATATCACGCTCCCACTCAGACTGGTCCGCAGCGTTTTGCGCCTTGATATCCGTGCCCTTGAGATACGCCACTGACGCCTTCAGGCCCGGGATTCCAAGGGGTGCGAAGTCATAGGTGTATTGACCGAAACGGGTTTGCTCCCCGGCGCGGGCAAAGCTCTGGATCATGCGATCGGTGGGCAAGTAGACGCTGCCACCACCCGCGCCTTTATCCACCAGGCTGCCCTGGTTGGGCTGGACGAAGTTGCTGCCATCGCCCACTTGCTGGTAACCGAGCGCCACGGCATGGCCGCCGTTGGTATAGGTAACCATGGCAGCCCAGGTGTCGTTATCGATTTCACCGTTGTTGTCATCGGTGTAACCCGAGACGCGATAGCCTTGAGCTCTACCTGCGGCGGAGCTGTTGGCACCGCTGGAGGTGGTGCGGAAATAGCGCAGGTCCGTGGTGATGGCGCTTGCACTGTCGATGGCCAGGCTGTGTGTCAGGCCGAGGAAGTTCTGGTTGTAGAAATCTTCCAACTGCGCGAAGTAGTACTGTGCCTTCAGCGCCTTGGTCACCTCGTAGTCGCCCCCGGCGAAATAGAACTTGTTGCTGTCCCGGGTACCACCGGCAACCGACAGGCCGGTTCGATCGGTCGAGGCACGACCGACTGCGTGCTCCAGCAACCCGCCGGTCAGGGTCAGGCCATCGATGTCTTTTGACGTGACCTGGCCGCCGGTGAACGATTGCGGCAGCACGCGGGCATCGTTGGACAGCAGTATCGGCAGCTTCGGCAACAACGTGCCGTAACGCAGTTCGGTCTTGGCGATGCGCATCTTCGCCGTGGGACCGAAGCTGCTCCAGGCATCGGCCGCACCGTCGCCCTTCGAGGGAATCATGCCGCTGCCGACGTGGCGACCGGCGCCGCTGTCCAGGGTAATCCCTTGCAACGCCTGGGCATCAAGCCCGAACCCCAGGGTGCCTTGGGTGAATCCCGACTCATAACGCAGCACAAAACCCTGGGCCGCCTCTTCGGTCTTGGAAGGGTCTGCGCTGCCGTCGCGGTTATCGCTGTTAAAGTACAGGGTACGCATGGAAAGGCTGGCCTTGCTGTCTTCCAGAAAGCCGCGTGCGCCAGGCTCTGCTGCCTGTGCGCCGATCGAACCGCCGAACAACAGGATGGCGGCGGGAATTGCTCGTTTGAACATGCGGTACTCCTCAAGAGGGTCACGTCGAAATATTTGTGAAACTCTTAGAACATTTCGAGGCACGAACTTCAAACGAGATGAAAGTAATTTCCGTAGAGGGATAAGAGTTGTCGCAATGAGGTACGCAACCTCATGGTTTTTGAAAAACGACCAGGGGGATTTTCATCGAAATCGGAAGTGCCGAAGGCCCCCTGTAGGAGCGAGCATGCTCGCGATGGTCGTCAACGATGACGCTGGCTACCTGACACCCCGCGGTTCTCTCGGGTTTCTCGCGAGCATGCTCGCTCCTACAGTGGGTTATGCGTCACGGTTGCTCAGACCAGCGCCTGTTCCCGGATCAGCTTCTTGTTGATCTTGCCAACGCTGGTCTTGGGAATCTCAGCCACGAACTTGAACTGCTTGGGAATCGCCCATTTATTGATCCGGCCGATCTCGACGAACCCTTGCAGGTGCGCCTCGAGGATCTTGCGGTCCAGGTACTGTCCCGGCTCGCACACCACCAGGGCCATGGGCCGTTCTCCCCATTGCTCATCGGCAATGCCCACCACCGCGACCGACAGCACCGCCTGGTGTTCGCTGATCAGGCTTTCCAGCTCCAGGGAGCTGATCCACTCCCCGCCGGTCTTGATCACGTCCTTGATGCGATCCTTGATTTCCACACCGCCCAACGGGTCGATGGAAGCCATGTCGCCAGTGTGCAACCAGCCGTCCTGCCACAGCTCGGCGCCTTTTTGCGGCTCCTTCAAGTAGCCTTGTGTCAGCCAGGGCGCGCGCACCACGATCTCGCCCAGGGACTCGCCGTCATGGACCACGTCATTGCCACTGGCATCGATGATTTTCAGGTCGACCATCGGCACCGGGGTACCGGTCTTGATGCGTGTCGGCAGTTGCGCCTGGGCCGATAGCTTGCGGTCTTCATCGCGCAGGTAAGTCAGGCACAGCAGCGGGCAGGTTTCCGACATGCCGTAGCCAGCGTGCACCACCATGCCTTTTGCACTGGCTTCGCTGGCAAGACCCAAGGGCAGCGCACTGCCACCCAGGAGCATTTTCCAGCCGTTGAAATCGGCGGACTTGCCTTGCTCACAGGTGAGGAGCATTTGCAGGATGGTCGGCACACAGTGGGAAAACGTCACCTTCTCCTCCTGATAAAGCCGGACCAGGCTATTGGGTTCGTAGCGGCCGGGGTACACCTGCTTGATGCCCATCAGGGTAGCGACGTAAGGCACGCCCCAGGCATGCACATGGAACATCGGCGTGATCGGCATGTACACGTCATCGGAACGCAGCAGCGGCGTCCCCTGGTAGACGCCCAATGTCCCCACGGCATTCAAGGTGTGCAGGACCAACTGGCGATGGGTGAAATACACGCCCTTGGGGTCGCCGGTGGTGCCGGTGGTGTAGAACAGCGTCGCTACCGAATTCTCGTCGAAATCGGGAAAGTCATACTGGTCCGAACACTGCGACAGCAACTGCTCGTACTCGCCCTGCACGGGTAATGAAGTATCGGATGCCTGGTCATCGGTGAGCTGCACAAAGCCTTTGACCGTGGTCAGCCGCCCCTGGATCTGCTCGACCAGCGGCAGGAAATCGTCATGCACCAGCACCAGGTCATCCTCGGCGTGGTTCATGGTGAACAGCACCTGCTCCGGCGACAGGCGAATGTTCACCGTGTGCAGCACCGCGCCAATCATCGGCACGGCGAAGAAGCATTCCAGGTAGCGGTGGCTGTCCCAGTCAAGCAGGGCCACGGTGTCCCCGGCCTTGACCCCGGCCGCAGTCAACGCATTGGCCAGGCGGCGGATGCGCTGGTTGAGGGTCTGGTAGCTGTAGCGCAGCTTGTCGGCGTAGACGATTTCCCGACCCGGTTCGTAGCGCACCCCGGACAGCAGCAATTGCTTGATCAGCAAGGGATAGGCATAGGCGCCTTCGGCGGGTGGAATTATTTTTGTCGCCATCATGATTAAGGTTCCTTGTCCTTTAGAACTGATCGGCTTGCAGCTCGTAGAGGCAGTCGCTTCCGGCTTTGGCCGATGCGCTCAACGAGTGGATACGTGGCAGCAACCGGGCGAAGTAGAAACGCGCGGTGGCCAGCTTGCTGGTGTAGAAATCGTCCTCGGCATCGCCGCTGACGACGGCCTTGGCCATGCGCGCCCACATGTAGGCGTACGCGGTGTAGCCAAACACGTGCAGGTACTCGACCGAGGCCGCGCCGATTTCATTTGGGTTGCCCTGTGCCCGATCCAGCAGCCACGCGGTCAGTTCATCGAGGGTGTCCACGGCGGCGTTCAACGGCTGGGTGAACTCATCAAGTTCGGCGCTGGCGTTGGCGGTGAAGTTGCGGATTTCCGAAGCAAACAGGCGGTAGAGCGCCCCGCCGCTGCCGACAATCTTGCGCCCGGCCAGGTCCAGGGACTGGATGCCGTTGGTGCCTTCGTAGATTTGCGTGATGCGCACGTCGCGCACCAGTTGCTCCTGGCCCCACTCGCGAATGTAGCCATGGCCGCCGAAAATCATCTGCCCGTGCAGGGTCGTTTCCAGGCCCATGTCGGTGAGAAATGCCTTCGCCACCGGGGTCAGCAACGACACCAGTTCCTGGGCACGCGTGCGGGTTGTCGGGTCTTCGCTGTATTTGGCGATGTCCAGTTGCAGGGCCACGTAGCTGGAGAACGCACGGCCACCTTCGTTCAGGGCCTTCATAGTCAACAGCATGCGCCGTACGTCAGGGTGGACGATGATCGGGTCGGCGGCCTTGTCTTTGTTCTGCGCGCCGGTAGGTGCACGGCTCTGCAAGCGATCACGAGCATAGGCGACGGCGTTCTGATAGGAACGCTCGCCCTGCGCCAGGCCCTGGATGCCCACGCCCAGGCGCTCGTAGTTCATCATGGTGAACATCGCCGCCAGCCCCTTGTTCGGCGCATCGACGATCCAGCCGGTGGCGCCGTCGAAGTTCATCACGCAGGTGGCCGACGCCTTGATCCCCATCTTGTGTTCGATGGAGCCGCAGGACAGCGCATTGTTTTCACCCAGCGATCCGTCGGCGTTGACCAGCACCTTGGGCACCAGGAACAGCGAGATGCCTTTTGGGCCTGCCGGGGCATCGGGCAGTCGCGCCAGTACCAGATGGATGATGTTTTCGGTCAGGTCGTGGTCGCCGCCGGTGATGAAAATCTTGCTGCCGCTGACCTTGTAGCTGCCATCGGCCTGGGGCTCGGCGCGAGTGCGGATCATGCCCAGGTCGGTGCCGGCATGGGCCTCGGTCAGGCACATGGAACCGGTCCAGGTGCCGGCGTACATGTTCGGCAGGTAACGCTCCTTGAGTTCTTCACTGGCGTGCGCCTTGATCGACAGGCAGGCGCCGGCGGTCAGCATCGGGTACAGGCCGAACGACAGGCTGGCCGCGTTGACCATCTCTTCGACCTGGGCCGAAATCGCCTTGGGCATGCCCATGCCACCGTACTGCGGATCTCCGCCGACACCGACCCAACCGCCTTCGGCGAAGGCTTGATAGGCCTCGGCAAAACCCTCTGGCGCGGTGACCGAACCATTGCTCCAGGTACAGCCCTGCTCGTCGGTGGCGCGGTTCAAGGGTGCGATGACTTCGCCACTGATCTTGCCGGCTTCTTCGAGGATGGCGGCAGCGGTTTCTTCATCGATCACGTCGGCCAGGCCAGGCAAACTGGCCCACAGCCGGGACACCTGGAAGACCTCGTTGAGGACGAAGCGCATGTCGCGCAGGGGAGCTTTGTAATCAGACATCTTGACTTACTCGGAAGTGGTCACGGCATGGGGCATGCCGGGACGTTCAGTGGATTCAATGATTTCGGCTGCCGCAACAGCACCGGGTTGCGGTGCCCGTTCACGCAGCAGGAAGTACGACAGGGCCGGAATCAGGATCAGCGCGCCGAGCATGTTCCAAAGGAACATGAAGGTCAGCAGGATGCCCATGTCGGCCTGGAACTTGATCGGCGACCAGACCCAGCACACCACGCCGGCGGCCAGTGTGATGCCCACCAGCCCGACCACCCGGCCGGTGAACGACACGGCGTTGCGGTACGCCTGGGACAGCGGCAGGCCCTGGCGCTGGAAGTGCAATTGCACGCTGAGCAGATACAGTGCGTAGTCCACACCGATCCCCACACCCAAGGCGATCACCGGCAAGGTCGCGACTTTCACGCCGATGCCCATGACCACCATCAGCGCTTCGCACAGGATCGAAGTCAGCACCAGTGGCAGCAGCGCCACCAGCGTGGCGCGCCAGCTGCGGAAAGTGATCAGGCAGAACAGCGTCACCGCCAGGTAGACGTACAGCAGCATGGTACGGTTGGCCTCGCGCACCACGATGTTGGTGGCCGCTTCGATCCCGGCACTGCCGGCCGCCAACAGGAACTGGCGATCGTCAGTACTGTTTTCCTTGGCGAACTTGTCGGCGATCGCCACCACGGCATCCAGGGTCTCCGCCTTGTGATCCTTGAGGAAGGCAATCACCGGCATCAGCGAGCAGTTGTTGTTGAACAGCTCCGGAGAGTTGACCGAGGCTTGCTGCGCGGCATAGTTCAGCACGTCCTGGTTGCGCTGGATGCTGTTGAGCTTGGGGTTGCCTTCATAGGTGCCGGCGGTGATCTGGCGTACCGCGTTGACCAATGAGGACGTCGCCTGCACACCCGGATACTGCTGCAGCTCCCAGGCCAGGCGGTCCGCGAGGATCAGGGTCTTGTAGTTCAGGCAGCCTTCCGGCGCGGTCTTGATCATCACCGCGAACAGGTCGCTGGACAGCGCGTAGTGGCTGGTGATGTAGGCGTTGTCGCGGTTGTAGCGCGAGTCGGCGCGCAACTCCGGCGCCCCACTTTCAAGGTCGCCGATCTTCAGTTGCAGGCTGACCATGAAGCCGCCAATGCCCATCAGCACCGCGACCAGCACGGCGCCCGTCGCCCACTTGCGCGTGGTGAAACGATCGAGCAGGTCCCAGAGTTTGCCGAAGCCCTTGTGGTGCTCGGCACGGTTGTCGATTTTCAGCGCACGCTTGGCCGCCTTGCGGCCGACGCCGATGTAGGACAGCGCCACCGGCATCAGCAACAGTGAGGTGAAGATCAGTACCGCGACACCGATGCTGGCGGTGATCGCCAGGTCCTGGATCACCGGAATGTCGATCAGCATCAGCACGGCAAAGCCCACGGCGTCGGCCAGCAATGCAGTGACGCCAGCGATGAACAGGCGGCGGAAGGTGTAGCGCGCGGCAATCAGTTTGTGGGTGCCACGGGCGATGTCCTGCATGATGCCGTTCATCTTCTGCGCGGCGTGTGACACACCGATGGCGAAGATCAGGAACGGTACAAGCACCGAGTACGGGTCGATGGCGTAGCCCAGCCAGGCGACGATGCCCAGTTGCCAGACTACCGCGATCAGCGAGCAGCCGACCACCAACAAGGTGCTGCGCACACAACGGGTGTAGGCGTAGATGATGATCAGCGAAGTGACCACGGCCAGCCCGAAGAACATCATCACCTGGATCAGGCCGTCGATCAGGTCGCCCATCAGCTTGGCGAAACCGATCACCCGCACCTTGTACGGGCCCTTGCCCTCTTCCCCGGATTTACGCGCCGCGCTGTCGCCGGCGAATTCGATCTTGTCGCGCAACTGCTCTTCGAGCATCTGCGAGAACTGATGGTAGTTGATGCGCTGGCCACCTGCGGCGGACTTGTCCAGCAGCGGTACGACGAGCATGCTCGACTTGTAGTCGCTGGCGACCAGGCTGCCGACGATGCCGGCGCGGGAAATGTTCTGGCGCAACTGTTCGATTTGCTCAGGTTTGCCCTCATAGGTATCAGGCATCACCGGGCCACCCTGGAAGCCTTGCTCGGTGACTTCAGTCCAGCGTACCGCCGGGCTCCACAAGGACTTCATCCACGCACGGTCGACGCCTTCAGTGAGGAACAACTGGTCGTTGACCTGCTTGAGTACGTCAAGGTACTGAGGGTCGAAAATGTCACCCTGGGTGTTCTCGACCACCACCCGCACCGAGTTGCCCAGGCCGCGCAGCGACTGGCGGTTCTCCAGGAAATTCTGGATGTAGGGCTGGCTCTGCGGAATCATTTTTTCGAAGCTGGGGCGCAGTTCCAGGCGGGTCACCGCCATGAAGCCCAGGACCACGGTGGCCAAGGCCATCAGCAGCATGAACAGCGGACGGTAGTTGAACACCAGCCGTTCGAGCAGGTTGCCGGAGCGGCGGTCGAAATCACGCAGCTCGCGAATCACCGGCATGGCGTCTTGTTTGATATTGCCCATGTCTGGGTTCTCGCTCTTAGGGTTCGAGGGCTGGATCGGCGGCTAACACCTGGGCGCCACGGCTGCCCGCTACCACCAATGCGCCGTCGGCGGACTGGGTGGCACCGGCAACCGGGGTGCGTGCCGGTTGCTGCACCAGGTGCATGTGCGCACCTGTGCCCTGGCTGACCAGCATCTGCCCGCCCTGGGTGAACAGGCGGTAATGGCCACGGGCATCGACGAGGCCGGCGGTAATGCTGATGTGCAGCCCAGTGTCCAACGGGGTCCAGCTCTGCCCGCCGTCGGTACTGCGCAGCACGTTGCCGCGCAAGCCGTAGACGAGCACTTCGCCAGGCTTGCCGATGACACCGAAGAAGCTGCCCTGATAGGGCGTCTCCACGGCGGCGAAGCGTTGAGCCTGCTCATCCCATTTGAGCAACAGGCCTTGTTCGCCGGCGATGTACAGGCTGTCACCAGTGGAGGCGATGGCATTGAGGTGCAAGCCTTGCGGGTTGTCGGTGCGATCCTGCAACGGCGTCCAGCTCATGCCGCCATCGTCAGTGCGCAGGATCAGGTTGAACACGCCGACCACATAGCCGACTTGGTCATTGGCGAACCACACATCGAGTAGCGGTTTATCGGCACCCTGCTCCAGCAGTCGCTGACCTTCGGCGACCAGCAGCGGCCACTGTTCGTTGCCCGGCTCGGCACTGGCCAGCGCCGTGTAATGCTTGACCAGCAAGTTGCCGATCTGGCGGCCGTCGAGTTGCTTGTTCCAGGTCGCGCCAGCGTCGCTCGTGTGCAACACCACACCGTCATTGCCTACCGCCCAGCCCTGGGTGGGGCCGGAAAAACTCACGGCGGTCAAGTCGGCGCTGACCGGTACGGCAGCCTGCTGCCAGTGCTTGCCAGCGTCATCGGAAAACAGGATATGGCCGCGCTGGCCAACGGCGATCACGCGCTCACCGGCGCGGGCCATGCCGGACAGCGGGCTATTGCTGGCCAAGGCACTGACCCTGGCAGGCAGGTCCAGCACATCAACGTAATCGGCTGCGTGGGTGACGCCCTGCAACAGGCCGAGCGCCAGGCCAAACGCCACGTGCTTGAAATTCTTATACGAACACATACCGCGTCCTCTTCGGAAAACCGCGCCGGGACACACAGCCGTGTGCCCGACGTTCGAACCTGGCGCCCGCGACGATCAGCGTCGACCGCGCGGGCACATTTTTGCGGTTGGCTTAGCGAATGCCGCTGCCGGCCAGGGATTCCGACGACCACTGGGCCTTGGAGAGCGGATCGATGTACTTGATGCCGCCGTAAGGGCCGACTACACCGTTGATGTTGTAGGAGCCACCGACCAGGTCGTAGATCATGAAAGGCGTGGAGTCCGGCACCTGCTTGTCATAGCTCTGGCTGAGGAACGCGAAGGAACCACGATAGAGCTGGCCACGGGCGTCATACTGATCCGAGGCCAAAGCGCTCCAGCTGTCTTCGTCGAGGTAGAAGCGGCGCTTGGCATAGATGTGCCGGGCACCGGCCTTGAGGTTGCCTTCCACGACCCATACGCGGTGTTTTTCCCAGCGCACGAAGTCTGGTGCGAGGTGATTGGCGGTGGTCAGCGACTTCGGATCCTGGGCGTAGGTCAGCTTGTAGGTGTTGTAGGGCACGATCATTTCCTGCTTGCCCACCAGCTTCCAGTCGTAGCGATCCAGCGCACCGTTGAACACGAACACATCGTCATAAGTGCCCGCACCCGCAGTCCCTGGGTTCGGCGTGTCGTACGCCAGGTTAGGCGCCAGCTTCACCCGACGCTGCCCCGGCAGGTATTGCCAGGCGCGGCGTGGTTGCTGCAGCGGGTTGGCCGCGTCCTTGAGCATTACCGCCTCGCCGGCGCGACGTGCCGGGCCGGTGTAGGACAGCTTCATCTGGTAGTACACATCGGCGCTGCTGATCGGCTGCGTCAGGTTCTCGTAGATCGGATAGGAGATGAACGCCTGCCCGGTGGTGGCCAGGCTTGGCACGCCGGCGGAGTCAACGTTCCAGGAGTCGTACTTGGAGTTGATGCTCACGCCCTGATAACGCAAGAGGAAGTTCCACATCGCTTCGTTGCCCGATTGCGGAATCGGGAACGGTACGCCCGGCAGCACGTTGTCGATGGCCAACCCGCCTTCGAGTGACTTGGCGCCGCTGGCGTTCTTCACGCCGTTATCGAGGATGGCTTTTGGCAGCGAAACGGTGCGGTGGGTCGGGAACACGTCGACACGGAAAGTCGGAAAGCGCTTGGCCAGTTCCACCGTGGTGGCGGTGAGCATGCCCTTGTACTGGTCGACGTTCTTGCCATCGATCACCAGCAGCGGTTTTTCACTGGCAAACGGGTCCGGGCGCATGCTGTCACCGGCTTTGAAACTGGCTGGCGGCGTGGTCAGGCCACCGTTGTAGGCCGGAATCGAACCATCGGCATTGCCGGCCTTTTCGGCGCCCACCAGGGTCAGGCTGGTGCCCAGCTTGGCAGCGTCCTGGGTTGAAACAGCGGCCTGTACCTGGGCGGCAAGGACCATGGCCAGCGAAGCGGCCAACACGGTTTTCACGAATTTCATCTTGTTATTCTCCTGCTTGCATTGAGCAAATCAGTGGTGCATCAAAAGGTTGTTTTCATCGTCAGGTACACAGCGCCACGGTCCTCAGTCGTGGCGCCACCACCGGAAAAGGACGAATAGCCACCGGCGTAACAGGCGTAGTTTTCGTTGCCGCTGAAGGCATTCGGCGCAGCGCCGTCACCTCCGGTCGGGCCAGTACTCACGCCACTGACATTGCACTTGTCGGCCTTGCCGAAAGAGTCCACGTATTTCAGGTCGACGAAGTATTTGTTGTACACAACGGCGCCGAGGCCGACTGCGTAGTTACCGGTGTCCTTGGCACCGCCACCGGAAACCGGTGAAACGCCATCGAGACCGAGGTTGACGGACATCGGTGCATTGAGGTCGACACCGGGAAACACCTGGTACCAGGTCGGTGTGAAGTTGACCGCGATGCCCCAGTTGTCACGGGTCGGCTGATCGATACCGTGGTAAGTGCCCTTGCCTTTGTAGAGCGCTTCGTTCTTGCTATCGAGCTTGAGCAAGTTGCTGTAGTACAACTCGGCGAGCAGGGTCGCCGAATCGAACACGGGCGTTTTCGGCATGGTCATCAGACCGTTGACCGTCCAGTGCAGGGTGTCGCCGGTGGCGGCCATGCTGTCGCCCTTTTCCGGGGTGTCATAGATCACGCCGGTTCCGGGTGTGCGCGCCGGCAGCAGGCCGAGCCCCTGGCCCAGGCCCAGGGGACTGGTGGTGCTGACGACGGCTGGAATACTGGCCAGCGGCATGTTGTGCCGGACGTTCAGGTCCGAGCCCACGCTCACCCCGCCCACGTCCTTGGACAGGCTCAGGCCAACGATCTTGATGTTGTCGGCATAGGCCATCTGATAGGTGGCGGTGCTCAGCGAGTTGAGCGTATTGATGACCGCGGGCACCTGGCCGGCTGGCCGGGTTCCGTTCGGGTTGGCCGAACTCAGGCCACGGGCATCGAGCCAGGCTTGCGGGAGGATTTCCGAGGTTTCGCGGTAGTAGACGCCGAGGGTGCCGTCCAGCCAGGCTGGCGACCATTTGGCCATGAGGCCCCAGTCGCCGCGCTTGTCCGGGGTCAGGTCGTGCCCGCGACGCACGTTGGTCAAGCCGTTGCACGGCGCCAGGCCGCAACCCAGAGGGCTGCCAGGCACGACAGCATTAGTGTTACCCAGCAGGAACGACTGCGCGCCGAAACCGACCAGGTCGGAACCGCCGTAGTAGGTGCCGGCTTCTGGAAGACGCGCTTCATCCCAGTCGAGGAAGTATTGGGCCGCCAGGGTCAACTCAGGGTTGACGGTGAACGACATCGACAGCTGATTGCGCGGTACGAACAGCTCCTTGGCTTCGGTGCCCGGCGACGCGGCCAGCTTGGCCAGGTCCAGGCCGGACTGGCCGTAGCTGATCGAATGCACCGGATTGAGAATGGTCTCGCCCCAGAACACGTTGTGCTGGCCAGCCTTGAAGCTCAGCATCGACTCCTCGCCCACTTCGGTGCTGTAGAACACGAAGGCGTCGAGGATTTCGCCGGACGGACCCGTGTAGTAACGCTGGGCATAGTTGCTCAGGTGCGGGCTGCCGTTGCCGACGTTGTCATTGGTGACCCCGGCCAGGCGCGGGTCGTTGGCGATCAGGCCCGAGGTCGAACCGTTGCCGTTGACGAACGGGTTGGAATTGGAACCGGTGTTCTCGTAGGCCTTGTCGTACCAACCGGCGGCGCTTACGCGAAAGCCCATGTGGTTCTGATAAACCACGTCCATCTCGGTCAACAGGTCGACGCGGTTGGTGATGTTGGTGCCAGACCTACGGAAGTTGTAGTCGCCGTCGTTGTTGTTGGGCGTGCCCAACATACGTTTGTCCGCGCTTTCGGTGCGTACGCCGTAGTTGTACTTGACGGTGTTATCCACGCGAACGTTCCAGTCCGGGTTACCTGTCTCGATCTCGACCGCATGGGCCGTCGGCACCGTTGCCGCGAGAATGGCCGAGGCCAGCAAGGTGTAGCGTGAAGCGGTGAACCCGTGACTCTTGTTGTGGTGCATAGCGTTGTCTCCGCCTTTTTGTATTTGTTTTAAGCGCAGCAGGCCCCGCGTAACCCCTTGTTCCAGGGGTTTACGTTTTTCAGGATAGGGGCGGATACCGGATGGCGCGGGCCAACCGGCGCCTGAACTAGCGATCCAGCTCGAGGATCAGGGCTTCGGCTTGCGGCCAGTGCCCGTACCCGGCAGCAGGATTGAGATGACCGACATCGCCCAGGTTGAGCAGCTCGCTACCCCAGCCTTCGGCCAGGTGCGTAACGGCTTGCAGGCTGGCGAGGTGGTCGTTGGTACTGGCGGCCACGAGGCTGCGAAATGGCAGCGGGCCTTTGGGTAGAGGGTCCCACCCCTGGCTACGCAGGGTTTCAGGCGATGGGTAGCCAGACGGCCAAGGGGCATCGAGGTCAGGTGGAGCGGCCAGCAGCGCGCCCTTGATCGGCCGGCTGTGCTGCGCGGCCCAGTGCGCGACCATCAGGACACCGGCGCTATGGGCGACCAGGATCACCGGCCCGTCGATCTGTTCCAGTGCATGCTGGATCGCTTGCACGCGTTTGTTGCAATCGAGCTTGTCGGCCTCCAGCGGCGGCACGCTACGTACCTTGCTCAGCCTGGCTTCAAGCAACGTCTGCCAATGTTCGGCGACGTGCTCACGCAGGCCCGGTACGATCAGAACGGTTGCGGCAGTTTGCAGTTTGTCCACTTCAACACCTACGCTTTCTCGATGACTCGACTGGCTCTGTCGCCAGGGGCTTTTTGTAGGACTGACATTAAAGAGCGCCCACCCCAGGCGCTTTTCATTGGACGTCAGGCACTTTTCTTTTCATGACAAACGTTTCGGTGATGGCGCGGTGCGACCACCGGTCGAATATCTCTGCAAGTTCCGTGCGGGTCACTGTAATCAATGGGTGAGCCTCGATGAGGCAGGTTCAAGAGTGGTAAATCGGACAGCAATGGGCGGGTGCAATCGCTCTCTTAACAACTGTTGCAATTGCTGATGCGCTGGATATAGTCGCCACGCTCATTTGAATTGCAATCGGCCCAGGAAAGACCTTCGCATGACCAAGCTTGTTCGCGCCGCCGTCTTGACCAACTACCTGGAGGTCACCCAATACCTGGGGTTCAACCCACGCGATTTGCTGGCCAGCGTTGGCTTGTCCAGGGCTTTGCTGCAGGCCCCGGAACATCGCATCCCCATCGATTCCGCCGTGCGCCTGCTGGAGGATTCAGCCTCTGCCAGCGGCTGCCAGACCTTCGGTTTGAGCATGGCCGAATCACGCCAGCTCTCGGACTTCGGCGTGGTCAGCCTGCTGCTCAGCCATCAGCGCACGCTGCGCGATGCCTTGCAGGTGGTGGTGCATTACCGGCACTTGATGAATGACTCGCTGGCCATCTTTATTGAAGAGGCCGGCAAGATGGTGATCATTCGCGAAGAGGTGGTCACCGAATCGCCGATGCCCTGTCGACAGGCCACCGAGCTGGCCATCGGCGTGATGTTCCGCCTGTGCGCCGCCCTGCTCGGCTCACACTGGCACCCCTACAGCGTCAACTTCACCCACCAGGCCCCCGACAACCTTCAACTGCACCGCCGCCTGTTCGGCTGCACCCTGGAGTTCGGCAGTGAGTTCAACGGCATCGTCTGCGCCGGCGCCAGCCTGGACATGACCAACCCCAACGCCGACCCTGCCATGGCGCGCTATGCCCAGAGCTACCTCGATTCGCTGCAAAGCCACCAAGGCACTTCGATGCTGTTCGAAGTGCGCAAGGCCATCTACCTGCTGCTGCCGATGGGCCGTGCCACCATCGAACAGGTCGCGCAGAGCCAGGGCATGAACGTGCGCACGCTGCAACGTCGCCTCAAGGATGATGGATGTGCCTTCAACGATGTGATCAACGACGTGCGCCGCGACCTGGTGCTGCGTTACCTGGACAACCCGAATTACTCGCTCAGTCGCATTGCCGACATGCTTGGCTACTCAATGGCGAGTTCGTTTACGCGCTGGTTCATCAGCCAGTTCGGCATGCCTCCGGCGACGTGGCGCGCGCAAAAGCAGGGTTCGGCAAAAGCCCCGTCGGATGCAGCCCCACCCAAGCCCTCCTGATTATCACGCCTGTTGTGGGAGCGGACTTGCTCGCGAAGGCGGCCTGACAGCCGACCAGTCGCTTGCGGTTGTACCCGATCTACTGTGGGAGTGAGCCTGCTCGCGAAAGCGGCCTGTCAGCGGACCAGTCGCTTGCGGTTGTACCCGATCTACTGTGGGAGCGAGCCTGCTCGCGAAGGCGGCCTGACAGCGGACCAATTTCTTTCAGGTGTACATATCCATTCCTGCGGTAACGGCCACTTAGGGTTTCGCTTTTACAGCGAGTCACTTGGA
>CXWK01009101.1_pt1 | contig 14782 bp, 13 predicted proteins | sample 590851 | NCBI WGS metagenome assembly CXWK01 (sample SAMEA3498364, study PRJEB10139) | wastewater metagenome | biome: wastewater treatment plant; material: activated sludge | place: Denmark | collected 2014-08-01 | reverse complement strand
TCGTTCAATTACCTGGCTCCTTGAAGAGCGACACTGAGAGTCGCAGAGAAGCGCAGAGAGACGCAGAGGTTAGAAAACATTTCTTTCTCTGCGTCCCTCTGCGCCCCTTCGCGTCTCTCTGCGTTCCTCTCCTTCTTCCTCATCGCTGGCAATTGGGGCAGTAGTGGGTGCTGCGCCCGCCGAGGACGATGCGCTCGATTGGCCCGCCGCAGGCGTAGCAGCTCTGCCCCGTGCGGCGGAAGACGGCCACCTCGTTCTGCATCTCCCCCTTTTGGCCGTCGGCCTTGACGTAGGTGCTGATGCTGGCCCCCTCGCGCGCGATGCCCAGGGCCAGCACCTTGCGGATGGCGGCGTGGAGGGCAATGATCTCCGCGGCTGAAAGCGTCTCGCTGCGCCGCGTCGGCCGCAGCCCGGCGTCGAACAGCGCCTCGTCGGCGTAGATGTTGCCGATGCCGGCGATAAACGTCTGATCCAGCAGCAGCGGCTTCAGCACCCGCCGCCGCTTGGCCAGACGCGCCGCTAACTCGCCGGCGGTGAATTCGTCGGTCAGCGGCTCCGGGCCGAGGGGGCCGACGACATCGGCCGGGTCGCGCACCAGGTAGACGCGGCCGAACTTGCGCGGGTCGCGGAAGCGCAACTCGCGGCCATCGTCGAGGGCGAAGACGGTGTGGGCGTAGGGGTCGGGCGGCGTGTCGGCGGGCACAACCGACAGGTGGCCGGTCATCTTCAGGTGGATGATGAGATTCTCGTCGTCGCTCAGGCTAAAGACGAGATACTTGCCGCGCCGATCAATGGCCTCGATGCGCCGCCCAGCGATGCGCGCCGCCAGCTCGTCCGGCGGCGGGGCGGCGATGTGGCGCGGCCAGTCGTTGCGCGCCGCCACAACCGTCCGCCCCACCAACGGCCGCCGCAGCGCGCGGACAAATGTCTCTACTTCGGGCAATTCAGGCATGAGAGGATTATAGCCGAAGAAAGAAGACCTCACGCAAAGATCGCTAAGGGCGCAAAGAGCGCAAAAAGAGGATTTTTCTTTGCGCTCTTTGCGCCCTTAGCGATCTTTGCGTGAGGTTCTTACTCTTCGTCGCCGCGTTTGTGGTCGTCCATCAGGTCGAACAGGTCAACCGTCCGTTCGGTGTCTTCCCATTGCCCCTCGACGACCCGCGGCTGGCGCAGGCGGGCGATGAACAGGTCGGGGCCGAGGTACATCTCGCCTACCTCGCGCCCGTGGGTGCGTTCGTTGCGCTGCAAGAGTTCATTGAGCGCCTCGCGAATCCGCAATGTCGGCTTCGAAGGCAATTCGTCAGTCATATTTGTCCCTCGGCGCTTCCCGATACGCCCACCACGACACCTCTGCATTGTAGCTTTGTCCCGGCCCGCCGCCGTGAAAATGGCGTGCAAAACTTGGGCTAAAGAGACAGTGCCGCTGCTCAGATGAGCGCCACGTGAGATGGTGGAGGCTGTCCACGCGGCAACGTCACATGACCCCGACATGACCTCAGCATGACTTCCGGCACATCCATTGTCGCGCCGCCTCTGCTATCCTGTGAACAGTTCTGAACACGTTCAATCAAGTGGAGGCAATCCGTGACCAAGCAAACCAACACCATTCCCGCCAACCGCAACGCGCTCATCGGCGGTCTCATTCTCATCTTCGGCGGCGCGCTGGCTTTCGCCGGCCAGATCGTGCCCGACAGTTGGGGGCTGGGCTTCGGCCTGCTCGTCTTGCTGGGGCTGGGCCTGTCCTTCATCTTCGCCGGGCTGCTGACGCGCGAGGCGGGTTGGTTCATCCCCGGCGGCATCCTGACCGGCATCGGCGTGGGCATCGCCCTGGTAGATGGCCCGCTGGCCCGGCTCATCCCCGCCGGCCTGCTGCCCGGCGACGAGGGCGGCCTGTTCATGCTGGCCTTTGCCGGCGGCTGGTTCCTCATCACCCTGCTGACGGCTCTGTTTAGCGACGAGACGCACTGGTGGCCGCTCATCCCCGGCGGCATCATGCTCCTCATCGGCCTGGCCGCCGGCTTCGGCAGCATCTTTGGCACGGTTCTGAGTCTGGTCGGCAACCTGTGGCCCATCGCCCTGATCGCCGCCGGCCTCTACGTCCTCTATCAGGCTCGCCGCGGCGAGAAGCAGCCGACCGACGACGTTCCCCAGATGAGCGACGGCAAGCTGTAGACGACTATCAGCGGAGAGTGCGCATCCTCAGATGCGCACTCTACGCCGGGTTGACCTGCTGACGTGCGCATCTGAGGATGCGCACTCCGCCCCCGACTGACCCACTGACCTACTGACCCACTGACCCACTGGAGTCCTCATGACCACTCCCATCCTGACCGCCAAAGACCTGCGCAAAACGTTCGGCGACTTCGAGGCCGTGAAGGGCATCTCCTTCAGCGTCCTGCGCGGCGAGATCTTCAGCCTGCTCGGCCCCAACGGCGCGGGCAAGACGACGACCATCAACATGCTCAGTTGCCTGCTGCCGCCAACCAGCGGCACGGCCGAAATCGCCGGCCACGCCATCCCCGGCGACACGCTGGCCGTCCGCCGCGCCATCGGCATCGTGCCGCAGGAGATCGCGCTCTATGACAGCCTGAGCGCCCGGCAGAACCTGGAGTTCTGGGGTCGGCTCTACGACATGCGCGGCAAGGAGCTAACGCGGCGCATTGACGAAGTGCTGGAGCAGGTCGGCCTGGCCGACCGGGCCAAGGACAAGGTCAAGACCTTCTCCGGCGGCATGAAGCGGCGCATCAACATCGCCGCCGGGCTGCTGCACAAGCCGCAACTGTTGTTCATGGACGAGCCGACCGTGGGCATTGACCCGCAGAGCCGCCGCCGCATCCTCGACATGGTGCGCGAACTGCGCGACGCCGGCATGACCGTCCTCTACACCACCCACTACATGGAAGAGGCCGAGGAGCTGTCCGACCGCGTGGGCATCATCGACCAGGGGCGGCTCATCGCTCTGGGCACACAGGACGAGTTGACCCGCGTCGTCGGCGAGCAGGAGACGCTGCGGCTGCACCTGTCCGAAGAGGCGGGCGTCACGTTGGCCGGGGTCAATGGGGCTGCCGGCGCTCCCGTCGGCCCCGCCGCCACCGATGGCTCTGTAGACCTGTTTAGCGGTCTGCCCGGCGTGCTGCGCGCCTCGGCCGTTGACCATCAGATCGTGATCAACGTCGCCGACGCCGGCGCGGCCCTGCCGGCCGTCGTCGGCCGCGCCAACACCGCCGGCCTGCACGTCCGCTCGGTGGACATTGAGCAGCCGAATCTGGAAGCGGTCTTTTTGCATTTGACGGGGCGGGGGCTGAGAGACTAACTACGAACTACGAATGAAGAACAAATTGTTACTACGCACTCTGAATTCGTAGTTCGTAGTTCGTAATTCGTAGTTCATTATTGAGAGAGCCATGCGCAAGATACTGACCATCATGTGGAAAGACGTCCGCGTCCTCTTCGGCGACTGGGCGACGGTGGCGCTGATCATCGCCGGGCCGCTGGTGCTGGCCCTGGGTATGGGGCTTGTCACGGGCGGCTTCGGTCCGGCCGACGCCCCGACCATCGGCCGCATCCCCGTACTGGTCGTGGATCAGGACGGCGGTCAACTGGCCACGGCCCTGACCGACGTGCTGAACAGCGACGACCTGGCCGACCTGATCGCCGCCGAGGCGCTGACCGACGCCGACGCCGCCCGTGAGCGCGTGGCCGACGGCGAGGCCACGGCGGCGGTCATCATTCCGCCCGGCTTCAGCGACAGCTTCCTGCCCGACGCGGCCACCGGGGCCATGCCCGCCGCCGTCGCCGTGCAGGTCGTCGCCGACCCCGGCGCGCCCATCGGCGCGGCCGTCGTGCGCGGCATCGTCGCCGAGTTCACCGCTCGCGTGGCTACGTCGGTGGCCGGCGTGCGCCTCGGCCTGACCCAACTGGCGACGAGCGGCGCGGCGACGCCGTCGGAGTTGGCCGCCATCGGCCAACAGATGGGCGAGCAGGCCTTTGGCGACACGACCAACGCTGCCGCCACATCGCTCGTTCGCATAGACCGGCAAAGTGTCACGGCCAGCGGCAGCAATGAGTTCAACCCGCTGGCCTACTTCGCCCCGTCCATGGCCCTGCTTTTCCTGATGTATGCCGTCACCCTCGGCGCGCGGACGCTGCTGGCCGAGCGGCGCGAAGGGACGCTGCCGCGCATGTTGGCCGCGCCGGTGACCGCCGGGCAAGTGCTGGGCGGCAAGGTCGGCGGCATCTTCCTGGGCGGCTTCATGCAACTCGGCGCGCTTATTCTGCTGACGACGCTGCTGTTCCAACTGAACTGGGGCAATCCGCTGGCCGTGCTGCTACTGATCGTCGCCGCCGCGCTGGCTGCCACCGGCTGGGGGCTGCTCATCGCCGCCGCCGCGGCCAACGCCGGTCAGGTTACCAGCCTGGGTATGGCCGTCACTCTGCTCTTCGGCATCCTCGGCGGCAGCTTCGTGCCGCTCAACGACGCCTGGCCGGCGCTCGACGTGCTCAGCCGCATCACTCCCAACCGCTGGGCGCTCGATGGCTTCGCGGCCCTCAGTTCGGGCGAGCCGATGTCGGCCGTCCTGGTGCCCATCGCCGCCCTGCTGCTGATGGCCATTGTCCTGTTCGCCGCCGCGGCGCTGCTGCTGCGCCAGCGGCAAGGGGCTTTGCTGACCGCGTAGAGCGATTCTCCTGAATCGCTCTTCCAGCCGCGCGATTCTGGAGAATCGTGCTACGCAAGAGGAATGATGTTCAACAAACTCACTGCCATCATCCGCAAAGATACCACCCTCCGCTTTGAGGGCCGGTCGGAACTGCTTTTCTTCCTCATTCTGCCGCTGATCTTCACCTTCCTCATCGGCGGTGGCCTGCCGGCGGCCGGCGGCGGGGGCGACAACCGTCTGCGCATGCCTGTGGCCGACGAAGACGGCGGCGAACGCTCGGCCGCCCTGCTGGCCGCCCTGGCCGACGGCGACGTCGTCCGCCCCGAAGCCATGAGCCGGGCCGAGGCCGAGGCGTTGCTGGCCGACGAAGACGCCGCCGCGGCGCTGATCATCCCCGCCGGCTTCGGCGCGGCGCTGTCGGCCGAGGGGCTGGCCGCCGGGCAAGAGGCGGCCGTGACCCTGCTCGTCTCGCCCACCAGCAACGCCGCCCCGGCCATCGAGGGCGAAGTAAATCGCGCCATCGGCGAGCTGGCCCGGCCGCTGCTGGTGGCCCGCGCCGCCACGCAGGGCGTGGCCGCTGCCCGCCCCTTCGCCGACGAGACGGCCCGCGCCGCCTTCTTCACCGATGCCCTGGCCGCGGCCGAGGCCGAAGCCGCTCCGCCCGCCCGCGTGGCCTTCCAGGTAGCCGCCGGTGACAATGCCTATAGCCAGTCGGCGCAGGCTTCGGCCGGGCAGCTCATCACCTGGGTCTTCATCCCCCTGCTGGGCGCGTCCGGCCTGTTCGTCTATGAGCGGCTGATGGGCACGCTGCGCCGCCTGCTGGTCACGCCGACGCGCAAGTCCACGTTCTTGCTGGGGGCCATCGGCGGGCAGTACGGCGTCGCTCTGGTGCAGATGGCCATCCTCGTCCTGTTCGGCGTCCTGGTCATGCGCGTGCCCTGGGGGCGCGACCCGGTGGCACTGATCGTCGTGCTGGCCACGTTCGGCCTGGCCGGCGTGGCGCTGGGCACGGCGCTGGGCACGTTCGTCAAGACCGAGGGGCAGTCGTCGAACCTGAGCATCATGCTGGGCATGGCCATGGCCTTGCTGGGCGGCTGTTGGTGGCCCATGGAACTGTTCCCGACCGGGATGCAGCAGATCGTTCGCGTGCTGCCGACGACGTGGGCCATGAGCGCCCTGACCGACATCACCATGCGCGGTCACGGCCTGGCCGACATCCTGCCCGAAGCCGGGGTGCTGCTGGCCTTTGCCGCCGTCTTCTTCCTCGTCGGCCTGTGGCGCTTCCGCTACGAGTAAGGGGAAGGTTCCAGGTTCCAGGGGCCAGGGGAAGAGCACTCTTCCCCTGGCCCCTGGAACCTGGAACCTCTCTTCAAGCTTGTCTGCTGCGAACTCTACGCTTCAAGTGTAATCCTGCTTACTTCTAATCCTCATTCCCCGTGCTACACTGCTGCCGGTTCACAAAACCGCCCAAAGAACTCCAGGTCATCATCGCCTTCGTCGCGGCATCCATAGATCTATCGTTTACCAATGTTATTGTGGCGGCCGGTCGAATGGGTTTGACGACCCGCCACGCTCGCCTCTCAAACCCGCCTGCGTTTGTGCGCTAAAACATATAGGGATGAAGATGTTGAACAATCTGCGAAAGGGTGTTGTAGTCGTCGCGACGATCGCGCTGCTGGTGTTGGGATTGACGCTCTCCGCCACGGCCCAGGGGCCAGACCCGGCCGCCTCCATCTCGGCCGGGCAGATTACCGTCTCCGGGCCGGTGACGGGTGTTTCGTTCTCGCCGGCCGCCCAGGCGGCGGCGATGGCCTACTGGTCGAAGGATCGTATTGTGGCCGCCGCGCCGCAGGTCGTGGCCAGCCAGTCGGCGGGCAACACGGCGCCGGTGATTGATGAGACGGCCGAGGCCGCGGCGCTGGGCACGCCCGGCTCCACCCCGCCCGGCGCGCCCGCGGCCGACGCCGACCGCCAGGCCCGTCGCGACTACCCCCGCGAGTGGGCGGCCATTGACGCCGCCGTGCGCGCCGAGATTCGCAACGGCCAGGCCTGGATGGCCAACGAGGCCAGCCCGGCGGCGGTCGAGGGCAACAGCGGCGTCTTCACGTCCTACGTCATCAATCAACAGGCAGCCGTGCAGCGCAACTTTCCCCACCGCGTGGCCGGCAAGCTGACCTTCAACACGCCGCAGGGCGCGTCGAGCTGTTCGGCCTCGGTGATTAGCGGCAACAACGTCATCGTTACCGCCGCCCACTGCATCTACGACACGCCAACGCGCAACCAGTTCTACACCAACATCGTCTTCACCCCCGCCTTCCGCGACGGCAATGCCCCTTACGGAACCTTCCCGGCGCAGAACTGCTGGGTGCTGACGAGCTGGATCAACCTGTCCGGTGGCTACGCCATCAACACCTGGGCCGACGACGACGTGGCCGTGTGCAAGATGGGCAACAACTCGGCCGGTAAGTCGCTGAGCAGCCAGGCCGGTTGGTTCGGCCGCGCCTGGGACAATGGCTACGTGCAGCACTTCCACACCCTGGGCTACCCGGTCAACAGCACCGCCAACACCGCCCTGCCGAACGCCGGCAAGTTCCTGCGCTCTTGCCAGTCGGAGAGCTTCCAGCAAGCGGCGAACGTGGTCGGCACGGGCTGTAACCTGGGGCCGGGGCACAGCGGCGGCGCGTTCATCATCGGCTACCAGTTGAACGCGGTCGCGGGCCAGGTACGTAGCGTCTACTCCGGCTACTTCACCAACACCAACAACGCCTACGGCGCGCGCTTCACCAGCAATAATATCGTGCCGTTGTGCAACGCCGCCGGTTGTTAACAGGCGCACCTCCAACTTTTCGATGAGCTAGAAGGCCCGGTCACCAGCCGGGCCTTTTCGTTACAGTCGTAGCGCGATCCTCCAGGATCGCGCCCTCGCAACGCGAACCTGGAGGATCGCGCTACGGTAAGCCCGACGCTTTTCCTGTACAATAAGACGCTATGTATCCCGAAGATCGTGTGTTGGTCGCCTACGTGCCGCGGCCGTCGGACTTCGACCTCATCCGCCGCGAGGGCTGGTATCGCATCCCCCAGCGCAGCGCGCCCAAGGGGTTGCACGCTGAATACATCGCCTTCTACTTCGGCGCGGCCTTTGGCGAAGACAAATACGCCATCCACTACTACGCCCGCAACGCCGGCCACGAGCTGGCCCGCCGCCGCGATCTGCTGCCCGACGAAGCCGGCCACCCCCGCGCCGACGAGATCTACTACAAGGTTCAACTCGGCCCTCTGCAACGGCTGGCCCAGCCCATCGTCAGCCTGCGCTGGCGGCGGCTGACTTTCGTCCACACCACCTGGGACCGCTTCCAGGATGCCACGGAGATCAACGACCTGTTTGTCGAGGGCGGGCCTTACGTAGACCGGCTCTACGCCACGCTGAAGGAGCGCGGCATCACCGCCGACCGCGACTACCGTATCAATGAGGCGCAGCCGGAGTACGTCGTCGCCCTGTCCGTGCTTACGCGCGACGGCCGTGTCAACGTACCCTATGGCGACCTGCCCGACAGCGACGCCGCCGTGGCCTCTCTGGCCGACGCTATGGTGCAGACGATTGCCCGTCAGGGGGGCATCGCCCGCCCGACCGAAGAGGACACTGACTAAGCGCCGCTAGGCCAACAAGGAGCAAGATGGAATCAGAGGAAATGGACCCGACAGCGCCGACCGGCGCGGGCGCGCAGGCCGGCGCTGTGGCCGGGGCCAGCGCCGGCGCGGCCGCTGGGGCGGCGGCCGGCGCCAAGGCCGGGGCCGCCGCCGAAGCCGCCGCCACCGGCACGACCTACGAGCCGGTGTGGACCTTCCGCGGCTACAAGATGCGGCCGTCGGAGTTCAACACGGCCATGGTCCACTACTACCGCGCCGAAATCCAGCGCTCCAACGTCTGGCGCAGCCGGCTGGACACGACGACCAACTGGGCCGTCGTCACCGTGGCCGCGTCCATCACCTTCGTCTTCGCCGCGCCGGAGAACCACTGGGGCGTCTTCCTGCTGGTCATGCTACTGGTGATGCTCTTCCTCTTCATCGAGGCCCGCCGCTACCGCTACTACGAGTTGTGGAGCCTGCGCGCCCGGCTGATGGAAACCGACTTCTTCGCCGCCATGCTTGTGCCCCCCTTTGCCCCCCATGCCGACTGGGACGAGACGCTGGCCGAATCGCTCTTGCAGCCGCAGTTTCCCATCTCGCGGCTGGAGGCGGTCGGCCGCCGTCTGCGCAATAACTATCTGGCCATCTTTGCCATCCTGATCCTGGGCATCCTGCTCAAGCTCTACCTGCACCCGTTCGAGGCGCGGTCGGCGGAGATGTTCATCGAGCGGGCGCACCTGGGGCCGCTGCACGGCGGCATGGTGCTGATCGGGCTGGCCGCCTTCTTGATCGTCCTGCTGTTCATTACCCTCGTCTCGCAGGGGTTGCACGACGCCAGCGGGGAGGTGTTGCCCAAATACGACATTGAAGACTTTCTGGGCGATCTGTGGCCGCTGTCGGGCGAGAACGGTGACAAGACGCCCAACCCCGAATCAGCCTGGTCGCGCCTCAGCCGCCGCTCGCGCCGCCGCTCGCAGGTACTGGCCATGGTCGTGGCCGCCAACCCGCAGCGGCTGGCCGAGCGCATCATCGCCGAGCTGCACCGTGGGGCCACAGCGCTGCACGGGCGGGGGATGTACCTGAAACAGGAGCGCGACGTGTTGCTGGTGGCTCTGACCGTGACGGAGATCGAGCAACTCAAGGCCATCGTCCGCGAGGAAGATCCCCACGCTTTCATCACCATCATCCCGGCCAAGGAGGTGGTGGGGCAGGGGTTTGTGCCGTTGGAAAATGGTTAGCGTTTACGCGGCGGCAACCACTGAACGCGCAACTCGGCGTCCAACTTGCGGAATTCGGGGTCGCCGGTTAGCATCGCAGCGTCAAGCTCCTGGGCTAAGGCCGCGGCGAAGGCGTCGGCATAAGAGATTGGATAGCGCGCTTTCAAGTGTGCAGCTTCATAGACTCGTTCTCGTGTCACTTCAATCAAAGTCAACGGCAACTGTTCTAACAGATTTAGGTACTCTGGCACATAGCTCGCGCCGCGGCGACGTTCCAAATGATAGAGCGTCTCGCCAACGTTTATCAAGCTGACGAATACCTCCGCCTTTCCGGTGGCAGCTTCTCCGAGAACAGTCCGCACTTCAGCCGCGCCGGGCTCATCTTGTATTTGCGCCAGCAGCGCGTAACTATCCAGAACGAAGCGCCTCACCTAGCTCCTCCTCTTCCCGCGCCAGTTCTCGTTGATGCTCCGCTAACAGGTCGTCGATCATTGATGGGCCGCCGGCAAACATGCCATGTATGGCGGCGATAGGGTCATCAGAGACAGGGAACAAATATAATCCGCCGCGATAGGCCACAAAACGCACGCGCGAACCTGGCTTTAGGTCAAACTGTTGGCGAAATGCCTTCGGGATTACCACCCAGCCCTTGGCCGATACAGTTGCCACAGACATATTGCACCTCCGGTTATACGTTTCTTCATTTAGTATATACGTTTTCGCCGGGTTAGCAATGTTCTAGCTGCATACGACATAGCTATCTCGATAATTGAAGAGTGAGGCGTTTTGCGTCTCACGGACAAAAATCCGCCGCTGTCAACGCCGGATTGCCATACCCCATATCGCTCAACACCCCCGTCGGGTTCTCTAGCCCCGCCAGTCCACTCTCGATGGAGGCGCACAGCGCCGCCTGCCCGTCTGGGCCCGCCCAGCCGGCGATGAGCGTCGCCGCGGCGCTGGTGGCCGCCGCGTCGGGGTGGTTGGCTTGTAGCCAGGCCAGCCGCCCGGCAGCGCGCTCGGCGTTGCCTTGCAGCAGATCAATCAGGACGAGCCGGAAGGCGGCAAAGCGGCTGACGTCGGCGTAGACCTGCTCTGGCGCGTGGGCGAAGCCGTCGTTGCGCAGCGCCGGGTCGTTGATGGCCGCTTCATAGAGGGCCAGCGCCCCGTCCAGGTCGCCGGCGGCCAGGCGGTCGTTGGCCTCGTAGAGGACGTGGTGGCGGTACTCCGTAGGGTCGAGCGTCGTCTCGGCCAGGGTAACGGCCGCGCCGTCCCACCGCCACACCTCCGTCCGCGACCGGACAACGCCCGCCCCGGCCGAGCCAATCGTCCCGCCGCGCACGACGATCTCGGCCAGGCCATCGCCGTCGCGGTCAACGACCTGGATTTCGGGGAAGGTCATGGCGATGGTGTTGGCCGGGTCGCCTTCGGCCGCCGCTTCGCGCCGCACCAGGTCGGCCAGCCCGGCCGCCATCTGGCCAATGACGCGGTAGTTGCCGGTGCAGGTATGCGCCCCGCAGAAGGGAGCGTCGGCCACCAGTTCCGGCAGGCCATCGCCGGTCAGGTCGGTCACGGCGATAATGGTCGGAGCCAGAAATTCGTAGATGTCGCTGCTGGGCGCGGCGTAGTAGCGGAAGGCCACGCCGTCACCGTTGACGATCCATAGGTCGCCGGCCGCGCCAAAGGGCACGCCGGGCAGTGACGGATCGTAGAGCACCAGCAGCCACTCATCCTGCAAGTCGCCATCCAGATCGGCCGCCCGCCAATCGGCATCGTTGCGCTGCATCCCCGATTGCCGCAGCGCGGCGCGCACCGCCGCCGGGTTGACGTTGCCGCGCCACAGTTCGCTCAGCCAGCCCTCCAGCCCCTCCCAATCCGTCGGCGCAGGGGCCAGCGGGCCGCTGATAGCCGTCGGCGCGGCGCAGATCGTGCCGCAGCCGCCGGGGCAGTCGCCCGTGGGGCAGGCGTACGTCTCGCCGGGGGCGCAGGCCGGAGGGGTGCACATGAGGATGGGCGTCTCGCCAACGGGCGGAATCAGCACCGCCGTCGGCGTCGGCTCCGGCGTGGCCGGCGGGCTGGGGCTGCCGATGGCCACCGGGGGGATGAGCTGGCTGGGGTCGAACCCGGCGCAGGCGGCCAGGGCGATAGTCAGTGCCAGTACGACCGTCAGGCGCAAGCGAATTTGTGTGATCTGTGTCATATCCGTTTTCTTATCCGCGTCCATCCGTGAAATCAGCGTCATCCGCGTGCCACTCTGCTGTATCCGGTTCCCCTGGCGTGGCGGCGCGGCCTGCCCAACCGGCCAGCTCCAGCCGGAAGCGCAGCGTCACCCGGCCCAGTTGCACCACGTCGCCGTGCTGCAACGGCCGCGGGGCCAATCCCAACTGCTCGTAATTCAGGAACGTGCCGGCGGCGCTGCCCTCGTCATAGAGCCAGTAGGTCCCGGCCTCGTCGCGCCGGATGCGGGCGTGCAGCCGCGAGACGCCGGCGCCGTCAACGACCACGTCCACCGCGTCCGCCTCGCGCCCCAGCGTTACGTTGCCGCCCGGCAGTTCTATGGGCGCGGCCTCGCTGCCGGCCCACTCCAGCACGGCCACGTGCCCCTCGCGCGGGGCCGGCGGCGGCGGCGCGGGCGGCGGCGCGGCGGGGGCCGGCCGCGGTCGTCGCGCCCGTCGCGCCGCCCACAGCAGGGCGGCCGCGGCCAACGCCAGCAGCAGCACCGGCCACAGCAGCGCCGTGGGGTCGCGGTCGGGCGCGGCCGGGGCGGGCGTGGCCGTCGGCGGGGCAGTCGGCGTGGGCGGGCTGGGCCGGTCAACGACGATGGTCACCGCCACCGGCGCGGACGTAGCCTGGAAGCCCAATTCGTCGGTCACCGCGACCGACAGTTGGTAGGTTCCCGCGTCGCGCCCGCTGATGTCCCACACCAGGGGGATGCGGCCATCAGCGCCGGCCGTCAGGGCCGCCGCTTGCGGCTGAGCCACGCCGTCCACCAGGAAGGCGACCTCGGTCACTTCGCTGCGCCGGCCGTCGGGCCAGCGGACAATAGCCGTCAGCGGCAGAGTCGCCGGTTGCAGCAGGGGCAGGGGCGTGTCGGCGGCGCTGCCGGCGCGATTGACCGACGGCGGCGCGTCGAGCGTCACCTCCGGCGCGGCCAGGGCCAGCTCGAACGTCGCCACGTCGCGCACGTTGCCCAGATTGACCGCCACCTGCTGCGTGCCGTCCTGGCGCAGCGCCGAGCGGTAGGCCAGCTCGATCTGCGTCCCCTGGGCGGCGAAAAGTTCGTAGAGCGGGTCGGCCGCCTCCGGGGTGGGCATATGGATCGTCTGGCCGTTGGTCGGCTCAGTCAGCGCGCCGACGTTGGCCAGCTCCTCGGCCGAAGCGTCCGCGCCCAGCACGGCGGCGAAGAGGGGTACACCGGCCGCCTGGGCCGCGGCGGCCAGCGCCGGGGCGTCCAGTTGCCGGTCGAGCCGCGCGCCGTCGGTGTAGAGCAGCACGGCGCGGAAACGGCCGTCCCCCTCTTGCGCCGCCAGATGGTCAATGGCCGCGGTCAACATCGCGGCCAGCGGCGTGGCCCGCAGCGGCTGGTCGGCCGGCGGCGCGGCGTCATAGGCGGCCACCGGGACGCTCAGTTCGTCCGGCTGCCGCGCGTCCTGCACCAGGAACTGCGGCTCCAGCCGCGCCGCGTCGGGGACGATGACCGAGACGCGGTCCAGCCCGGTGTCGTTCATGGCCCCATCGGCGAAACGGGCGATGGTCGCGGCCACCTTGTCGCGCCGGGTCAGGCCGTTGCCGTCGTCGGCCAGCAAGAAGTCGACGTTGGCGTCGAGGACGAAGACCAGATCGACGCCCACGGCCACGCCGGAGGTCGTCGCCTCGGGCATGGGCACGCCGTTCTCGCGCAGCAACAGGCGCGAGGTGTCGCTGACCCGCGCGCTGCCCGGGCCGGTCGTCAGCACGCGCACGCGCACGGTCGGGAAGCCGGTGGCGTCCACGGCGGTGATGCGCACGCCCAACTCCTCGCGCGCCACCTGCTGCGCCGCCACGCGCGGCGACAGAAGCAGGGCCAGGGCCAGCGCGAATAGAAGTGGAGCAATGCGTGTCTGTCGGCCGATCATCTGTTTCCTTTCTGCCCGCCGTCTGCTATTATATCAACATAACTTCAGAGGAAGGGAGTAGTCTCATGGGACCCCTCAGTCGCGCACTTCGTTGTCTGTTGGCTGCCGCAGTTCTGCTCCTGGGCGCAGCCCTGAGCGGAACAGCCGTCAGCCGGGCGCAGGAAACGGTTCAGATCGGCCGCATCACCATCGCCGACTCCAACAGCGATAGCTTTCCTAGTGTCCAGCTTCAGGTCTACGGCATGGACGGCCAGGGAGCGCCCATTGACTTTGCCACCGCGCCGCTCTTCCTCAGCCACAACGGCTTCCCGGTTGACGAGGTGGTGTTCGACGGCCGCATGCCGGTGGGCACGTTGACCGTGTTCCTCATTGACGCCGCCGGCGGCATCACCGACCCACTGGCGGCTATCGAAGCCGCCGTCCGCCAATACGCCAGCCCCGGCAACATGCAGGAGCAGCTAGACTACGTCGCCATCTACCAGAACCGCGCCGCCGGCCCGCAGGAGCTACTGGCCCCGACCCCCTTCCACAACGGCGTCAGCAATCTGTTCATCACCACGCCCCTGACCGCCGAAGAGGGGGCCACGTCTCTCTACGACGCCGTCGTGCGTATGGTCGAGTTGACCCCGGGGCTGCGGCCCAAGCCGGAGATGGCCGCGTCCATCGTCCTCATCAGCGACGGCACCGACCCCGGCACGTCGCAGGCCCAGCCGTCGGACGTGCCCTCGCGGGCGGCGGCGGCGGGCATCCCCGTGCATACCATCGTCATTGACAACGCCGGGCTGAACGTGGGCCAGGAGTTGGGGCGCGAGTACATGCGCACCGTGGCCACCGGTTCGCGCGGTCTGACGACCGACCTGTCCAACGCCGAAGGGCTGACCGCTATCTGGAACCGCATCGCCGGCTTCCGCGAACACTCCCTGCTGCGCTACACCGTGCCCGAACCGGCCAGCGGCACCTTCCCGGTCGAGTTGAGCCTGCTGAACAACCGCGACACCAAGGCCGTGGCCGACGTAACCATCTCCACCGCCGCGCCGCAGGTCGTCATCAACCTGCCGCGCGAGAGCCGGGCCATCACCGTGCCCGACCTCGATGAGCCGGTGGAGCTTCAGCTTTCGGCGGCCGTCAGTTGGCTCGACGGCCAGGCGCGCGAACTGACCGCCGCCCG
>CXWK01012273.1_pt2 | contig 14785 bp, 15 predicted proteins | sample 590851 | NCBI WGS metagenome assembly CXWK01 (sample SAMEA3498364, study PRJEB10139) | wastewater metagenome | biome: wastewater treatment plant; material: activated sludge | place: Denmark | collected 2014-08-01 | reverse complement strand
TGCCGAACACCTATGCCGATGTCGCCTGGCAGTACGATCCCCGCGCCCGGGATACGGAACGCTTCGTCGTGAGTGGACGCTGGCAGCCGGACTTCGCCAAAGTCCTGAACGCCAGTTATCGCTACACGCGGGATCATAGCGAAATCGTCGGCGGCTCTCCGGGAATTCGCCAGGTCGACTTCTCCGGCCAGTGGCCTCTGGGGCGCGGCTGGTACGGCGTGGGACGATTCAACTATTCGATTCTGGAGAAGAAGATCATCGAAACCATCGGCGGCCTCGAGTACAACGGCGGTTGCTGGGTCGGCCGTGTCGTGCTGCAGCGCTATGCCACTTCTTCCGGGGATACCAACACGGCCTTGTTCGCCCAACTGGAACTGAACGATTTCTCCAAGATCGGCTCCAACCCGCTCGAATTGCTGGCGAGGAGAATTCCAGGCTATGGCCAGATCAATCAACCCTCGGCCAACCCCGCGTTCGGCTACGACTGAGATCCACAGAAAGGTGTGCAGGTGAGCCGCAATACATTTTGCGCAGGAGTGGTTTTGGCCGCCACGGCATTCTGGTTCGCGCCTGCGGGAGAGGCGTTCGCGCAGGGACGCGGCACGCAGATCGTCGAGGTCGACCGGATCATCGCCGTGGTCAATGACGAGGTCATCACCCAGCATGAGCTGAAAGCCCGGATATCGACTGTCGAGCGCCAACTCAGGCAGCAGGGTACGCAAATGCCGCCAAGGGATGTGCTCGAAAAACACATCCTCGAGCGGCTGATCGTCGATCGCGTGCAGATCCAGTTCGCCAAGGAGACCGGCTTGCGCATCGATGATGTGCAACTGGACCAGACGCTCGTGCGCATAGCAGAAGGCAACCGCATGGATCTGGCCCAGTTTCGCGCATCGTTGGAACAGGACGGCGTTCCCTGGTCCAAGTTCCGCGAGGACATTCGCGACGAAATCATCATCAGCCGGATTCGGGAGCGCGAGGTCGATAGCAAGATCGTTGTGTCGGAGGGAGAGATCGACAACTTCCTGGAGAGTGCTGGCGCGGCAGGCAGCGAGGAGTACAGCCTGGGGCACATTCTTTTGCGCGTCCCGGAGCAGGCGAAGCCCGAGCAACTGGCGCGCCTTCAGGCCCGAGCCGAGGAGATCATTTCCCAGCTCAGACGCGGCGCCGATTTCGGACAGTTGGCGGCGAGTTATTCCGATGCGCCGGATGGCCTCTCCGGCGGCATGATGGGGTGGCGGCCGCTCGAGCGATTGCCCACGTTGTACGCCGAGGCGGCGCCGAAACTCAGGCCGGGTGAGGTGTCCGAGGTATTGCGGAGTCCGGCGGGTTATCACGTGCTCAAGCTGTTCGAGCGGCGTGGCGGCGCGATCAAGGCGGAACCGGTGGAGCAGACGCATGCCCGTCATATCCTGATCAAGACCAGCGAACTGGTGTCCGAGGCGGAGGCCAAGCGGCGGCTGGTGGGGTTGAAGGAAAGGATCGCCCACGGTGCCGATTTCGCCGAGCTTGCCCGCCTGCATTCGAATGACCTGTCCGCGACGAAGGGCGGCGACTTGGGTTGGCTGAGTCCGGGCGATACCGTTCCGGAGTTCGAACGGGCCATGAATGGCCTCAAGCCGGGAGAGGTTGGCGAGCCCGTGAAGTCACCCTTCGGCTGGCATCTGATCCAGGTGATGGCACGCCGCATGGACACTTCCAAGGAGCGGGTTCGCCAAAGCGCGCGCATGGCCTTGCGCGAGCGCAAGGCCGACGAGGCCTACCAGGACTGGTTGCGGCAAATGCGCGATCGCGCCTACGTCGAGTACCGGCTGGAAGACAACAGGTAAGGGCACGTCGTGCCACGCGCGAGCGGCATGGAGCGACTTCCCCTCATCGCCGTCACCAGCGGCGAGCCGGCCGGCATCGGGCCGGAGCTCTGCGCCAGACTGCCGGGGCATGCCAGGTCCGCCCGCTGCGTGATCCTGGGAGACCGGACGTTGATAGAGGCGCGGGCGAGACTGGCAGACGATTCGCCGAAACTCGCCGAGTATCGGCCCGACCGCTTACCTGCGGACGGCGCGCTGGAAATTCTGCATGTACCCCTTTGCGTGCCTGCCCGCGCCGGCCATCTCGATGCCGCCAATTCACCCTATGTTGTGGCCCAGCTCGACATCGCCCTGTCCGGATGCCTGAAAGGCGAATTTTCCGCCATGGTGACGGCTCCGGTGCACAAGGGAGTGATCAACGAGGCGGGCATCGCCTTCACCGGCCATACCGAATATCTGGCCGAGAAGTCCGGCGCTGCCCGTGTCGTCATGATGCTGGCCGGCGCCGGATTGCGCGTCGCGCTGGCGACGACGCATCTCCCCTTAAAAGACGTGCCGGGCGCCATCACGCGATCCGGGCTGGAGTCTACGCTTCGCATCCTGCATGCCGATTTGGCGGGAAAGTTCGGCATCACGCGGCCGCGCATCCTCGTTGCCGGACTGAATCCTCATGCGGGTGAAGGGGGGTACATGGGGCGCGAGGAAATCGATGTCATTGCACCGGTGCTGGACGCCTTGCGCGGCGAAGGCATGGACCTGGTGGGCCCGTTGCCGGCAGATACGCTTTTTACTCGGGGCGTACTCGCCGGTTCCGACGCCCAGCTTGCCATGTACCACGACCAGGGTCTTGCGGTGCTGAAGTATGCCGCCTTCGAGGACGGCATCAATATCACGCTCGGCCTGCCCATTATTCGCACTTCGGTCGATCACGGCACCGCGCTCGATCTGGCCGGTACCGGCAAGGCCAGTCCGCGCAGCCTGTTCGCTGCCGTGGATCTGGCGGTCGAGCTGGCGCAGCGTCGATGACCGAAGGAAATGCAAAGCCCCGCGGGATGAAACCACACGTTGCGCGAAAAAGATTCGGACAGAATTTCCTGGTTTCTGCCGGCATCGTGGCGAAGATCGTCGATGCAATCCATCCGCAGACAGGCGACAGCATCGTCGAGATCGGCCCGGGTCTCGGCGCCCTGACCGAGCCGCTGCTGTCGCGTCTGGATCATCTGCACGTCGTCGAGATCGACCGCGACCTGATTGCACGGCTGCGCGAACGCCATGACCCGCAGCGGCTGGCGATCCACGAGGGCGATGCACTGCAGTTCGATTTCTCCACCCTTGGACCCGGTCTGCGCGTGGTCGGCAATCTGCCCTACAACATCTCCACCCCCCTGCTGTTCCATCTTGCCGCCTGCGCGGATCAAGTGCGCGACATGCACTTCATGCTGCAGCGGGAAGTGGTCGAGCGCATGGTGGCGTCGCCGGGCGGATCGGATTACGGCCGTCTCTCCGTGATGCTGCAATACCGTTTTGGGATGGAACGGCTGTTCCTGGTGCCGCCGGGCGCCTTCAACCCTGCACCCAAGGTCGAATCAGCGGTGGTGCGCATGACGCCGCGTTCACGCGAGGACCTCGTCGTCGCCGACGAAGCGTTATTCACGGAAGTGGTGAAGGCCGCCTTTTCCCAGCGACGCAAGATGCTGCGAAATACGTTGCGGGAACGAGTGGGCGAAGAGGACTGGGCCGAGCTGGAAATCGACCCGAAGCGCCGTGCGGAAGAACTGGCGGTCGGCGACTACGTGCGCATCGCCAACCGCCTGGCTGCCGTCAGGCCTGCTTCTTCGTCGAGCAGGTGCTGATGCCGAAGGGCAGATAAGCCGGACACCAGCCGGAGGCGCCGGTGGCGACGGGCACCACGCCGATCCAGGCCCATATCGGGCCGCCCATCAGCGCCCAGGCGACGAGCCCCAGGCCGACGACGATGCGGAGCGTGCGGTCGATACCGCCCATATTGGTTTTCATGAGGCCTCCTGTTACGGGTTGGGATGATGCGACTATTAAACCGCCAAACCGGATACGTTGTCTGTAACCAAGGTTACACAGCTTCCGCGAGGCGCCGCAGGCCGGCGGCATCACGTATCTCTATCTGCTCGCGACCCAAGGCAACCAGACCCTGCTCGGCGAAGCCCTTCAGCAGTCGGCTGATCATTTCGCGCACGCTGCCCAGTTCGTCGGCCAACTGCTGGTGGGTCGCATGCACGATTCGGCCCTTGCCGAGCAGCAGTGCCGCGAGCCGCTGGTCCAGTTTGCGAAAGGCGACTTCCTCGACCAGCCGCATCAGATCGGCCATGCGTTCCGCGAAAAGATTGAAGATGAAATTGCGGAAGGCGGCCTGTTCCAGCAATTCGATGAACACACCCTGTGGCAGCAGTACCAGAACCGTTTCGCCTTCAGTCGTGCCACGGGCGTTGTAGGGCGTATTTCCGAGCAGGCAGCTGGATGTGATGATGCAGGTCTCGCCTGGCGTGACGCGATAGAGCGGCAGTTCGCGGCCCGAGGCGGAGACCTTGGATACGCGGATGGCGCCGGCGAGGACGAAGGGGAAGCCCTGGCAGGGCTGGCGCTCGTCGAAGAGCGTGGCGCCCGGCGGTACGGTCATGGCCTGAGCAGTGTCGGCGATTTCCCTGCGCAGTTTCTGCGGCAGTTCCGACAGCACCGGATACTGCGCCTCGATTTCCGGCAGGGGCATGCTCATGCCAGCGTTGCCACGACAGGGGCGTGATCGGAGGGCCGTTCGGCCTTGCGTGCCTCCTTGTCCACCGAGCAGGCGGTGCAGTCCCGCGCGAGCGCTTCAGAAAGCAGGATGTGGTCGATACGCAGGCCCCGGTTGCGCCGGAAGGCCATCATGCGGTAGTCCCACCAGGAATAGATCTTCTCGGGCTGCTCGAAGAGCCGGAAGGCGTCCTGCAACCCCAGTGCGATCAGGTTTTGGAACGCGGCGCGTTCCGGTTCGGAGAATAGCACCTGGCCCTCCCACTCCGCCGGGTCATGCACGTCGCGTGCCTCCGGGGCGATGTTGTAGTCGCCAAGCAGCGCCAGCCGGGGGTGCTGCACCAGTTCATTACGCAGCCAGGCCGTCAACGCCTCGATCCACCTCAGTTTATAGGCGTACTTGTCCGAGCCGACGCTTTGTCCGTTGGGGAAGTAGGCGCAGACGACACGTACGCCATCTACGGTTGCCGCGATGAGCCGCTGCTGCGTGTCGTCAAGGCCGGGGATGCCGATGGAGACCTCCCCGATCGGGAGTCGGGACAGGATGGCGACGCCGTTATAGGTCTTCTGCCCCGCGAAAGCGGCCAGGTAGCCGGCGGCCTCAAGTTCGGCGCCTGGAAAGTTCCTGTCTTCGAGCTTGGTTTCCTGCAGGCAGACAACGTTGGGTTGATGGGCAGTCAGCCACTCGAGCACCTGCGGCAGGCGGACCTTGAGGGAATTGACGTTCCAGGTGACGAGTCTCATCGCGCCACGGGCGCGGGGGCCGTCGGCGCGGCGGGCGAGGCGTGCGGTATCGCGGTGCGCGGATAGCCGGCGGAATCCAGCAGGCCGTTCCACGTGCCTTCCTCGAAGCCCTGCTGCTTCAGGCTGCCGACCGTGATCGATGGCAGGTAAAGGCCGTCGACTGCGAAGAGCTTCTTGAAAGCGGCGGCATCATCCGTGTTCACCATGGCCTTCTCCACGAAGGGGATGCCGCGTTTGCGCAGGAAAATGCGAGCGGTGTCGCAGTCCTCCTTGCAGTCTGCCGCAGTATACAGCGTGACCGGAAAATTCCTGGCTGCCTGCTGCGCCTCGTAGGGCAGCTCGCTCGTCTCGATGGTGGAGGACTTCAGGCGCGGCTGCTCGACTTTCTTGATGTCCTTCGGCGGCGGCTGGTCGGAGTAGGTCACCTTGCCGTTCTTGTCTACCCAGCGATACAGGGTTTGCGCATCGGCGACCGATGCGATCACGGCCAGCGAGAGCAGGCAGATTGTGACAATCCTCATGGCATGTCTCCGAAGATCGGTTACGCGATAATCATACCATTGTGGCGCAGCAGGGCATCGACGCGGGGCGCGCGGCCACGGAAGGCCTTGAACGAGTCCAGCGCCGGGCGGCTGCCCCCGACGGCGAGGATCTCGTCGCGAAATCGGTTTCCCGTGGCTGGGTTCAACACGCTTTCGTCGCGCCGCTCCTCTTCGAAGGCGGCGAAGGCATCGGCTGAGAGTACCTCGGCCCACTTGTAGCTGTAATAGCCGGCAGCATAGCCTCCCGAAAAGATGTGGGAGAAACTGTTGGGAAAACGATGCCAGGGTGGCGGAAAGATGACCGCGACTTCGCGCCGGATCTCCTCGATCAGGTCGATCACGTTCTTCTGCCCGGCTGGCTCGAAGTCGCTGTGCAGCAGCAGGTCGAACAGGCTGAACTCGATCTGGCGCGCCGTCTGCATGCCACTCTGGAAGTTTTTCGCCGCGATCATGCGGTCGAAGAGCGCGCGCGGCAGAGGTTCGCCGCTGGCTACATGGGATGTCATGCTGGCGAGCACCTCCCATTCCCAGCAGAAATTTTCCATGAACTGGCTGGGCAGTTCGACGGCATCCCATTCGACGCCGTGGATGCCGGATACGCCGAGTTCCTCGACGCGGGTGAGCAGATGGTGCAGGCCGTGACCGGTCTCATGGAATAGCGTGATCACTTCGTCATGGGTGAACAAGGCGGGCTTGCCGCCGACCGGCCGTGAAAAATTGCAATTGAGGTAAGCCACCGGCGTCTGGATGCCGACCGGTGTGAGTCGGCGCGTGACTACATCATCCATCCAGGCACCGCCGCGTTTGGTTTCGCGGGCGTAGAGGTCGAGATAGAACTGGCCGACCAGGCCGTTGCCGTCATCGATGCGGAAGAAGCGCACATCCTCGTGCCAGACCGGCGCAGTGTCGGGCCGGATGCGCACGGCAAACAGCGACTCGATGACATGGAACAGGCCGGCCAGCACCTTGTGCTCGGGGAAATACTGCCGCACTTCTTCGTCGGAAAAGCTGTAGCGGTCCTGCTTCAGTTTTTCCGACGCCCAGCCGATGTCCCAGGGCTCGAGCAAAGTCAGTCCCTGCGATACGGCGGCGAATTCCCGCAGTTCGGCCACGTCGCGCTCGGCAAAGGGCTTTGACTTGACGGCAAGCTCGCGCAGGAAGGCCAGCACGTCGGCAGGCGATTCCGCCATCTTCGGCACCAGAGAGACTTCGGCGTAGTTGCCGTAGCCGAGGTGGCCGGCCTCCTCGGCGCGCAGTTCGAGGATGCGGCGGATGAGCGGCATGTTGTCCCACTCCGGTTTGCTGCCCAGATCGTGGAACTCGGCGGCGCGGGTGGCGTAGCCGCGATAGAGCCGTTCGCGCAAACGGCGGCTTTCCGCATACTGCATGACCGGCAGGTAGGAGGGCATGTGCAGGGTGAACTTCCAACCCGCTTTTTTGTCACTGGCACCGGTTTTATCTGCTGCGGCGCGTGCCGTCTCGATGGCGTCGGCGGGAATACCGGCGAGTTCCGCCTCGTCCGTAACGATTTCCGCGAAGGCATTGGTGGCATCGAGCAGGTTCTCCGAGAACTTCGCCTGCAGGCCGGCCAGTTCTTCCTGGATGGCCTGGAAGCGCGGCTTGTCGGCTTCCGGCAGTTCGGCGCCGGAGAGGCGGAAGTCGCGGATCTCGTGGTCGACGATGCGGCGCTGCGCAACGGAGAGGCCGGCGTAATTCGGCCCGGCCCTGAGTGACTTGAACTGCGCGAAGAGATGTTGGTTCTGTCCCAGCTCGGCGAAGAAGCGCGTCACTTCCGGCAGCATGGCATTGTAGGCTTCGCGCCAGGCGGGTACGTCCATGACTGCATGCAGGTGGCCGACGATGCCCCAGGCGCGGGACAGGCGCTCGTTGCAGTCGAAGAACGGCTCCGCGAAGTCTGCCCAAGTGGCCGGGGCAGACTCCAGTCGCGTCAGCAGCGCGCGGTTTTCTGCGAGCAGTTCGGCGATCGCGGGCGCGACGTGCTCCGGCCGGATGGCATCGAAGTGCGGCAGATCGGAAAAATCGAGCAGGGGGTTCTGGTTTGTCATGGTTTCCATAAAGGCGAAGGGCGCTTGCCGCGCCCCGCTTGATGTTGGTTTGCGCTTAGGGTTCAATCGAGCGTATTGCCGGTCAGCTTTTCATAGGCCTCGCGGTACTTTGCAGTCGTTTTGGCAATGATTTCCGCAGGAAGTTTCGGACCCGGTGCCTGCTTGTTCCAATCGAGGGTCTCCAGGTAGTCGCGCACGATCTGCTTGTCGAAGCTCGGCGGGCTGATGCCTTCCCGGTACTCATCGGCCGGCCAGAAGCGCGAGGAGTCGGGCGTGAGCGCCTCGTCGATGAGGTGCAGGCGGCCCGAGGCGTCGAGGCCGAACTCGAACTTGGTGTCGGCGATGATGATGCCGCGCGTCAGGGCGTAGTCGGAGGCCTCGCCGTAGAAGCGCAGCGTGACGTCACGCACCTGCTCGGCGAGCGCTTTGCCGAGGATCTTCTCCACGGTAGCGAAATCGATGTTCTCGTCGTGCGCGCCCATTTCAGCCTTGGTCGAGGGGGTGAACAGCGGCTGGGGCAGTTTCTGCGCCATCTTCAGTCCGGCAGGTAGCGGGATGCCACAGACGGCACCGGTCTTCTGGTAGTCCTTCCAGCCGCTGCCGATGATGTAGCCGCGCACCACCGCCTCGACCGGCAGGGGCTTCAGGCGTTTGACCACCACCGAGCGGCCGCGCACCTGGGCGCGCTCGTCCTCGCCTTTCACCACCGATTCCGGGTCGATGCCGGTCAGGTGGTTGGGCACGATGTGGGTCAGGCGCTCGAACCAGAAGCCCGACACGGCCGTCAGCACGCGTCCCTTGTCCGGGATGGGATCGCCCAGCACGACGTCGAAGGCGGACAGGCGGTCGGACGTGACGATCAGCATCTGCTGGTCGCCGACGGCATAGATGTCGCGCACCTTGCCGCGGGCGATGAGGGGCAGGCTGGCGATGCGGGATTCGTAGACGGTTTGGCTCATGGCTGCGATGCGAAGCACAAAAGGTGCAATTATATGACCGAAGGAAATCCCTGTGGGACGGCGGACGCCGTACCGGATAACCACATTTCCAGATCGGGGAAGGCAATGTCCTCCAGGCTGTCCAGTACCGCGGCAGCGCCGGCGAAATCCTGTCCGCGGGTGTAGTCGCAGGGCGTCACGATCGTGGCGAGGCCTGCCCCCTGAGCCGCCCTCAGGCCGTTCTCGGAATCCTCGAAAGCCAGGCAGGCGGCAGCGGGCAGGCCGAGTTGCTCCAGCACCCACAAATAGATGTCCGGCGCCGGCTTCTTCGCCGGCACCACGTCGCCGGCGCCGACCGCTTCGAACCACGACAGGGCATCCGGGCCGAGTGCGGGGACCAGCAGGGCTGAGACGTTTTCCGGCGTAGTGGTGGTGGCGATGGCCAGGCGCAGGCCGGTCGCGCGGGCCACGTCGAGCAGGCGCGCCACGCCGGGCCGCAGCGGGATGGCGCCAGTGGCGGCCAGATGCGTGTAATGCCGCGTCTTGGCACGGTGCAGGGAAGCGACGCGCTTGGCGTAGTCCGCAAGCCTGGCAAAATCGGGCTGGTGGCGGGCGACGTAATGGGCGATGCGCTCCTTGCCGCCGGTGACGGCGAGCAGTTCGCCATAGAGCGCCCCGTCCCACACCCAGTCGAGGCCGGCCTCGCGGAAGGCGGCATTGAAGGCGGGGCGATGGCCGTCGCGCTCGGTATCCGCGAGCGTGCCGTCCACGTCGAAAATCAGGGCCTGCAACACGGCGTCAGCGACCGCCCGGCCGCGCCCCGCAGGAAGTACCCTTGGGGTGCCCGAAGGGCGCTGAGCGCCCCCGTGGGGGGCAGCGAACGAAGTGAGCGTGGGGGCCGTTCATCTCATTCACGCACGTAGGGCTTGTCGACCTTGCCTTCGCGGTCCTCGCGGTAGGGATACTTGATATGACCGTAACGAATGACGAGGACGGCGATGGTCAGCAGCAATATCGAACCCGAGACCGCCAGCATGCGCCACTCGCTCATGTCCTTCTGTTCCAGGATGACATAGCGGGCAAGCGCCACCATGGCGATGTAGAGGGGAAAACGCACGGGCAGCTGGCCGGACTTGAAATACTGGCCGATCATGGCCAGCACTTCCAGGTAAAGGAACATCAGCAGCAGGTCGGCGAGGCCGACCTTGCGCGCCGCCACCATGACCATCGCCTCCTGATAGATGGCGACGGAGGTTGCCAGCGCGATGATCAGCAGGCCGAGGTATTCGACCAGGTCCAGGCCGCCGTTGAAGAATTTGTGGATGCGATCGAATGTGTGCGAGCGGATGTCCATGCCTGTCTCCAAATAGAGGGAGCCGCGCGAGGCGGCTCCGCAAGGGGTTGCCGATGCGGCTTACTTGACGATCTGGTTCAGTTCGCCCTTCTTGTAGTGCTCGGCCATCTTCTCCAGCGGGACCGGCTTGATCTTGGCGGCCTGGCCGGCGCAGCCGAAGGCTTCGTAGCGCAGCTTGCAGATCTCCCTGGCGGCCTTTTGCGCGTCGGCGAGGAACTTGCGCGGATCGAATTCGGCGGGTTTCTCGGCCATGTGGCGGCGCATGGCGCCGGTCATGGCCAGCCGGATGTCGGTGTCGATGTTGATCTTGCGCACGCCGTGCTTGATGCCGGTGACGATCTCCTCGACCGGCACGCCGTAGGTCTCTTTCATCTGGCCGCCATACTTGCGGATGATCTCCAGCCATTCCTGCGGCACGCTGGATGAGCCGTGCATCACCAGGTGGGTGTTGGGGATGCGGGCGTGGATCTCCTTGATGCGGCCGATGGCGAGGATGTCGCCGGTCGGCTTGCGCGTGAACTTGTAGGCGCCGTGCGAGGTGCCGATGGCGATGGCCAGCGCGTCGCACTGCGTCTTCTGCACGAAGTCGGCGGCCTGGTCGGGGTCGGTGAGCAGCTGCTCGCGCGTCATCTTGCCCTCGGCGCCGTGGCCGTCCTCCTTGTCGCCCTGCATGGTTTCGAGCGAGCCGAGCACGCCGAGTTCGGCCTCCACGGTGACGCCGATGGCGTGGGCGATGTCGACCACGCGGCGCGAGACCTCTACGTTGTACTCGTAGGAAGACGGCGTCTTGGCGTCGTCCATCAGCGAGCCGTCCATCATCACGCTGGAAAAGCCGGAGCGGATCGCCGCCACGCAGACGGCCGGGCTGGCGCCGTGGTCCTGGTGCATCACCACCGGGATGTGCGGGTAGGCTTCGATGGCGGCCTCGATGAGGTGGCGCAGGAAGGCCTCGCCGGCGTACTTCCGCGCGCCGGCCGAGCCCTGCATGATGACCGGGCTGCCGGTTTCATCGGCGGCTTCCATGATGGCGCGCACCTGCTCCAGGTTGTTCACGTTGAAGGCGGGCAGGCCGTAGCCGTTTTCGGCGGCGTGGTCGAGCAATTGGCGCATGGATACGAGAGGCATGGTGATCTCCTGGATTGACGAGTTAAATGCTTTCGTGCGGCGGCGGCGCGGTGTTTTCCCCGACGCGGACGATCTTCATTGTGTTGGTGCCGCCCGGCGTGCCAATCGGCTCGCCGATGGTGAGCACGATGGTGTCGCCCGGTTCGACGGCACCGGATTGGATGAGGATATGCTCGGCCTCGCGCAGCAGTTCGTCGCGGTCGTGCCCGATGTAGCGCATGAGCAGCGGATAGACGTCGCGATAGAGACTCATGCGGTAGCGGCTGCGGATTTCCGGCGTGAGGGCGAAGATGGGCACGCCGCAGTGGATGCGCGACATCCACAGGGCGGTCGAGCCGGATTGTGTCAGTGCGGCGATTGCCTTCACTTTCAGGTGGTAGGCGGTAAACAGCGCCGCCATGGCGATCGACTGGTCGATGCGGGTGAACACGCGGTCGAGGAAGTGATGGTCCAGCCCGATCTCCTGGGATTTTTCAGCCTCGAGGCAGATGCGCGCCATGGCCTCGACCGTTTCCACCGGGTACTCGCCGGCGGCGGTCTCGGCCGAGAGCATCACCGCGTCGGTGCCGTCCAGCACGGCGTTGGCAACGTCGGACACCTCCGCGCGCGTCGGCACCGGGCTGGAAATCATCGATTCCATCATTTGCGTGGCGGTGATGACGACCTTGTTGTGTTCCCGCGCCGCGCGGATCAGCTTTTTCTGCAGGGCGGGCACTGCGGCATCCCCCACCTCCACAGCCAGGTCGCCGCGCGCCACCATGATGACATCCGAGGCATGCAGGATGTCCTCCAGTGCGGCGATGGCCTCCACCCGCTCTATCTTGGCGACCAGGAGGGCGTCCGAGCCGGCGGCGCGCAGCAGTTCACGCGCCAGGCGCATGTCCGCGCCGGATTTTGGAAATGAGACGGCGACGAAATCGCAGTTGATCTCCGCCGCCGTGCGGATGTCCTCCATGTCCTTTTGCGTCAACGCCGGCGCCGAGAGGCCGCCGCCCTGCTTGTTGATGCCTTTGTTGTTGGAGAGCGTGCCGCCGATGCGCACGCTGCAGCGCACTTCGCGATCGATGATGGAAATCACCTCGAGGACGATGCGGCCGTCGTCAAGCAGCAGCACATCGCCGGGGGAGAGGTCGTCAATCAGGTCGGGGTAGTCCAGGCCGACGCGTTTGGCATCTCCCGGCGCGCTCGACGCGTCGAGCGTGAAGTTGTCGCCGGGCTTGAGGGTCACCTTGCCGGCGGCAAACTTGCCGACGCGGATTTTCGGCCCCTGCAAGTCGACCATGACGCCGACCGTGCGGCCGACCTTGTTGACCGCCTGGCGCAGCAGGCCGACACGCTGCCGGTGATCGGCGGCAGTGCCGTGGGAAAAATTCAGGCGCACGACGTCGACGCCGGCGGCGATCATGCGCGCCAGCACATCCGGCTCCGAGCTGGCGGGGCCGAGGGTGGCGACGATTTTCGTGCTTCGCTGCATGGCGTTTACGAACCCTTCGCCCGCTGTTCGAGGATGTCCACGGCCGGCAGGGTCTTGCCCTCGAGGAATTCGAGGAAGGCGCCGCCGGCGGTGGAAATGTAGGACACCTTGTCGTAGATGCCGTACTTCTGGATGGCGGCGATGGTGTCGCCGCCGCCGGCCAGGGTAAAGGCCTTGGTTGAGGCGATGGCCGCGGCGATCTTCTTCGTGCCCTCGCCGAACTGGTCGAACTCGAAGACGCCGACCGGGCCGTTCCACACCACGGTGCCGGCCTTCATGATGATGTCGACCAGTTCCTGCGTGCTCTTCGGGCCGATGTCGAAAATCATGTCGTCGTCGGCGACGCTGCCGGCGTCCTTCAGCACGGCCGACTCGGCGGCATCGAATTTCTTGCCGCAGACCACGTCGACGGCGATCGGGATGGTGGCGCCGCGCGCCGTCATCTTCTTCATCAGGGCCTGGGCGGTGGGCACCAGGTCGTGCTCGCACAGCGACTTGCCGACCGGCTTGCCGCTGGCCTGCAGGAAGGTGTTGGCGATGCCGCCGCCGACCACCAGCTGATCTACCTTCTCGGAAAGGGATTCCAGCACCGTCAACTTGGTCGACACCTTCGAGCCGCCGACGATGGCGACCATCGGCCGGGCCGGATCGAGCAGGGCCTTGCCGAGCGCGTCCAGTTCCTCCGTCAGCAGCATGCCGGCGCAGGCGGTTGGCGCGAACTTGGCGATGCCGTGGGTGGAGGCTTCGGCGCGATGCGCGGTGCCGAAGGCGTCCATGACGAAGACGTCGCACAGCGCGGCGTACTGCTTCGCGGTGTCGTCGACGTTCTTCTTCTCGCCCTTGTTGAAGCGGCAGTTCTCCAGCAGCACCACTTCACCCGATGCGACATCGAAACCGCCCGCGACCCAGTCCTTGACGACACGCACCGGCTTGCCGAGCTTGGTGGACATCACCTCGGCCACTGGCTTGAGCGAATTTTCCTCGGAGTATTCGCCCTCGGTCGGGCGGCCCAAGTGGGAGGTGACCATCACTTTCGCGCCGGCCTTGAGGCAGTGTTCGATGGTGGGCATGGAGGCCGTGATGCGGGCGTCCGATGTGTCCTTGCCGTCCTTGACTGGCACATTGAGATCGGCGCGGATGAACACGCGCTTGCCCTTGAGGTCGAGATCGGTCATGCGAAGAAAATGAGGCATGCGTGTTCACCTGGAAGATAAGCGGTAAGGACTGGGCGATCCCAGGCCTTACGACTCATGCGAGAGGGGCGGCAGGCGGCGGGCCGGGTTCCGGCCGCCGTCCGCCAGCGACTGACTTTTACTTCGCGACGTGTTTGACGAAGCGCAGCATGTTGCAGGTGTAGCCGTACTCGTTGTCGTACCAGGCGACGACCTTGACGAAGGTCGAGTCCAGCGCGATGCCGGCTTCGGCGTCGAAGGTCGAGGGCGCCGGACTGCCGCGGAAATCGGTGGCGACGACCTTCTCTTCGGTGTAGCCGAGGATGCCCTTCATGGCGCCCTGCGAGGCGGCCTTCATCGCCGCGCAGATCTCGGCGTAGGAGGCTTCCTTGTTCAGTTCCACCGTCAGGTCTACCACCGACACGTCGGAGGTCGGCACGCGGAAGGACATGCCGGTCAGCTTCTTGTTGAGTTCCGGGATCACAACGCCGACGGCCTTGGCGGCGCCGGTGGAGGACGGGATGATGTTTTCGAGTATGCCGCGACCGCCTCGCCAGTCCTTGTTCGACGGGCCGTCGACGGTCTTCTGCGTCGCCGTGGCGGCATGCACCGTGGTCATCAGGCCGCGCTTGATGCCCCAGTTGTCGTGCAGCACCTTGGCCACCGGGGCCAGGCAGTTGGTGGTGCAGGAGGCGGCGGAAACGATTTTCTCGCCGGCGTACTTGGTGTGGTTGACGCCGAAGACGAACATCGGCGTGTCATCCTTCGAGGGCGCCGACTGCACCACCTTCTTGGC
>CXWK01013554.1_pt1 | contig 14796 bp, 14 predicted proteins | sample 590851 | NCBI WGS metagenome assembly CXWK01 (sample SAMEA3498364, study PRJEB10139) | wastewater metagenome | biome: wastewater treatment plant; material: activated sludge | place: Denmark | collected 2014-08-01 | reverse complement strand
CCGGAGATGGTGTGGCCATCGAGTCACACGGAGCTTCCATGTCCAGACCGCTTTTCGCCCGGCTCGCCGCACCCGCCCTTGTCGCGCTCGCCGCCGCCGCGGCGCCGCATCCGGCGGCCGCCCAGTACTGGGGCGGCGGCTGGGGCGGCTGGGCGCCGCCGCCGCGCGTCTACGTCGCCCCTCCGGCCGACGATTTCTTCGGCGAGGACACGGTCTCGCCGCGCACGGTCGCGCGTATCCTCAATTCCCGCGGCTACAGGCTCGTGTCGGCGCCGGCCTATTCCGGCGAACGCGTCGTCGCCGTAGGACAGGCTGCGAACGGCGCCCGCGCCCGCTTCTACATCGACGCCTACGACGGCGCGCTGATCCGCATGGTCCGCGCCGGCCCGCAGGGCGATTACGCCTCGGCGCCGCCGGCCGACTACGCCGCCCCGCCGCTCGGCGCGCCGCGAGAACCCCGCGCAAAGGCGAAGTCGAAGCCCAAGCCGAAATCCGCCGCACGCACGCCCGCGGAAGCCAAGCCGGCCGCGCCGGTCGCCCCGCCGCCGAGCGTGGCGACGCAGCCGCCGGCGGAGCCGACGCCCGCGATCGATCCAAAGCCGACCGCGGTGGCGCCGCCCGCGCCCGCCGCGCCCGCCGCGCCCGCCGCTCCTGCCGCGCCGGCCGCCATCGCTCCGCCGCCTGCCCCGCCGCAGGCCGCAGCGCCTGCCCCCGCGCCGCAGACGCCGCTCGCGCCCGACGCGCGCCCAGCCGAACAATCTTCCGGCAAGCCGGTCGACATCGGCCCGCGCGTCCAGCCGGTCGCCCGCGCCCCCGCCGACGAGCCTGCCGCCAGGCCGGCCGAAACGCCAGCCCCGGCCGCGCCGGCGCCGGACCAGCCGAAGTAGCGCGCCAGCGCGCGAGAAAGAAAAAGGGCGCCCTCTCGGGCGCCCTTCGCATGTCCGGCTGTCGCCGGGGCCTTACGCCGCCTTGGCTTCGACGATCTTCGGCTGGACGCCGCCGATCGGAATCTGGCGCGGCTTCTGCGCTTCGGGAATCTCGCGGACGAGTTCGACGTGCAACAGGCCGTGCTCGAGGCGAGCGCCCGTCACATGGACGTGATCCGCCAGCTGGAAGCGACGCTCGAACGCGCGCGCCGCGATGCCCTGGTACAGGACCTCGTTCGGCTGGCCTTCGGCGACGGCTTCCTTCGAACCGCGGATGGCGAGGGTGTTCTCGCGGGCTTCGATGCTCAGGTCCTTCTCGCCGAAGCCGGCGACCGCGACCGTGATCCGGTAGGCGTTCTCGCCGGTCCGCTCGATGTTGTAGGGCGGATAGGACGTCGGCTCGGAGCCGGCCGCCTGATCGAGCATGGAGAAGAGACGATCGAAGCCGATCGTGGAGCGGTAGAGGGGAGACAGATCGAACGTACGCATATGCATATCCTCCAATGAGCGACATGCGGCGCTGCAGCCGGTTTTGGCCGGCCACGAGGCGCCGGGGTTGAGCGGCGCGCCCGTCATCGGCCCGCGCCGGTCCGGATGTGGGAGGCCGTCCGCCGGCCTGCAAGAGGCAGAAGCCCGGCTTTTTGCTTTGCATGTGGCCGGGCCTGCGGCATGCTGCGCTCAGGCCCGGACAACAGGGCCACCGGGACGAAACGCAAACCTCGAACGAGGGATCAGCTCATGGCAGGCCAGCCGACGCCGAAAGGCGCGTGGAAAATCGTCGCGCTCCTTTTTCTCTACATGGTCGTGAATTTCGCGGACAAGATCGTCGTCGGCCTCGCGGGCGTGCCGATCATGCAGGAACTGAAGCTGCAGCCGCAGCAATTCGGCTTCCTCGGCTCTTCCTTCTTCTTCCTGTTCTCGATCTCGGCGATCGCCGTCGGCTTCGTCGTCAACAGGGTCGAGACCCGCTGGGTGCTGCTGATCCTCGGCGTGATCTGGGCCGTCGTGCAGTTCCCGATGCTCGGCAATGTCAGCTTCGAGACGCTGGTCCTGTGCCGAATCGTTCTGGGCGCCGGCGAAGGTCCGGCCTTCTCGGTCGCCGCCCACGCCATCTACAAGTGGTTCCCCGACGAGAAGCGCACCTTGCCGACGGCGATCTTGTCGCAGGGCTCGGCCTTCGGCGTCATTCTCGCCGTGCCGGCGCTGAACTGGGTGATCGTCAACAAGTCCTGGCACATGGCGTTCGGCGCGCTCGGCGTCGTCGGCCTGATCTGGGTGGCGCTGTGGCTGATGATGGGCAAGGAAGGCCCGCTCGTCGGCGCGGCGGCCGGAGAGACGGACGTCGGGCAGCGCTATCCGTACGCGCGGCTGCTCTCGACTCCGACGTTCATCGGTTCGGTGCTCTCCACCTTCGGCGCCTACTGGGTGCTGTCGGTCGGCCTGACCTGGTTCACGCCGTTCATCGTCAAGGGTCTCGGTTTCAGCCAGCAGGACGCCGGTCCGATCTCGATCCTGCCCTGGGTGTTCGGGGCCGTGGTCGTCCTGATCACCGGCTGGATTTCGCAGCGGCTGATGGCGAGCGGGATGTCGACGCGCTACGCGCGCGGCGTGCTCGGCGCGGCGCCCCTGATCCTCGGCGGCCTTATTCTCGCGGCCATGCCGCACGTCGAAGGCCGCGGCCTGATGATCGGTCTGCTGGTGTTCGGCTCGGGCCTGTGCGGCTCGATCTACGTCGTGTGTCCGCCGATGCTCGGCGAATTCACGCCGACCAGTCAGCGCGGCGCGATCATCGCCATCTACGGCGGCCTGTACACGCTGGCCGGCGTGCTCTCGGCCTTCGTCATGGGCAGCGTGATCGAGAAGGCGGCGACGCCGCTCGCCGGCTACCTGCACGGTTTCGAGATCAACGGCGCGATCATGGTCGCCTCGGGCGTTCTCGGCCTGCTGCTGCTGCATCCGAACGCCGAGCGCGCCCGGCTCGCCGCCTCGGCCGCGCCGCAGCCCCGGCTCGCCTGACCGGCGACATCGAACTTCGCCCGGGCTTGAAGCCCGGGCGAAGTCCTGTCATTCCACGGGCCTCCGGGCGACACGCCCTGCGATCGAACGAGGCGGTCTTTGGAGCTGATCGGCACGCCCGACAATCCCGTGCCTGAAGGCGCGCTCGTCTCGGCGGTCGGCGCGCAGGACGGCGTGCTGCTGCGCATCGCCCGCTGGGTCCCCGGACCGACCACCGCCGGCACCGTCTGCGTCTTCACCGGCCGGGGCGAATTCATCGAGAAATATTTCGAGACGATCCGCGAACTCGTCGCGCGCAACTTCTCCGTCGTCGCCATGGACTGGCGCGGCCAGGGCGGCTCGGCGCGCGAACTGCCGGACGCCGGCAAGGGCCATATCGACGATTTCTCGATGTTCGAGCGCGACCTCGACGCGCTCTACCGGCAGGTCCTGCAATTCCTCTGTCCGCGCCCGTGGTTCGCACTCGCCCATTCGATGGGCGGCGCGGTGCTGCTGTCGCAGGCGCGCAACGGCGCCTCGCCGTTCGAGCGCATCGTGCTGACGGCGCCGATGATCGAGATCGCCGGCCTCGCCTTGCGCCCGGTCGCGCGCGGCGCGATCGAACTCCTGGACATCGCCGGTCTCGGCGCCGCCTTCGCGCCGGGCGCCGGCCGCACCTCGGCGATGACGAAGCCGTTCGACGGCAACCAGCTGACGTCCGATCCCGTCCGCTACGCCCGCAACGCCGACATCGTCGCCGCCGCGCCGCACCTGGCCATCGGCGGACCGACGATCGGCTGGGCCAACGCGGCGCTGCGCCTGACCCGCCGGCTCGCCGATCCGGAATTCCCGCGCCGCACGCCGACCCCGACCCTGATCTTCGGCGCAGGCGAGGATACGGTGGTCTCGACGACCGCCACCGCGCGCTTCGCCAATCGCCTGAAGGCCGGCCGAATGATCCTGCTGCCGACCTCGCGTCACGAGATCCTGCAGGAACGCGACGAAATCCGCGCCCAGTTCTGGGCGGCGTTCGACGCCTTCGTGCCCGGCGGGCGCGAAGAAGCCGCCGCGCTCTACAGGGCCGATGCGGCCGAAGCCATTGCGCGCCAGCGGCCGTGGTGGCGGCGCATGTTTTCGTCGCGCCGGCGCGCGGCCTGAGACACGGGAAACCCATGATCGACGCCATTTCGACATCGCCGCAGGACCTGCGCGTTCTCCTGCTCGAAGGCATCAACGAGAGCGCCGTCGATCTCTTCCGCGCCGCCGGCTTCCGGCAGATCGAGCGACTGACCAAGGCGCTGGACGGCGACGACCTGAAGCGCGCGCTGGCGGGGGTTCATGTGCTCGGCATTCGCTCGCGCACGAAACTGACCGCCGACGCGCTGTCGGCGGCGAACGACCTCGTCACCGTCGGCTGCTTCAGCGTCGGGACCAACCAGGTCGACATCGCCGCCGCCCGCAAGCGCGGCGTGCCGGTGTTCAATGCGCCATTCTCCAACACGCGCTCGGTCGCCGAACTGGTGATCGGCGAAATCGTCATGCTCCTGCGCGGAATTTTTCCGCGCTCGATTTCGGCGCACGCCGGCGGCTGGGACAAGACGGCCGAAGGCTCGTTCGAAGTGCGCGGCAAGACGCTCGGCATCGTCGGCTACGGCAATATCGGCAGCCAGCTCGCAGGCCTCGCCGAACCGATGGGCATGCGCGTCGTGTTCTTCGACCTGACCGACAAGCTGCGCCGCGGCAATGTCGAGCCGACGGAGACGCTGGAAGAACTGCTCGCCATTTCCGACGTCGTGTCGCTGCACGTGCCGGAAACGAAAGCGACGCGGAACATGATCGGCGAAGCCGAGCTGCGCGCCATGAAGAAAGGCGCCTATCTCATCAACAATGCGCGCGGCACGGTGGTCGACATCGACGCGCTCGCGCGTGCGCTGACGGACGGCCATCTGCGCGGAGCGGCGGTCGACGTCTTTCCGGTCGAGCCCGGCTCCAACAAGGAAAAATTCGTCTCGCCGTTGCAAGGGATTCCCAACGTCATCCTCACGCCGCACGTCGGCGGCTCGACCGAGGAGGCGCAGGAGCGCATCGGTTCGGAGGTGGCGCGCAAGCTGATCGACTACGCCGAGACCGGCGCCACCTTCGGCGCCGTCGGCTTCCCGCAAGTGCAATTGCCGCCGCACGTCGGCGGCACGCGTTTCGTCCACATCCATCGCAATGTGCCGGGCGTGCTGCAGCGCGTGAACCAGATCTTTGCCGGCCGCAATCTCAACATCGCCGCGCAATACCTGCAGACCGACGCCGACGTCGGCTATGTCGTCGTCGACGCCGACGGCGCCAGCGCCGAGCGCGCGCAGGTGTTCGAGGAACTCGGCCGCATCGACGGCACGATCAGGACGCGACTCCTCTGAGTTAGTCGTCCGCGTAGACGAAGGTGCGGCCGGGCCAGCACGCCTCGATCCGCCTTTGCAACGGCGCGCCTTCCGGCGCCCGGAACAGGTCCTTCATCGCCGCGAAACTTGCCGCATCGGCGATGTAGTAGTTCTTCGGCGCCTTCTTCGCCGGCCCCTCCGACATCGCTTCGAGCAGGTTGCAGGCGCTCATCGGTTGCGCGACTTCGGTGACGTTGCGCCAGATCTCGACGCCCGGCGTGATCGCGGCGAGCGCGACGATGATTCCCGCGGTCGCCTTGCGCCGCAGAGGCGCGTCGGCCAGCACAGCGATCGCCGGCGCCGCGCGCAAGGCGAGCAGCGCCAGCGCCGGGATCGACACGCGCATCGCGAAATCGTTGGCGAAGCCGAGGCGATAGGTCGGGATCGCCAGCAGCGCGACGAAGATCAGCAGGAATTCGGCGATCGTCCGCCGGTCCTTGCCGCGCGTCGCCTCCCAGGCGAGCGCCAGCCACGGCGCGGCCTTCAGCAGGAAGTTCGCGCCGTAGGATTGCAGCGTCGTCGGGCTGGTGAAATCCAGAAAGCCTTTCTCGATCGTCTGCGCGTCGAGCGTGAGAAAGGCCGCCGCCGGCGCCGCGCCGAGCCCCGCCGCAAGCGCAGTCGCGAAATCCGCCGCGCGCAGCTTGCCGTCGAGAAGATCGCAGACGAAGGCGAAGATCAGGAACGGGATCATGCCGGCCGCCGCCAGCGGCGACCAGAACACGCTTGCCGCCCACACCGGCGCCATCAGCAGCGCCGGCGCCCGGCCGACACGCCACGCCTGGAAGGCGGCGACGCAGGCCCAGCCGCCGAGCGCGTGATGCGGCACCCAGAACAATTGCGACATGTGCGAGGTGAACTGCAGCCCGCCCGGCCACGGATCGAGATGCGGCAGCAGCAGATTGCCGGGCGTGCCGTCGACGATCCGCTTCGCCCAGGCGAGCGAGTCGAGGCCGGAGAACACGACGAACAGCCCGATGACGATCCATTGCGCGCGGCCCTTCGGCGCCGTCGTCGCAAAGGCGTAGAGGCAGGCTGCGAACAGGAGCGCGTTCTGCACGAACAGCGCCGCTTCGCCGGCGCCGGCGCCGAGCAGCCGGCCGACGAAGCCCGGAACCATGTACATGCCGAGCGGCGCGCGCAGGACACCCGTTCGATCGCCGAGCGCGTAGGAGACCGGCCACGCATACCGCTCGAGGTCGATCAGCATCGCGTCGCGGACGGTCCAGTCGTCGGTCTGCCAGACGACGTGGCCGACGCCGCTGAGAAGCGTCAGCAGCGCGCCGACAGCGAGCGCGGCGAGCGCCAGATCGAGCCGCAGCTTTTCGCGCCATTCGGTGAGCTTCAGAACCCGCGCCAGCGCGACAACGGTCAGGGCCGTGGCCAGAGCCGCCGGCGCCGGCTGCAGCAGGCTCGCCAGAAACACCACGAGCGGCGCGACGACGAGCGCGGACACGAGCGCGACGCTGACCGGGATCATCGAGAGGCCTGAAACCGAGGGAGACGCCCGCAAACTTAAGGACGCCCCGTAAACGGCCGCTTAAGCCGGCCGGCCGGTCACTTCGGCTGGACGATGGCCTCGATCTCGACGGCGATGCCGCGCGGCAGCGCGATCATGCCGACCGCCGAGCGCGCCGGACGTCCGGCGTCTCCGAACAATTCGACGAACAGGTCGGTGCAGCCGTTGATGACCTCCGGCTGCTTGCCGAAGTCGGCAGCGCAGCGGACCATGCCGAACACTTTCACGACCTCGGCGACATGATCGAGCGAGCCGAGCGCGGCGCGCATGTGCGACAGCAGCACGAGGCCGCAGGCGCGCGCGGCATTGTAGCCCTGCTCCACCGACAGATCGCCGCCGACGACGCCCGTCAGGAATCCTTCCGGCGTATGCGGTCCGACGCCGGACAGGTAGAGCAGCCCGCCCGCCTTCTTCCACGGCACATAATTGCCTGCCGGCGCCATCGGCGGCGGCAGTCTCAGGCCGAGCTTTGTCAGATTGCCTTCAGCGGACATGGCTCCTCCATTCCCGACCGACCGGTCTCGCCTCCGCACGGATCAGCGGCGGGCCTCACATCCTTCTCCCACAATTCGAGACGCCCGCAAGTAGCTCTCTCAGCAACGAGGCGGCGTATTTGGCAGGTCGCCAACCGCGCGCCGACACTCTGGAAGACGCCGACACTCTGCATCGTATTGGCCGTCCAGCCGGACCAGTTGCCAGTATGGGCTCATCGGATCGTCGATGTCTCCGTCTCGTTTCACGATCCCGCGGGCGCGACGAACGTGACTCACGATAGCTCGCTGCGTCGACGGCTCGATCGGATCGAACGAGCGGAATGCCGGCAATTTCACGAGGAGTTCGGCCAACGCGGCCGCGCGCTCTGGATGATTGAGTTCGGCGCTTCGGCACAGCGCTGCAGCAAGTTCGGGAAGCCTCGACTTGTAAAGATCGCTTCTTAGAACAAGTCGATTGACGTAGCTTTGGGCGATTTGCGCAGAATCGTCTTGGAGGAAATCACTTAGTTCCTTCTGCAGGCGGCTCGCCTCAGGACCGGAAACATCGAATTCGCTTGCCTGTTCCGCAGCGACTTCGCCAACGCGCTCGGCAAGCGTGGACCGGTTCAGTCCAAGCGCAGCGATGGCCCTTTCTATCGGCTTGTCTTGGATCGCCACGGTTTCGCCCCATAGACCGCCGTCGCACGCCCACCTGCTGTTTGTCGGGAAACAGCCGAAATACGGCAGGGGAAACCATGCGTACCGTTTGACCTTGGCGCCTGCGGTTTGCGCGACCATCCGTCCCGCGCGAGTCAAGCTGACGACCTCGGTACGGTAAGGCAGTACGCCCTGAAATCGACCTTCTTCGACGGTTGCGGCGAGCTTCACTTCGGCCCGGTCGAGCCGCTGGCTTCGATTGATCCAGCACACGCCGGCAATTGGGGTCATGGTCTTGTCGTCGGTAACCTGCTCCGCACTCGCGCGCCCTTCATCCCAAGGGAAATCGCCGAGCCGACGACACGTTGCCGTGTTTGCTAAGTACCGCCTGGTCCTGACGAAATGCCGCCCCGCGGGCCGGCTGATGACCACTTCGTTGAGCGAGTAGTCCCGCAACAATCGATCCGGCAGACCTGCAATCGGCTCCGACTGCTCAATGACCAGCGCGTCGCGTTTCGAATCGAATTGAACAGCTGCTCCAATATTCTGACTGGCGATCTGCGCTCTGAATGGTTCGAGCGCCTTCCAGTTCATGACGGCAAGCGCCTCGTAACCTCCAAACCAAACCACCGGGACGAGAAGCCAAGCGTGTTCCTTCTTGATGAAGGCCTCGATCACGACCGCCAGCATTGCAACGTTGAAAATAAAAGCGTGTACGAAATAGGTCGGACCGAACATCAGGAAAAGGACGCTGGTGTACGGAATGAACTGGAGGATCGCGAGCGCCGGACTGAACAGAAGAATCAACAGCGACTTCATCTCAAGTCTCGTCGGTTGAATGGCGAAGCAACAATCAATCTGCTGTCGGCAGCGACGCCGATTTGAAAATTATACGTGCAACCTCCGTCGAACATCGCGCTGTCTAGTTGCAGGCCTGCGTCGGCGCCCGCGGTCTCAGCCATTGAGCAGCTTCATCGCCTGCTCGTGCGCGCGCACATCGCCGGCGGCGATGATCGAGCCGCCGCCGCTCGCGTCGCCGCCGTCCCAGGTCGTCACGACGCCGCCCGCGCCCTCGATGATCGGGATCAGCGCGACGATGTCGTAGGCGTTGAGCCCATCCTCGATGACGAGATCGACATGGCCTGCGGCGAGCGCGCAATAGGCGTAGCAGTCGCCGCCGTAGCGCGGGATTCTCGCGCGCGATTCGACGCGCTCGTAGGCGGCGCGCTTGTCTGCCGAGAACAGGCGCGGCGACGTCGTCATGACCGTCGCCTCGCTCACGTCGGCGCAGGCGCGCGTGCGCAGCCGGCGCCGCTCCCGGCCGCTGCCGCGGTGCGCCGGCCCGGTCCACCACGACGCCGCGCCGTCGCCGAAGAAGCGCTCCCGCGTGAACGGCTGGCTCATCATGCCGTAGCAGGGCCGGCCGTTGTGCTTGAGCCCGATCAGCGTGCCCCACATCGGCAGGCCGGAGATGAAGCTCTTGGTGCCGTCGATCGGATCGAGCACCCAGACGTAGGGCGCGTCCTCGCGCGTCGCGCCGAATTCCTCGCCGACGATCCCGTGCGCGGGGAATTGCGCTTCGATCTGCCGCCGCATCGCCACTTCAGCCGCGCGATCGGCTTCCGTCACCGGATCGAAGGCGCCGACATTGGCCTTGTTCTGCGCGCCGAGCGCCGAGCGGAAGAATGGCAGGATCGTCTCGCCGGCGACATCGGCCAGCCGTGCGACGAAAGCTTCGAAATCGACTGCGTTCATGCCATTCCTCTTCGCGCATGACCCGCCTGCGCGAGGCGCGGCTTGTGCGCGGCGTCCGCCGTGTTACCACGTCCGCAGAGCGCTGCGAGCCCGGACCGGGTCAAAAGATCGCGCTGCAAGGGACGGAAATTTCGATGGCCTCGACGCAAGGCGGGTTCGGGCGCGACAAGACTGCGGCGGCGTCGGAAAAGGGCGGCAACGGCGTCGTCATCGTCGCCGCGCTGGTCGGCATCTACGTCCTCAGCCAGTTCTTCCGCAACGCGCTCGCGGTGCTCGGACCCGACATCTCCCGGGAGCTCGACCTCGACGCTGCCCAGCTCGGATTCCTGTCGTCGGCCTTCTTTCTCGCCTTCGCCCTGGCGCAGATCCCGCTCGGCATCGCCATCGACCGCTGGGGCCCGAAGCCCGCGATGCTGGCGACGGCGGTGCTGATGATCGCCTCCACCCTGATGTTCGCCTTCGCGCGCGACTACCAGCAGCTGACGACCGCCCGGCTGCTGATGGGCTTCGGCTGCTGCTCGTTCTTCATGGCGCCGCTCGCCCTCTATGCCGAACTGTTCCGGCCGGAGAAATTCTCGACCGTCACCGGCGTCCATGTCGGCGGCGGATCGTTCGGCATGTTGCTGGCCACCGCGCCGCTCGCCTGGTTCGCGGGCCAGTGGGGCTGGCGCAACGCCTTCCTGACTGCGGCCGCGGTCGCCACGCTGATGGCCTGCCTCGTCGCGATTTTCGTCCACGAGCGGACCGAGGTGATCGAGCGCCGGCGGGCCCGCGTCGAATCGCTGTCGCAGACCTTCGCCGGCGTCGCCGCGGCGACCCGGCAGCGCGGCTTCTGGGCGCTGTTCTTCATGCAGGGCGCGATGTACGCGGCCTTCGCCGGCATCGCCAGCCTGTGGGTCGGACCCTGGCTCGCGCAAACCTACGGCATGTCGCTGGAGACGCGCGGCTGGCTGACGCTGGTGCTGGCGAGCTGCCAGATCGCCGGCCTGTTCTTCTGGGGCGCTTCCGACCGCTGGTTCGGCAGCTATCGCCGTCCGGTGACGACCGGCGCGACGCTCAGCATCGCGCTGCTGGCGCTGGCGGCGTTCTGGCCGCTGCCGGCCGGCGCGTTGCCTTTCTATCTCGGCGCCTTCGGGTTCTGCCTCGGCGTCACCGCCGTTCTCACCGCGCACGGCAAGTCGCTCTTCCCGCGGCATCTCATGGGGCGCGGCCTCACGCTCCTCAACATGGGCACGATGAGCGGCGCCTTCCTGCAGCAATTCGCGACCGGGCTGGCGATCGAGGCTTTCGGCTTCCAGGTCGTGAACGGCGCGCGGGTCTACCCGCCCGAGGCTTTCCGGCTGGTTTTCGGCCTGATCGCCGCCGAACTGGCGCTGGCGGCGATCTTCTACCTGCGGGCGCCGGACACGCATCCGACCAAAGAATGACGGTCTGCGGCTCCCTGTCGCAGCGAAAACGGCACGGTTTCTATTGCCTTTTGTGCGTTGCGGGAGGATAAGACGGGCATGCCCTCTTTGGGCGTTTCCTCCCAAGACTTTCAGGCCGCAGGCTTCCGCCGGCGGCCTTTTTTCTTGCCGGTTCGTCGGACTATTCCGCCGCCGCCTTCCACGTGGCGAGCGCTTGGGCGACCTCCGACAGCGCCGCGACGACGGCGGTCAGGTCCTCGGCCAGCGCCGCGAAATGCGGCAGCTTCGAGAACGTCGCCTCGTTCATGTAGACGCCGCGGTTGATCTCGACCTGCAGGGCATGGGCGTTGGAGCCAGGCGCGCCGTAATGTTCGGTGATGAAGCCGCCTGCATACGGCTTGTTGCGCTGGACCGAGTAGCCGCGCCGCCGCAGCTCGCTCTCGACCGTCGCTGTCAGTTCCGGGGCGCAGCTCGTGCCGTAGCGGTCGCCGAGCACGAAATCGGCCTTGATCCTCTCGGCGCCGCCGGTGCCGGCGACGACGGACGGCATCGAGTGGCAATCGAACAGCACCGACAGTCCGAACGCCCGATGGGCGCGCTGGGTCAGCCGTCGCAGGGCGCCGTGATAGGGCCGGTAGGTCGCCTCGATCCGCCGCAGCGCCGTCTCGACCGGCAGCCGGCGGGCGTAGATTTCCTGCGATTCGGCGACCAGCCGGGCGATCGTGCCGAGGCCGGCGGCGACGCGCAGCGAGCGCGTGTTGGCGTGTGGCGGCAAACGGCCGTCGAACATGCGCGGGTCGAGTTCGAACGGCTCGCGGTTGGCGTCGAGGAAGGCGCGCGGGAAGATCGCCCGCACCAGCGGCGCGCCGCATCGATGCGCGCCGGCGAACAACTCGTCGACGAAGGCGTCTTCCGAGCGTCGGAGCATGGCCGGGTCGAGACGCGAGGCGGCCAGGAAACTCTTCGGATAGACGCGGCCGGAGTGCGGGGACGACAGGACCAGCGGCGAGGCCAGCGCTGCCGGCTCGACGACCTCGATCGGCCGCGCCAGCTCGGGCTCGGCGGCGGGCGTCTCTCCGGCTTCGGCGATGATCTCGAACTGGCTCAATCTTGCGTCCCGGTGACCGCCCGCCCGCCAGAATGCCAGCCCGTCCCCGCCCTGTCCACGCGCCGACCTGCGCGAATTCCGGGCGGTTACCCCTGACTTTCCGTATCGGACTTCACTCGTTTTTTACACAATTTGGGCTCTATGTGGGCGAGAGTTCATGAGGACGAGATGACCGAAGCGCCCGTCAACCCGATGAAAATCCTTCTGGCCGAAGACGACAACGACATGCGCCGCTTCCTGGTCAAGGCGCTGCAGAACGCCGGTTACGACGTCATTTCCTTCGACAACGGCCTGTCCGCTTACAATCGCTTGCGCGAGGAGCCGTTCGAGCTTCTGCTGACCGACATCGTGATGCCCGAGATGGACGGGATCGAACTCGCCCGCCGCGCAACCGAGCTCGATCCGGACATCAAGGTGATGTTCATCACCGGCTTCGCCGCGGTGGCCCTCAACCCGGACAATCATGCGCCGAAGCAGGCCAAGATCCTGTCGAAACCCTTCCACCTGCGCGATCTCGTCAGCGAGGTGCAGCGGCTTCTGGCGGCGTGAAAAAGAAGCGTCGCCGGGCGCTTGCGCTCCGGCGAAGCAGCCGATATACCCGGCCCGCTTTCAGCCGAGGGCGCAAATCCACCGGCTAAAGGGCGCGTAGCTCAGCGGGAGAGCACTACGTTGACATCGTAGGGGTCACAGGTTCAATCCCTGTCGCGCCCACCATCTTCCAGATGGTCGAAACCGGTCCAAGCCTCCCCCGCGGGAGGCTTTTTTCGTTTCGGGCCGGCTCGCGAGCCGATCATTCTCCCGGCGTCCGAATCTTTGGAAACCGCTTCGCTTGCCGCGGTCTGGCCCCTCCGGCATATGTTTGCATACAAATGACCAGCGGCCCCATCGAGGCCCGGTCTCCCAGCCCAGCGAGCCCCGATGACCCAGTCCGCCGCCGCCCGGAGCCACGACGCGCCCGCCCCGCGGAAGAAGGCCGGGGCCTTCAACCGCGAGACGGTGACGCATGTCGCCCAGTACACCGATCGCCTGTTCAGCTTCCGGACAACGCGCGACCCGAGCTTCCGGTTCGAGAACGGCCAGTTCGCGATGATCGGCCTCGAGGTCGACGGCCGGCCGCTGCTGCGCGCCTATTCGATGGCCTCGTCCAACTACGACGAGGACATCGAGTTCTATTCCATCAAGGTGGAGGACGGCCCGCTCACCTCGCGCCTGCGCCACGTCCAGGTCGGCGACACCGTGCTCGTCGGCCGCAAGCCGACCGGCACGCTCGTCCAGTCGAGCCTGCTGCCGGGCAAGCGTCTCTACCTGCTTTCGACCGGCACCGGGCTCGCGCCCTTCGTCAGCATCGTCAAGGACCCGGCCGTCTACGAGCGTTACGAGCGGATCGTGCTCGTCCACGGCTGCCGGCATGTCGCCGAACTGCAGTACGGGATCGAGCGCGTCGAAGCCGTGCGCAACGACGAGTTCCTCGGCGAACTCGCCCGGGAAAAACTGGTCCACTATCCGACCGCGACGCGCGAGCCCTACGTCAATCGCGGCCGCATCACCGCGGCGATCGAAAGCGGCGACCTGTTTCAGAAGATCGGCGCGCCCGGTCTCAATCCGGCTGAAGATCGCGTCATGATCTGCGGCAGCCCGGACGTCCTGTCCGATCTCGTGGGGACGCTGGAAGCGCGCGGTTTCGCCGAAGGTTCCGGCGGCGCGCCTGGCTCGTATGTGATCGAGAAGGCGTTCGCGGAGCGCTGAGTGCGACTCCGAAAACACAAGTCCTCATCCTGACGAGCGCCAAAGGCGCGTCTCGAAGGACGGCCGCAATCCCCATGTTTCGAGACGCCTGCTGCGCAGGCTCCTCGGCATGAGGGGCCGCATCGCCTCTACCCGCGTCTGCCTGGCCATGTCGCGTCATCGAGGACGCTCGCCCGGCCGGATTGCGCGCGACGCCAGGTCGCTGTCATTACCGCCGCCATCGGTGGTAGCTTGGCCGTGAACCGGGGAACGCACATGTCAGCCGATCACGAGAGCGCAACCGCCGCGGATCGCGCCGCCCACATCGTCGCCGCCGCCACGCGCGAGGCGACCGAGCTGCGCCAGACCCTCGACAAGGCTTTGCAGGATGCGGGCGTCGATACGGAAGCGCTCGCCGCCGATGCGCGCGAAAAGCTCACGGCGTTCGAGAAGCTCGCGGCCGAGGAACTGGCGCGCCGGCCGCTGCGCACGCTCGCCATCGCCGCCGGCATCGGCGCGATCGTCGGCGCGCTGATCGCGAGATGAGCATGATCCGCTTCGCCGTCTCCATCCTCACCGGCAACTTGCAGGCGCAGGCCCGCCGCCGCGCGATCATTTCGGGGCTTGCCGCCGTCGCCGCGCTGTTGGCGCTGATCGCCGCCGGCTATGGCCTCGGCGCGCTGCATGTCTGGCTCGCAGCGCGCTACGATCCGATCGTCGCCTCGCTCGTCTTCGGCGGCGGCTTTCTGATTTTCGCGCTCGGCTTTGCTGTCGCTGCGCTGATTGTCGCGCGCCGCCCGCCGCCT
>CXWK01028331.1_pt1 | contig 14813 bp, 11 predicted proteins | sample 590851 | NCBI WGS metagenome assembly CXWK01 (sample SAMEA3498364, study PRJEB10139) | wastewater metagenome | biome: wastewater treatment plant; material: activated sludge | place: Denmark | collected 2014-08-01 | reverse complement strand
GGCGGCGATGGGATTCTTGGCCACCTGCGCGCCCCAGCCCTTCTTCAGGAACGGGAAGAACTTTGTCAGATAGCCGCCGCCCAGGTGTTTGAAACCGTAGTACTGCACCATCGTCATGGCGATCAGGGCGAAGGCCAGGGTCATATTCAGGTCGGTGCTGGCCGGGCGCAGCAGGGGCACGATGGTCCAGTCGGCGGCCTCGATGTTCCGGCCGATGGCCCGCCCTTCAGCGTCGGTTTCGATGGCCGCGTCCTCCTGGGCGTTGGCGCTGCGAATCAGGAACAGGCCATCGCGCAGACCCCAGGCGTTGGACGCATCCTCGGCCGCGGCTGCCTCTTCCTCGACGTGGTGCACGTCGTCCTCGGTAAAGCTCTCACCGGCGGCGGTGCGCTCGGCTTCAAATTCCTCGGCCGCGGCCAGGCCGACGAAGTGTGGCTTATGTTCCCACAGGCCGACGCTGTCAAAGCCGGGAATCAGCCCCATCCAGTTGGAGATCAGGATGATCAGGATGAAGCTCATGAAGTACGGGAAGAACTCCTTCACCTTTGGCCCGGCGATGTTCTGGGCGAAGTTGTAAGCGCCTTCGATGATCATCTCGAAGAAGTTATAGAAGCCGGTCGGCACTTCGTCGGCCGTGCGCGAACGGCCGCGCACCAGCAGGATGATCAGCAAAATGACGCCCCAGGCCAACAGCGTTGCCACGAAAGTGTTGGTGATGCCGGTGCTGTTGAAGAGGAAGCTGGGCAGCAGCCCTTCCGTCCCCGGATACACTTCGCCCGGCAACTGGATGAACGGCAACACCGGCCGTGTATAGGCGATTACGGATCCGAAGACGATCATCAAGACGACAACGATCAGGAGTAGGTAGCGCTTCTTGATCATAGGGTTGATTGTTTCCTGTCTTCTGCTTCCAATCGCTCGATGCTTGCCTGGGCGCGGCCCACCATCAACAGGCTGATGCGGACCATCGCGTATAGGGTCACAGGAAAGCTGCCGAGCATGAATATGACGGTGAAGATCTTGCGCTCGTTGCCCAGAAGGTCGTCCAGGAACCAGCCGGTGCCAAAGGCGAGGCCGATGATCAGCAGGGCGACGATGCCGGTCACGCAGCCGACCTGGCCGACCATGTTGGTCAGTTGGGCGGTGCGGCGGAGGTTAGGATCGTTCGACACGTTTCTTAATTAATGAGGAATTACGAATCAAAGCAGTATTTGTGCGTTCAGCTAATCCTCTTCTTGATTCCTAATTCCCAGTTCGTCATTGATTCGAGTTTGCGCATTATATCACAAGCGATCCCCCGGTCAATTTAGCCGGGGAAGAAGGCCGCGGCCGCCTGGCGAGTCAGCTCAAAGGCCGGCCCGGCGCGTATGCCGAGGTAGAGGATCAGCACCACCGAGGCCACCAGCCCGATCTGCGCCGCGCGCGAGACGGGAATGGCTACGTCGTCCTCTTCCGACCGGTAGAGATACATGTACTTGATGATGCTCAGGTAGTAGTAGAGGCCAACGAAAGCCATCAGAATGCCAATCAGCGCCAGCCACCACAGCCCGGCGTCAACGGCCGCCTTAAACAGGAAGAACTTGCCGAAGAAGCCGGCCGTCGGCGGGATGCCGCCCAGCGACAGCACCGCGAACAGCATCACCAGGGCCAGGAAGGGCGAGCGCCGGTTGAGGCCCGACAGGTCTTTCAGGTCGTCGCTCTTGGTCACGTTGCTGACCAGGATGATGACGCCGAACGCGGCGATGTTGGTGAAGACATACATCAGCAGGTAGAACATCGTCGCTCCGGAGCCGTCTTGCGACAGAGTGACCAGGCCGATGAGCGCGTAGCCGGCCTGGGCGATGCTGGAGTAGGCCAGCAGGCGCTTGATGTTGCCCTGGAAGATAGCCACGAAGTTGCCCAGCACCATGGTGATAATGCACATGGCGACGAGCATGGCCCACCACTCGGCCCCGGTGTTGACCGGGCCGAGCGTGCCAGCCAGAAAGACGCGCAGGAAGACGGCGAACCCGGCCGCCTTCGAGGCCGTAGACAGGAAGCCGGTGAAGGGTGTCGGCGCGCCTTCGTAGACGTCGGGCGCCCAGAAGTGGTAGGGCACAATGGAGGTCTTGAAGGCGAAACCCACCGTCACCAGCACCGCGGCCAGCAGCAACAACGGCTGCACCTGCCCCACCGTCTGCCCGGTCAACATCTGGCCGATGACGAACAGGTTGGTCTGGCCGGTCACGCCGTAGATGAGGCTCATGCCGTAGAGCATGACCGCCGTGGTGAACGCGCCGTAGACAAAGTACTTCATGCCCGCTTCCGACGAGCGCTGCTCGCCGCTGTAGAACCCGGCCAGCAGGTAAGACGAGATGCTGGCCGTCTCCAGGGCGACATAGATCATGATCAGGTCGGTGCTGGCGGCCATCAGGCTGAAGCCGATGGTGGCCGTGATCAGCAAAGCGTAGTACTCGATCCGTTGCAGGCGCGGCACGTCCATCGACAGCAGCGCGGTCAGGATCAGGGCCGAGAGGAACATCAGCCGGAAGACGAACGTGACCAGGTCGTTGCTGATCATGCCGCCCCAGAAGCCGCTCTCGGCCAGCGTCCAGGCCGGGTCGGGCTGGCGGAACAACCAGTAGAGCGCGGCCGTCAGCAACAGGACAGCCACGCCGCCCCAGGCCGTGAACATGCCCACCTGCCGCGGGTTGGCCGGCTTGAAGAGGCGATCATAGACCAGCACCAGGAACAGGACGACCAGCAGGCCGATCTCCGGCGCGAGGGCCAGTACCCAGGAAAGGGTGATGTTGGGACTCACTTATGCACCTCCGAGCCGGCTCAGGAAGTTGGCAGCAAGCTCGATGACGTGTTGCGCCGAACCGGTCAGGGTTCCGCCGTGGAATTGGGCCGCCTGCTGCGCTTCCTGCAGGCGGGCGACCACCGGCTCCATGCCCGACGTGACAATCGGGGCGATGACGGCCGGGAAAACGCCGATGACGATCAGGATGAGACAGAACGCTACCAGCACGAACTTGTCGATGCCCAGCAGCGGGCGCATGTCGTGATACTTCTCCGGGTCGTATTCGCCGAAGAACACCTTCTGCACGGCCCGCAGCACATAGGCCGCGGTGATGACGATGCCCAGGATGGCGATGATGGCTACGATGGCGTAGAAGTTGGACGGATTCAGCCCCAGCACGCCGCTAATGTCGATGGCGTGCCCCTGCCAGACGCCCAGGAAGATCGGGAATTCGGCGATAAAGCCCGACAGACCGGGCATACCCATCGACACGAGACCGCCGATGATGAACGCCACCACCGTCCAGGGCAGCGCCTTGCGCATGCCGCTCAGTTCGTCCATGTTGCGGGTGTGGGCGCGGTCGTAGATCATGCCAACGACGGCGAAGAAGAGAGCAGTCATGACGCCGTGGCTGACCATCTGGATGCCCGCGCCGGTGTAGCCGACCAGCGTCAGGGCGGCGAAACCCATGCTGACCAGCCCCATGTGGCTGACGCTGGAGTAGCCGATCAGATACTTCATATCCCGCTGGCGCATGGCGATGAACGAGCCGTAGATGACGTTGATGAGCGTCAGCAGCAGGATGAGCGGCAGCCAGTAGACGGCCCCCTGCGGCAGCATCTGGATGCCGACGCGCATGGCGGCATAGGCCCCCAGCTTCATCAGCACCCCGGCGTGGATCATCGACACGGCCGTCGGCGCGGCCACGTGGCCGTCGGGTGACCAGTTGTGGAACGGCCACAGACCGGCCAGCACACCGAAGCCCAGGAACAGGGGCATGAACCAGATCACCTGGATGTTGAAGGCGAAGTTAGCCTCCGACCAGACGCGCAGGTCGAACGTCCGGAGCGCCTCGCCGCCCTCCACCGGCGTGAAGTAGAGCACCAGGAAGGCGATGAAGGAGAAGAAGCTGCCGATGAGCAGATAGAGGGTCAGCTTCATGGCCGCATATTCGCGGGTCACCTTCCAGCCCCAGACGACGATGAGCACGTACATGGGCAGCACGGCCAGTTCGTAGAAGAAGAACAGGAGGAAGGCATCGACAGCAATGAACACACCGTGCACGCCGGCCACCAGGAGCATGAAGAAGGCGTAGAACTCGCGCGGGCGGTCGTCAATGCTCCACGAGACGAGCACGCCGCCCAGGCCGACGATAGAGGTCAGCAGCACCAGTGTCGCGCTCAGGCCGTCGACCCCGACGATGTAGTTCAGCCCGATGCTGGGAACCCAATTGTACTCCTCGACGAAACGCAACGTCTCGCCCCAGGGCACGCCGGCGGCGGGCAAGTTCTGGTAGGTCGCCACGTAGACGAAGATCGACAGCACCAGCCCCAGCACCATAGCCGCCAGGCCGAGCATCCGGGCGTTTTCGCCCCGCTCCTTCGGCAGCATCAGGATGATGACCGCGAAGAGGATGGGCGAGAGGGCGATGATTGAGAGATATGGAAAGTCCATAGCAGTTCCCGAACGAGAGATTGGAGATGAGAGATGAGAGATTGGAGATTGGTAACTGGTAGTCAATCTCCAATCTCCAATCTCCAGTTCCCACTATCTATCCGCTAAACATCCTTGTTACCGTATCGTTGATCACCGCCAGCAACCACTGCGGCCAGACGCCCAGGCTGAGCATGAGGGCCATCAGCGGCCAGATGACCAGGTGCTCGCGGAAGGTCATCTCCGGCAGCCCGGCCCACTGGGGCTTCAACGGCCCGTGGAGCGTCGCGCCGATGCCCTTCAGGATGTAGGCCCCGGTCATCAGCAGGCCGATCATCGACAGGGCCAACTGGATGGTGAAGACCGGCCACGCGCCGCGCACAACCATGAATTCGCCGACGAAGCCGTTTAGCCCCGGCAGGCCGAGCGAGGCCATGCTGGTGAAGATGAGGATCATGCCGAAGATGGGCATGACGGTCCAGATGCCGCCATACTCCTTCAGGTCGCGCGTATGTGTGCGCGAATAGATGACGCCGACCAGGAAGAACATGCCTGCCGCCGACAGGCCGTGGTTGAACATCTGCATCACCGCGCCGTTGGTGGCGATGATGGCATCATAACTCAGCCCCTCGGCGCGGCCGGGCAAGCCATAGGCGTAGGCCATCACGGCGATGCCCAGCACGACGAAGCCCATGTGGTTGATCGACGAGTAGGCCACCAGCCGCTTGAAGTCCCACTGCCCGAAGGCGGCATAGGCCCCCAGGACGATGCTGAGCATACCCAGCACGGCCAGGATGCCGGCCGTCGTGTGCGCCTGGGCCGGGAAGAGGGGGATGACCAGCCGCAGGAAGCCATACGCTCCCAGCTTCAGCAACACGCCGGCCAGGATCATCGAGCCGGCCGTCGGGGCCTGGGTGTGGGCGTCGGGCAGCCAGGTGTGGAACGGCCAGATAGGAACTTTAATGGCGAAGGCGATGACGAAGGCCCAGAAGGCGATGCCCTTCACCAGATCGACCGACAGGTTGGTGTTGGGCAGCAGCCCCCCGGCCGGCAGGTTGACCCAGGTGTTCATCAGTTCGGGGATGTCGAACGTGCCCATCGAGATGCCCATGACCTGAATCGCCAGCAACAGGCCCAGGCTGCCGGCCATGGTGTAGATGATGAACTTGAACGAAGCGTACTCGCGGTCTTTGCCGCCCCAGAGCTTGATCAGGAAATACATCGGCACCAGACCGAACTCCCAGTAGATGAAGAAGATAATCAGGTCCAGCGAGGCGAACAGGCCCAGCATGGCCGCTTCCATGATCAGGAAGAGCGACATGTAGGTGCGGACGTTCTCTTCGATCTCGAACGAGGCCAGGATGGCCAACGGCATGAGCAGGGTCGTCAGCAGGAGCATGACCAGGCTGATGCCGTCGATGCCGATGTGGAAGCTGGAGCCGATGGACGGGAACCACGGCAGCAGCGTCTCGAACTGGATGCCGGCGTCCACGCGGTCGTAGTTGAACCACATGAGCAGCACCAGCACCAGCGGCACAAGGCTGAACAGCAGCGCCAGCCGGCGGATGGTGTCTTTGGCGTCGTCGGGTAGGACAAAGATAACCACCGCCGCCGCGACCGGGAAGAACAGGGTCAGTATCAGAAGGTTGTTGAGAATGACGTCCATAGTCGTGTCGCCAACCGTAAAGGGGTATCCACAGATTTACACAGATTGCTTGAAAATAAATCTGTGCAATCTATGGATGCCCCTTCTTCTAGAAAATGTTACTCAGCCACCCGCTGTTGATCAGCAGGACGACCACGGCCAGGGCCGTGGCGATGAAGACGGAGATCAGCGCATACTCCTGCACCTTGCCCGTCTGTAAATAGCGAAACTCTTTGGCGAAGGACAGGAAGCCGTCCTTGATCTTGTCCACGCCGCCGCTGATGACCACTTCCTCGAAGCGCTTCAGGTAGCCGCCGATGGCGTAGAAGACGCGGGCGATGCCATGGAGAATGCCGTCGATGAGGCCCTTGTCGAGCAACTCGTAGGCGATCTTCTCCGAGAACCAGACCGTCGGGGCGACGAACAGCCGGTTGTACAGGCCATCCCAGCCCCACTTGTTATTCAGGAAGCGATGGGCCGGGCCGAGGGTGTTGACCATCGGGTCGGTCTGCCCGGCTTCCAGCGGCCGCCGGCCATAGATCCACCAGCCCAGCGCCAGCCCGCCCAGGGCCACGACGAGCGAGACGATGAGCGGCACCCACGACCACGGGATCGTCTCAAAGGTGTGCTCCACAAGACCCAGCTCGTACAGCTCTTCCATAAGATGGAAGTACTGCGCCCCGGCGTAGTGGTGGAAGAAGTTATAGAAGATGTTGTTCGTGCCGAGGAAGAAGTCGGAGATGCCCAGCCAGCCGAGGGCCACGGCGAAGATCGACAACAGCATCAGGGGCACGGTCATGAACGGCGTGCTCTCGTGGGCGTGCTCGGCCAGCGCCGTCCGCGGTTTGCCCAGGAAGGTCATGCTGATCTGGCGCATGGTGTAGAACGCCGTCAGTAGCGCGGCCAGGGCCAGGGTGATGAACACCACCAGGGCCAAGATTTTCGCGTCGTGGGACCACTGGTACCACGCTTCGGCGAAGATTTCGTCCTTCGACCAAAAGCCGGCCGTGACGAACGGGAAGCCGGCCAGAGCCAACCCGCCGATGAGGAACGTCCAGAAGGTGATGGGCATCTTGTGGCGCAGCCCGCCCATGTTGCGCATGTCCTGCGGGTCGAGATGGTGGTCGTGGACGGCCACCGCGCCGTGCTCCATGCCGTGAATGACCGAGCCGGAAGCCAGGAAGAGCAGCGCCTTGAAGAAGGCGTGGGTGATCAGATGGAACGCCGCCGGTACATAGGCTCCCAGGCCGATGGCGGCGACCATGAAGCCCAGTTGCGAGATGGTGCTATAGGCCAGCACGCCCTTCACGTCGTACTGGGCCACGGCGATGGTGGCGGCCATGAGGGCCGTGAACGCGCCTATGCCAGCGATGATCAGCCCGGCGTAAGGCGTGGCGTCAATGCTGACGGCGATGAGCGGGAAGATGCGCAGCAGCATAAAGATGCCGGCCGAGACCATGGCCGCGGCATGGATGATGGCGCTGACCGGCGTCGGGCCTTCCATGGCGTCGGGCAACCAGACGTGCAACGGCCACTGGGCCGACTTGCCGACGGTGCCGCTGAACAACAGCAGGGTCATGATCGCCAGCCCGCCGAAACCGACAAGGTTGATGACGTGTTCGATGCTCTCGACCGCGAACGCCTCGCTGAAGTCGAGCGTGCCGAACGCCCACCAGAAAAAGACGATGCCCAGCAGCATGATCACGTCGGCGATGCGCGTGGTCATGAACGCCTTGACGGCCGCGGCCCGCGGCGGGATGCGTGTGATCTCCTGGTGCTCCGGGTAGTTGCGGGCGTACCAGAAGCCGATGAGCGAATAGGAGCAGAAGCCCATCANNGACCAGCAGCAGCATGGAGCCGCCGAAGAGGCACATGTAGCCGAAGAAGCGGGCCAGCAGCGGTTCCTCGGTCATGTCGTGCTGCGGCTCGCCCTTGTGCTTGCCCAGGCCGTGGCCCCAGTTATGGTAGCCGACGCTGTAGATGAAGATCATCGTCGTGGCGAAGGAGACCATCAGCAGCATGATCGCGCCCAGCGGATCGACGGCCACGCCCTGGCGCAGCCATTGGCCCTGGTAGAAGTCGCCCAGTGGCAGCCAGTTCAGCGCGCTGCTGATGACCTCCGGGTGCTCCTCCAGCGCATGGACGCCCTGCCCCAGCACGCTGAGGCCGACGATCCAGCTCATGACGAGCGAACTGATGATGGCCGCCCAGGCGACGAGCCAGCTCAACGTCCGGTTGCGCGAGGCAAACAGGGCGATGAAGAAGAACGCCGCAATAGGCATAGCCGGGATGAGCCAGGTCAGGGTGGTTAGAAGCTGTGCGTTCATAGGCAGCTCTTAGCGATTTGAGATTAGAAACTAATCGCCAATCTCCAATCTCTAATTCTTCAGCGTATCAAGCTCCTCGGCGATGACCGAATCGCGGCTGCGGTAGACGGAGATGATCAGGGCCAGGCCGACGGCAGCTTCGGCCGCGGCCACGGTCAGCACGAACGTGGCCCAGACCAGGCCGACAGAGCGATCCGGTGTCCAGTAGCGCCAGAAGGCGATCAGGTTGATGTTGACGGCGTTGAGCATTAACTCCACGCCCATCAGGATGGCGATGGCGTTGCGCCGGGCCAACACGCCGTACAGGCCGATGCAAAATAGCGCCGCGCTCAGCAGCAGATACCAGGACAGGGGAATCACAGGTTGTCCTCCTCGCCGCGGCGCGGCCAGGCGATGATGATCGAACCGACCAGGGCCGCCAGCAGCAGGACGGACGCCAGTTCAAAGGGCAGGAAGTAGGCGTCGGCGCTGACGAAGGAGCGGCCCATGCGCGCCGTGCTGCTCTCGATGACCGCCGGATCGACCACCGGCGCGGCCCCCAGCAGCACGTCGGCGCTGGGCGACAGCGGGTAGAGCCGGGTGATAACGACGACGATGATCACCAGCGCCAACAGCGCGCCGACCAGGGAGGCAATGGCCTGGGTGTTGAACGGGGATTCGGAGGTCTGCATCAGGCGGCGGGTCATCATGATGGCGAAGATGATCAGGATGGAGATCGCGCCGATGTAGACCAGCAGTTGGCTCATGCCCAGAAAGGGCGCTTCCAGCAACACGTAGATGCCGGCCACGCCCAGGAAACTCACCATCAGGGCCAGGGCTGCATGGAACAGGTTGCGCATCGTGACGACGACGATGGCCGACGTCAGGATCATGGCGGCGAGGATGAAAAAGACGATCTGCTGGCTCATACTTGCGCCTCAGTTAGTTTCTCAGTGAATGGGCACGACGACCGGCTCGCGCGCGCCCAGCGGGGCGTCGAGCACATCGGGCACGTCGACGATGGCTTCCGGGCCATGATCGCTGGGGGCATGGTGGGCCACGGTTTCGTGGCCGCCCGGCCCCTCGCCGCCCGACGCCGCCAGCCGGGCCTGTCGCCCGCGCCGCCGCAGGATTTCCAGCGCCCCGGCGGCGATGGCGACGTTGAGTAGTAGATGGATGGTCATGCGCACAATGACGTTGGTGCCGTCGGGAATGAGCTTATCGACGATACTGACGAAGAAGAGCAGCACCAGCGACAGGGGCACCAGGAACTTCCAGTTGTAATTAAGAATCTGGTCGACGCGCAGGCGGGGCAGCGTGCCTCGAATCCAGTCATAGACGAAGTAGATCACGAACGTCTTGGCAAAGAAAGCGATGAGGCCGAAAAGACGGCCGTAGGGGTAGCCGTCGGCGCTGACCCAGTTCTCCAGGCCAAAAATGCGGTAGCCGCCCAGATAGAGGGTGACGAACAGGCCGGACATGAACAGGGTGTTGATGAACTCGGCCAGGAAGAACATGCCGAACTTCATGCCGCCGTATTCGATGTGGAAGCCGGCGACGATCTCCGACTCCGCCTCCAGCACGTCAAAGGGCGTGCGGCCGGTCTCGGCCAGCGAGGAGATGTAGAAGATGAGGGCCGAGAGAGGCGCGAAGAAGATAAACGGCAGCGTCTGGGCGTCGATGATGCCCTTGGTGGACATGGAGCGGGCCAGGATGATGGGCACGAGGAGGGCCAGGATCATCGGCACTTCATAGCTAACCATCTGGGCCACGGAGCGGAACGCGCCGAGCAGGGCGTACTTGTTGTTCGACCCCCACCCGGCCAGCAGCAGCACCATGACCGAGACCGAGCTGATGGCCAGGATGTAGAAGACGCCGATGTTCAGGTCGACGCCGATGACGCCGGGGGCGAAGGGCATGACCGCCCACATCAGCAGCGCGGCCATGACGATCAGGATAGGCGCGGCGTTATAGGTCACCCAGTCGGCTCCGGCGGGGTGGATGACTTCCTTGGTCAGCAGCTTCATGACGTCGGCCACGGTCTGGAGCAGGCCAAAGCGGCCGCCGACCCGGTTGGGGCCGATGCGGTCCTGCATGCGGGCGACGAGCTTGCGCGTCAGCCAGATCAGGAAGATGACGATCAACAGGCAGAAGGTGGAGACCATGACCACGCCGCCGATGTCGATCAGTAGCTCGGTGCCCGGGCCGGTGCCGAAGTTGCGACGAATGAAGTTACCCAGGTCGAGCGAAATGAGACTCTTGAGCAAGTCGAGAATGTTCATAGCGGTTCTCTGTGAACAAAACCCGAGGCCGGCGCGCGGCGCTCAGTTTCCAGATGCTGGGGGCTAGACCCACTCCAGTACGCCGCGGCTCCAGGCGTAGACTAACCCGTCGGCCAACAGGAAGATGAACAGGGCCGTCGCGCCGATGGCGAACAGATCGAGCTGACCGTAGGCGGCGGCGATGGGAAACAAGAAGATGGCCTCGACGTCGAAGACGACGAAGACCAGGGCGTAGATGTAGTACTGGACTTTAAACTGAATCCAGGTATCGCCGACGGTCTCGATGCCGCACTCGTAGGTCTGCTGCTTAATCGGGTTGGGCCGGTGAGGGGCAAGTAAGCGGTTGAGCACCACCGGAGCCAGGGGAAATATGGGCGATAGCGCCACGAAAATGCCGATGTATTGCCATTGAGCCAGCACAGTGGTCCCTCGTCCTCTAGATTTAGAAACCGAGTTTCAGAGCAGAGCGCGGCCGTCGCGGCCGGGCTCTGCGAAACTCGGTTGCTAATGTACATTGTGAAATTCGTCTCTTGTTATAGCACAGCCGATGATTGGCGCAAACTAATGAGCGGCTCATCCAGAGCTTTTCCATTGTCACCTCAAGGCGCGCAACCCAGACAGGTGGGCAGCCATACCCGGCATTTCCGAGAGAGAACGAGTGGCCGCCCACCTGCCAGGGTTTAGGTCACCATAGGACTTTGGAAAAGCCCTGGCCGGGCCATTTGCCAGATCACCCCCCATTCGCTTACCATACAGACCATGCTGGAAACAACGCCCGAAACTCAGCGCATTCTGGTGGTGGACGACAACACCTACACGCTACGCATCGTCCAGCACACACTGGAGCAGGCTGGCTACGAGGTCTCCACGGCCATTTCCGGCCCAGAGGGGCTGAAGCTCATCACTCGCCACGGCCTGCCCCATCTGGCCATCGTCGATCTCCACATGCCGGAGATGAGCGGCTTCGAGTTTTGCCGCACGATTCATGAGTTCAGCGACGTGCCGGTGATCATGCTGACGGCCGTCAACGCCGAGGAGACGGTCGTAGAGGGGCTGGAGCTGCACGCCGAGGATTACATCGTCAAGCCGTTCAACCCGCCGGAGCTGATCGCGCGGGTGCGGCGGGTGCTGGCGCGCATGGAGGACTACAGCTACACGCTGGACGCCACGACGCGCATCGACGACCGGCTGATGATCAACTTCCCGCTGCGCGAGGCGCTGGTCGACGGGCAGCCGGTGTCGCTGACGCCGACGGAGACGAAGCTGCTCTACATCCTGGTGCGCAACGCCGGGCGCATTGTGACCACCGACTTCCTGCTGAACCGCATCTGGCCGCTGCAAGAGGCCCGCGAAGACCGGCTGCACGTCCACGTCCACCGGCTCCGGGGCAAGATCGAGCGCGACCCCAACAACCCCGACTACATCGTGGCCGAGCGGGGCGTGGGCTATAGCTTCCGGTCGGCGTAGGCCCCGTCACGGCCCCTACTCATACGCCAGCGCCTCCCGAATCGTGATCCGCCCCGCGCGCGCCGCCGGCAGCCAGCAGGCGACGACGCCAATCACCACGACCAGCACCAGCCAGCCCAGCGCCGCCCACGGGGCAAAGGCGAAGCGCAGCGGGCTGCCCAGCAGCGAGACGCCCATCACTCGGTCGAGGGCGGCCGTCAGCGGCACGGCCAGCGGCACGGCCAGTACGGCGCTGAGCAGGGCGATGAACAGCCCCTCGGCCAGTATCAGCCGCCGCAGCAACGCCCGCCGCGCCCCCAGCGCCCGCAACACGCCGATTTCGCGCGACCGCTCCAGCACGTTCAGGGCCATTGTGTTGCCCAGCCCCAGCCCGCCCACCAGCGCCGTCAACCCGGCCAGGCCCATGATCAGCGCCACCAGCGTATCGAACTGCGCCCGATAGCCGGTGCGCAGGCTTTCGGCTGTCTCCACGTAGGCCACGGTGATGCCCGCGCTTTCGAGGCGGGCGGTGAGTTCATCGGCTATTGTCTGAGAAGCGGGGGGGCAGGGGAGATCGCTCTTGCACCCCTGCACCCCTGCCCTCCCGCCCCCCTGCTCAACATAGATCACCAACCGCCCCGCCCGCCCGCGCTGCCCGGTGGCCCGCTCGAAGTCGGCGTATGGCATGTAGGCCTGGGGATCGAACGGCCGCAGGCTGATGCCTACCAGCCGCGCCGCCGCCTCGCGCTCGCCGTTCAACCACAGGGCCAGATCGTCGCCCACGCCCGGCCGCGCCAACAACTTCTCGGCCTCATAGTTGATGTAGATTTCAGAAGAGACCTCACCCAGAGACGCAACGACGCAAAGCTCGGAAGGGTCCTGAGCATTGCGTCTTTGCGTCTTGGCATGAGCCTCTTCTTCCCACAGCCAACACCCGGCGCGCTCGGCGAAGGGCGAAATTTGCGTCGTCGGCGGCACGCCGAAGAGAGTGAAGCTGGCCCCGGTGCGGCCGTCGGCGTAGAGCCGGCGCGCGTCGGCCACGCCCCACGCCTCGGCCCGCGCAACGCCAGCCAGGCCCTCGGCCGCCCGCGTCAGCCGTTGCGCCGCCACCGGCTCGGCCAGGTCGATCTGCACGTCGTAGGGGAACTCGCCGACGAGAATGTCGATGGCCTCATAAAGGCCAAGCCGCAGGCCGAACGTGGCCATGAACATCGCCCCGGCCAGGGCCAGTGCGCCGACGGTCAGCGCCGTCCGGCCCGGCCGCCGGGTCACGTTACGCAGAGCCACCAGTACCAGTGACGAGTGACGAGCGACGAGCGATGAATGGAGCGCGCGCTGGCTGAACTCGTCACTCGTCACGCGTCGCTCGTCACTGGCGAGTGCTTCCCGCACCGACAGCCGCGCCGCCCCGCGCAGCGCCCCCAGCGCGGCCAGCAGCGGCACGGCCAGCGCCCCGGCGGCCTGCACCAGCACCGTGGCCGCCGGCAGCCCAAACGAAGGGATGTCATAGTTCAGTTGCCCGGCCACCAGGGTGGACTGGAAGTAAGCCCCGACCAGCCCCAGGGGCACGGCCGCCAGCAACGCCAATACGCCGAAGATGACCACCATCCGGCCATAGAGCCGCAACACCAGCCCCTGCCCGCCGCCCAGCGCCTTCAGCACGCCGATCTGCGGCGTCTGCTGGGCCACAACGGCGGTCATGACGTTGGTCACCAGGAAGGCGCTCAGCAGCAGCGTCAGCCCGCCTAGTATGCCGACCATCAGCAGCCCCGTGTCCACGTTGCTCTGCATCAGGTGGACACCCGGCTCAGGGATCGTCGCCCGCAGGACGACCACGTCTTCGTCTTCCAGCCAGGCGGCGACGGCCGTGACCGCCCGCTCGACGGTGGCCCGATCCGGATTGGCGGCGCTGACGGTCAGGTGCAATTGGTCATAGGTGGCGGGCAAGCCCAGCCGCGCCGCGGTGGCGTCATCGATGTAGCCGTAGACGGTCGGCTGGACGGTGGTCGGGGCCACGGCCATGTCGTGGACGAAGCCGGCCAGGCGCAGGCCCGCCGTGTCGCCGTCGCTCTGGCGCACGGTCAGCGTATCGCCCACGGCCAGGGCCAGCGCCGCGCCGGCCGAGCGCTCCAGCCATAGCTCGCCCACCCCCGGTCCGGCCGCCACCGCGCCGCCTTCCACCCGCAACTGGCCCACCCTTGCCGGCTCATCGGGCAGCGTCCACAGTTGCAGCGCCCGCGCCTCTACTGCATCGCCCGGTGCATCACACTTTCCTGAGGGCGATGCGCCTTCTTCCCCGCCCGCCGCCTCAGCGCACGGTGCAGGCACGATCAACCGCGCCGCGTCCAACCGCCGCTCCTCAGCCGCGGCCACCTCCGGCAGCCGGGCCACGCGCTCGGCCAGATCCGGGTCGAAGGGTGTGGTGGCGAGAATGGCGTGGGCAGGGTTGGTGGCGCGGTAGCCGTCGCGCAGGTCGCGCCGCAGGACGATCAGGCTCGTCACCGACACGCCGGCGGCGGCCGTGCCCACGGCGATAGCCAGCACGACCATCAGCGTCCGCGCCCGATAGAGCCAGAGGTCGCGCAGGGTCTTGAGCCAGAGGGTGTTCATAGTGACGAGTGACGAGTGACAAGCGACGAGTTCTGAACTCGTCGCTCGTCACCCGTCACTCACGCGTCGCTTCCTCTCTTCTGTCTGGG
>CXWK01087787.1_pt1 | contig 14836 bp, 19 predicted proteins | sample 590851 | NCBI WGS metagenome assembly CXWK01 (sample SAMEA3498364, study PRJEB10139) | wastewater metagenome | biome: wastewater treatment plant; material: activated sludge | place: Denmark | collected 2014-08-01 | reverse complement strand
TACAAGGAGGCGTATCAGGAGTGCGCCAGGGAGTATCTGCCGAGCACTCCCGCCGAAGTGCGGGCGGGCTACGGCGCCCAAGATATGGCAGACGAGTACCTCACCCGCCAGATCGGCGAAGCCACCGCCAGCCAACGCTGTCGACCGGTCGCACGAGCTTGGGTAGAACAGGTCTACGGTCCCGGCGTTGTCACCGAATACGACAACCCCTGAACAATGAACGCTCAACAGGTGTCCCGACGGCTGCGGGTGGCCGGCTCGAGCGGGAGAGTGACCGAACGACCACATCCGCTCGAGTGACCGATCGATCACCCCAGCACACTGTCTGGTTGGGACTGCCCGCAACGGGGTTCTCGCGCGCGAGGGACACTGGGGCTATGTCGCGACCAACACCCGACTCACAACAGATGGTGACCCTTGCCGTGTCCAGCACGCCGCGAGACACACTCCTGTGGGCGAGCACCATAGCCGAACGGGACGATCTCCGACGACTCCTGGACCAGTGGGATCGACCGTGGTCCCCCGCAGGTGAGGAGCAGTCGTTGGCGACCAGCATCGACATCGGCGTGAACGCGTGGGACACCTGCGAGCGACTGCGAGCACACCACATCACGTTCGACTGGCACCCCGACGTCCCGATGGGGAACCGCGAGGGAGGTTGGGCGAGCATCATCATGAACCCCGACGGCTGAACCCCCGGGCAACAAGTGGCGGTTCGGCGAATTCACCCCTTCGAACACGCCCGCCAGTCTTGGTGGCGAGAACGATGCCCCGCCCCACAATGGGACGAGAAGCCCCTGGAGGAGACTGTCATGCGCTTGGAATTTCGACCCGCACAAGGCGGCGAGGACGCCGTCACCTTCACCGCACACCTCATGTCCTCTTTCGAGCGCTACGCCCGACGCAGCGGACGGCGCTGAAGAGCGCACTCCCCCACTCCGGGAGCTCGCACCTGGGTGGTTGATGTCGGTGACGAGAAGGAGTGGATCCGGTTTTGTGGCGTTCACCGATGGCAACACGTGCCCCAGGGAAGCCGAAAACGCCACACCACCACGGTCACTGTCGTGCTGTTGGAAGACCCCGACGGACACGGGAACACCAACGAGCCGCTGGATGAAACCACACTTCGGGAAGAGTTCTACCGAGGCACCGGCAAGGGTGGTCAGCATCGCAACAAAGTGTCCACGGCGGTCCGCCTGGTTCACACCCCCACGGGACTGACGGTTGCCACCGAGCGGGGACGCAGTCAAGCGCAGAACCGAACCACGGTGCGCCAACGCCTCCAACAGCAACTGCATACCCAACAGAAGGCGAACCGCCACGCTCGGGAACAACAGCAGCGGCAGGACCAGTTGACGACACAGGCTCCGATCGTCACCCACAACGAGCAACGACACACTGTCTCGTCCACGAGCGGGTGGACGATGCCGCAACGACGCTTCACCACCGGCAAATGGGACTAACCCAGTTTCCTCACGAACGCGGCTTCGGCAGCGAGTGCGGGCATCCCCCATTCAGCGGCGCGGCGCACCCACGCGCCTACGCGGCTGCTGTCCCCGCCAGCGACAGGGTTCGAGTGCCAACGAGGGATCGAATCTGCCCGTCGCGCACGTCGTGGGCATTGAGGGTGTCCAACAGCGCTGCGTGCAACGCTTCGATACTCGCGGCTGCTGCCTCCCTCTCTTCGTCGTTGCTCGCGCCGTCGCGAAGGGCGGCAACCTTCTCCAGTTTCGTGGCGATGCCATACATCTCCACCCGCTGCGTGGAGTCCAACACTGCGGGTCCCACGCGCGTGGCTTCCGACACCAACAGCGTGAGTTGCTCGCGGGCTTGCTGCGCGGTTTTCCACCACCCCACTGCCGCATCGTGGGTTTCCTTGCGCCGGTAAGCGCGCTGGAGGTCTTCGAGGGCGACCAGCGTGGAGAGGAAGCGCTCGTTATGGGTGAAACTCGGCGACACCACCGCTGGCATCGAAATCACCGCGTGATAATCGCAGAGAATCCTGGCGTACTCGTCCGCCACCTCACTGGCGAGACGACTCGCCTTGCGAGCCAACTCCGGAGCCGAATAGCGAGCGAGATCGTCCACCTTGGGCGAGGAAGCAGGGGTGGACTTCTTCGTCCGCTCCGAGGATTTCCGTGACCCGACAATGCGACCCCAAAGCCCACGGCTGGGAGTCGCCCTCTTGTCTACTGCTGCCGCGGGAAGGAGGGCGTGTCCCCGAGTTCCGTCAAAGAACTCGTTGACCTCCGTCAAGAATGTGTGACGAGCATCTTCTGAATCCCACTCATCCGGAACCGCGGAAATGTCGTAGCTGGAGTTATACGGATGACCGTTCACATACCCAAGGACGAGAGTGCTGGCGGGATCCCAGTAGTACCCTTCAAGGAAGTCGTGATACTCCCCCTTGTGGAGACCGAACCCCACCAAGCCCAATCGAGAAAACTCGAGCCCACCAACAGTGCGCAAAACGCCCTTGCGGGAACGCCGTTCGGCTACTTCCACGCGCCACACGAACCGATTCTCCCCACGTTGGGCGAACACGATACGAGCGGGACACCTGAACTTCGCATCCACAAATATCGTCAGAAGATGTCCCAATAGCCCAATTCCCAATATTTCACCAAGGTAGCACCCAAGTGCAATCCAGCCTTTATCGCTGTGCGATACGAAGCGGAACAGAGAACCAAAGAACGCCGAGACAGTCGCAATAAATATCCCTATCCAGATTACGCTCCCAAGTCGAGAGTCCTTCGTGTACTCGCTTGTCGCCAGGATCGTGGAGTCAGTGGGGCCAGGGGTTGGGTTCTGTGTCATATGTGCTCGCCTTTCATCTTCACACCCCGAAGGGGCTCTCCTGCCGAAGAGTGGTGCCCCTCATGAGCGACCGCTTCTCGACCTACATGGGACTGTGGCGAGAACACTCCCCGATGCCACATGCCTCGGTCGCAAGACTGGGCACAAACCGGGCGCGAGTCGAACCATCACCACCCCCGAGCTTCACCCCAGCGGCGATGCCATCGACGCCGGGGGGCGAACACCACTACAGGAAACAATCTTCAGAAAAGTTGAGATCTGAACGCAAAACAGGCCGATAGAGAGAGGTAAGGAGCCACACCTCGCCCCCCAGCGCGGTGCCCCAGCATCACCCACCTCGGGTGACGCCTGAACTCGGAAGGCTCCCTATGCGCACCACCAGTCCCGCATCGATCGACACCAGCGGACCCAGTCACACCCAACTCACGCTCTTCACCCCCGACGAGCATCTCAACACGTGTTCGAGTGCGGACATCCTCACCTACACCACCCACAGCACCGCGGTGTGCGAGGACACGGTCAACCCTTATCGCGACAGTCCGTTCGGGGTCTACCAGCGGATGTCCAGCAAGCGCAAAGGCACGTATGGCGAACACATCTTCGAGGAGTTCGCGACCCGACGGGGACACCACGTGTCGAAAGCCCTCACCTCCGACCACGACCGCATCGTCGACGGGGTGAAGGTGGAGGTGAAAACCAGTTTCCTGTGGGCGGGAACCGACGACTTCCGGTGGAGCCAGATCCGCCGCGACCAGGACTACGACGTGCTCGTCTTCCTCGCGGTATGGCCCCACCGCATCGACTTCTACGCCGCGACGAAAGCCGAGGCGTTGCGGCACCTGGATGTGGTCGATAGTCAGGGGCGACGCACCCACAACCAACACGGAGGAATTACTGCGGATTCGGGGACCCTATGGGTGTCCGGGCTCCCCGAGAACATCGAATGGTTCCGCCCCCTCGACGAGGTGCTGTTCCTCCCCCACGCCGCTGCCAGCAGCGCACAGATGCTTCCTGCCGCGGCGTGAGGAGAACTCGTGTCCGCGACCGGGGTGAAGGGAGACGACAGGATCCGCCCAGCGCGCCAGACGAGGAGCGAGCGGTCGCGTTGGTCGAGCCACTCCCCGTCCTGCCTGCATCGACACGGTTTCCCGAACGGTGAGCCGTATGCCCAAGAGTCGCAAACGCACCACGAAGAAGACCCGCAACATCGCCCGGTTTCGCACCCAGCTGATGGCGCACGCGCCTGCCCACGTGGTGCAGCGCCAGGTGGGCGACCTGTTCCCCTGGTTGTCCCACCTACCCGACGAGGAACGAACCGTGGCGATCGCGGAGTTGTCGCATCACACGGTCGCTGCCGCGGGTGGAGATCCGGGCGCCACACGCGACCTGCAGTTGTCCATCGACTACTGGCAACAACTGGCGGACGAGGCAGGCCAGTCCCCTGCGAGAGACGGGGACAGTTCTCTCGACCACCGCGGCGGCAGTGATCCTGACCAGTCTTCCGGGGACATCACTCCCCCGTACTGACACTCCGCTCCCTCACCGGCCACAACGTTCCCGTCAGCCAGACTCACCGACCCCCTCCGCCCACTGCGCGTGTCGCGCACACGGTCACCCGCACCACATCAGCCGACGTGGCGAAGGGAAACAACCATGTCTCGATACGCTCCTACCGAAGCGTCCGGTCTCACCGGAAAGGACGACCGCTCGTGGGTCGTCGACGCAGCGTGCTCCGGCACCGACACCGAATCGTTCTACCTCGATGGTGGAACCGTCCCCCATGTGATCCGCAAGATCTGTGGCAACTGCCCCGTGCAGTTGGCGTGCTTGGAGTACGCCGTGCTCAACGTCGAAATCTACGGCGTGTGGGGTGGGAGCAGCCCGCGGGAACGGCGTGCCTACGCCCGAGCCCACATGCTCACCGCTGACGCACCACAGGTGTCCCACGTGCTGGCATCACTGAATGCCGCGCAACCCGCCTGACCCGCCCCACGGTGCCCCACCCGGGACACCACACTCTGTTTCAGGAGACGCCATGTTGACGAACAACGATCGCTGCGACAAATGTCGAGCACCCGCCTACGTGCGAGTCGGGGTGGGGAATACCCACCTGCTGTTCTGCAGTCACGATTACGACCTGCACAAGGACGCCTTGTGCCGCTACCCGGTGGAAGACTTCCGCCCCCAGATGCTGCTCACCCGACCCGTGTGATCCAGCTCGGCGACATCCGTCGCCACTTTGCTTGTGCCCCGTCTGCGATGACACTCACTCTCGCTGGCGGGGCACAGCCCTGCCCACACTCGCACGACTACCAGCGGGGCGTGGGAACCCCACGCTCCAACAGTGATGCCAGTCGGTCGGTCGCCAACTCCACCTGGGCGTTGATCAACACTTCCGCCAGTCGTGCCGCATCCCCCTCCAACCCCGATACTGACGTGGCTGCCACATCGTGGAGGTCGAACAGGAGGCAGTGCGCTAACTCGTGCACCACCGTGTTGCGCTGGTCGCGGGGGGACAACTCCAAGAACCCGCGCCCCAACGCCATCGTGGCGCGACGCTGGTTGGGCCAGCGGGCAATCTCTGCGCACGCATCATCGGGACAGTGGGACCAATCGATACCCACGGTCCAGTTCTCCAACTTCAAGTGGTGTTGTACGACCGCCACATAGTCCTCGAACGTTGCTCGCCGCGCGCGGTTCCACTCCAACGGGCGCCCGGCACGCCGGGAATCCTTCGACTTCGGTGCCTTCTTCGCTGCCCGCGGGGTTCCCGCTGTGGCGAAAGGCGAGGCGGGGCGCACCGCGTCAGGAGTGCACGCTGTCGAACCGGGGAAAGGAGTGGGGGATGGTGCCATACAGGGATCGCTTTCGAGTGAGGGAGACGCTCACCCCCAGCACGCAGCGTATGAGAACCACTGCTTGCGGCGGGGTGAGAGCAGCGCCGGTGCTGCCTCGAGCAGTGGTCTCCCACTCCCCAAGTTCTGATCTGGTTATCGGCGCGATCTCTGTTCGCGATCGGAATTTCTGCGAGCAANNNNCCTCCCGATGTCAGGCTGCCTGGGGGGAACCCGCGGCGCACCACTGCTCGCCCACCTGGTGCCGCAATGTGGCAAGAGCATCGAATGCCGCCACCGTCAGCGACTCGTTGGCGCGCCGGGCTGCCACCGCCAACGCATCCGCCGCCTCGTTGAGCCGGTCACCGGAATGCCCACGCACGAAGCGGAACTCCACACTGCCACCGCGGGACTGTCGTTGCGACACACTGCGGCGCACCTGGGCGACCAGGGATGCCACCCCCGTGGGGGGCTCGCGATGCCAGTTGAGGATTCGCAACACGTCTTTGGAGTCCACCCACACCACCAGCCGCGAGTCCGGCAAGGTGTGAAGCGCGTCGTCAATCGCTGCCAATTCCGAGGACAGGGGCACGCGGGGTAGTGAAGCGGGAGTGCTGCCACACCCCACCCGCCCAGTGCGGGAAACCCACCCCCAGCCGCCGACACCAGTGACGCCCGTCGAGCCGTCCGTGGCAACCTCGACAGTCTCGACCGCAGCAGCCGGGGGGTGTCCCGGTTGTTGGGGGGCTGCTGGGGTGTGGGTGTGGGAAGGAGTGTGTGCGAGGGGAGAACCGGGAGAACGGGGAGTGCGGGGGGAACTGGGGAGGAGGCGGGCAGCCATCGTGCGATCCGTTTCGTCACGGTGGGGACCGGGGTGCCCCACACCCACGAGACGGTGGGTCGATCGTGCGAACGGTCAAGCAGGGTTCTGCTCTACTCCCCCGCGAGACAACCGCTCCGAAGCGCACGACCCCTTCCTACGACGGGGGCGATGAGGGGGGAGGAAGGCGGATCGGGGTGGGAGACGATGCGCCGGTCACTGCGGCATCCAACTCGCCAACCGCGTGCTGCAGCGACCACAGTCGCGCGAACACCTCCACCACCAGATCCTCACGAGAGCGCACGATCGCCATCACTTCGGCAGTGGTCTGCTCGGGACGCCTGCGCACCCACAACTGCCGCATCTGATGCAGCACGCCATGACACTGTTCCAACTCGCTGGACACTCGACCCAAGAGTTCCACCAGCCGCAGCGCGGTCTGGCGAGACGGGTGGGTGGCATCCGGGGGGATCCGGGACACCAGATGACGAGAACGACGTGACTGCTCCCGAAACGCACGCCCATAGGCGACGTAGAAGGCGTTGGTCGCCAACAGTCGGCGGCGCACCTGCTCCGGATCGTTGACCCCCGCATTGTTCGACATCTGCCCATCGCCTTTCCTCGCCCACTACTGATGTGAGTGTCCGGTGACGATCCGACAGTCGCGGTGACGAGACACGCCGGGGAGGGTTTCTGTGGGGTTGTATGTGGTTGGAGTCGGGAGTGGTGGCGAGCCATTGCCAGCAAGCCCCACAGGGGACCCGTTGCAGCGACTGGGAAGGAGGGGTTGTGCCCTACACGGGTGGACTCTCACCAACCCCAACCCACAGGGAGGGGAGAAGTACGTCGCTCTCCCCTCCCTATTGGGGTCTGCATTCAGCCTGCTGACCGACACACGCGGTCGGTCACCGCAGGTAGCGAGACATCACCCACATCCAGTCCTCTGACTGCCGGTCGGACACCCACTGGCGCAGGGCGGGGAGCAGGTGGCGCACCGACTCGGGAACAGTGGCGAGAAGGTCGCTGGACACCTCCCCGTCCGTGGACCAGAACGCAGACAGTGTTTCCATGTGTCTGGGCTGAAGAGAGCCAAGGTCCAACCCGTGTCGACGGTCACCTGTTGACGTGGCGGCTGACCAGAAGCCCTCGCACCTGGCGAGCATCACCTTGCCGGACTCTGCCAGCGCTCCGACCCACGGGTCCTCTTCGTCGTCATCACGGACGGCGTCCTTCAGCTGTTGCCACAGCAACTCGTCGTCGTGCAGCGCATCAACACGTGCGCACAAGACAAGCGCTTGCAACCCGAACGCCACCGCCCGCAGTCGGGCTTGAGTGAGCCCACCCAGACGGTGCGACGAACAGGTCTCCAGGAACATCGCACCCGCGTGAACACCCAGCCAGCGCCACAGGTCCGCAGACAAGGGGATGTCCACCGCAATGTCCACCGCACATTCCGGGAAGCCCTCGAGGTCCGCCACCGTGAACTCGCCGTCGAAACGCTGAATCCACTCCTCAAACCAGGGCCCCTCACGGAAGTCCTGGAGTAGCCCCGTGACCCCCTCAGTCGTGAGCCAGGATTCCAACTGGGGGTCCAGCAGTCGGACCCCCTCGCGCGGGGGTGACGCAGCGATGCGGGTGCCCAAATGTGCCAACGGGACTTCGAACTGGAACATGTCCCGCAAAATGGTGGGAGAGCGCAAGGGGGCTGGCTCGTCCGCCAGTGGGTAGCGACCGACTATCCGATTTGCGACTAACGCGGTCCAGCCGAAGGCGGACCCCACGTCGCCATCCTCGCCCGACAGATGGTCAGGGGAAGAACCTCGCACATGCTCCGCCGCCTCAATACTGTCGCCCACGCCGGGCTTGGGAACGTACATGGCGCGGCGCGCATCACGTGCAGAGCCCAACGCTGACGGCTCGTCCGCACACGCCCACGTCTCCACCACCAGGCACACCCCGAGGATGTTCTCGTCGTCGACCACCGACAAACCCAACAACCGCGGGATGGGGTGGAACTTCGTGCCGGAGGGGAGAGATTGCAGCCGCAACGGCGTCGCGCGATATGAGGTCGGCTGTTGCGGGTTGGGACGTGAAATCGCATACAACACTGGGTTGCTGTCCCACGGACGTTGGTCGCGCTTCAACATCTTCAAGATACGCAGGGGGATGTCCCGCTCGGTCACCGCCACCACGCGCAGCGGCGTGGTGCGGAAGTCGAGACTGTCCGGGTCATCCAAGCGTCGAGGGGACACCTCCAACTGAACCGACAGGGACGCCTCCTCCCCAGAAGCGGGGAGCGTGGGATGAGTGGGGGTCGTGGTCATCAGATGGCTTCTTTCGTGCGGGAGGTATGGGAGTGTCCGCAGGGACGGGGAACAATCACGAGACGTCCTTTCATTGAGCTGTTGTCCGTGACACCAGGACTGTGATCAGCAGCGCCTCGCGGTATACGGGGGTGGGACAGGTTGATCCGAAACGAACCCAACCCGTGTGCCCATGGGTGGCGACACGTGTCCTCGACTCGTTGTCTGGACACCGCCACGGGGAACCGGGCGCCCCGTGACAAGAGTTCTCCCCACCGCCAGAAATCCAGCGATGGGGAGAAAGGGGATGCGACCGGCGAGGGTCACACGATGCCGCGCACCCGCGCGGACAATGCCCGCACTCGAGCCCACAGGTCCGAGGTGTAGATGGCGGACACGACGTCTTGGACGTCGGTGACCGTCTCCTCAAACCCCTTCGGGCATACGGGGTGGGGGTCAGCCAGGTCGACCGTGAAGTCCTCACCTGCGTCACAGCCCCGTTGCACGGTGGCGCTGACACTGTGGTGAGTGAACTCGACAGTGAAGTACACCGACTCCCGCAACGTGTTGTTCCAGCGGGCGTAGCCCACCGTCACCAACACGCCACGAGACGACATGGTCGACTGGGGAACCGCCACATGGACGGGGTGTTCGGGAAAATCCGTGGCATCCAACGACCGCAGCATCAGCCGCAACGTCGGACCACACGGGTCATACCCACCGTTGGTGAGATGGTCGGCGAGGGCAGTGATGAACTCGTTGTCCGACACCACCCGGTTCTCCCGGGTTTCCACCAGCTGCCGAAGAGCCGCGAAGGACTTTCCCTCCTCCTCCCATTCGGGAAGGAGTTCTGCCAGCAGAGTGGGTGCTGCGAAGTGGGTGTGGGGGTTATCCCACGCTTTCGAGACAACATCATGTTGCTCCTGTGTCAGGGTGTTCATCAGAACAGCCCCCTTTCTGTATCAGTGGGTGATGTCCGCCACCGTGCGCGGCGGGCATCAGTTCCCCAACACCTCCAGCGATCGGCGCGCGGCTGCGTTCGATTCACGAACCACACGCCAGGAGTAGAGGGAGGGTGAAAAGGAGGGAGAAGAGGAGGGAGAGCACAAGGAGTCGGCGACGAACTGATAGTGGTCAGAACTGGACTCGAACCAGTGCCTCGCGGGCTTCAACCGCGCGCTCTTCCTCCTGAGCTATCCGACCGTTGGCAACAACATTCACGAACACGTGTCAATCACCCGCGGCGACGCCACCAACCAGACGCACACCGGGGAAGCCTTGCCACAGGCACCCCTGGAGGCCGCGGGGTCGCGGGCAACCACGTCGCTACTCTGAGCGGACCTCCCCCAACACCACCGTGACCGTGCGCGGGGGTTTCGCATCCCCCTCACCCGCCACCTCGAGTTCTACCGTGGCGCCCGGATCCATCGAACGCACCGCTGCCGCCAACGCGTTCCCGGAGTAGATGGGGCGGCCGTCGAACCGGGTGACGATGTCTCCCAACATCAACCCCGCGGCTGCCGCCGGAGACCCCGGGGACACCTCCCCCAACATGGCGCCCGCCGACTCCACGCTGTCGTGGGGAAGCATCACCCCCAACACCGCTCGAGTGGCGTGCCCGGTCGACACGATCTGGTTGGCGATGCGCACCACGGTGTCCGAGGGGATCGCGAAACCCACCCCAATATCGCCGGACTGCTGTCCCGCCACACCACCGCCCACAGTCGCGATCGCGGTGTTCATTCCGATGACATTGCCCTTCAAATCCGCCAACGCGCCGCCGGAGTTGCCTGGGTTCAACGCCGCATCCGTCTGAATCGCGTCGATGGTCGACAATGAGGCGTCAGCGCTCGACCCGTCCCCCGTCACCACCGGGCGGTGCACCGCGGACACAATGCCTTCCGTGACCGTATTGCTCAACCCCAACGGGGATCCGACGGTCACCACCGGCATTCCCACCCTCGCCTTGTCCGAGTCCGCGAATGAGGCGACCGGCAATGAGCGGGACACTTTCACCACCGCAACATCGGCGCCTGGGTCGCTGCCCACGAGACGAGCCGGCAACAGTCGCCCGCTGGTGGTGCGCACGTGCAGATTTTCGGCGTTCTTCACTACGTGATAGTTCGTCACCACATAGCCATCGCTGCGCACCACAATCCCACTACCGGACTCTCCGGCGGCGCCGGTCTCGTTGGACGCTTTCACCGTCACCACCGAGTTCTGCAAACGGGCCGCCGCGGTCGCCACTGAGCCGCGTTGCTGCGACACCCCACTGGTCTGCGGGTCCACCAAGACCGTGGCGATCGGTTCCGCCAGCAGGTCCGGTTCCCGATTCGACAGCGAGCCACCCACAAACCCCGCCCCCGCGGCAGTGACCGCAGCGATGGTGGTGACCGCCGCGACCATCACCAGTCGACCACGTGAGGGAGTCGAGGTAGGCCGTGGCATCTCGGGGGTCTTGGAGTCCACCCACCATTCGCTCACCGGGTCCCCCATCGGAACACCAGGGGCGAAGGGCGTGGCTCGCGAGTCTGGGGGATCGAAACTGACGGGAGCAGACGTGGGAGGCGGCAACAGCATGGGGGAGGATGCGGAGTCCTCGCGAGGGTCAGGCAACATGACCTCATACCGTGCGGAGCACGAACGCACAGGCAGGAGGGGTCGTGTTCGAGAACGGTTCGAGTAGCCCACTCCCGCTACCGGTGCGAGTCTCACACCGGATCCCCGGGGGGCCCGAACCCCGCAACACCACGGGAGACCATGCGGCGCGCGCTGACCGCGGCGGCGACTGGGCGGGGATGCTGCTGTCGTGGCGGTGGACCGACGCAGCGCAGGAACACTGGCAGGGGCTGGTCCAGTTCTACGCCGACGGGCTCGGCTATCTGCAGTGGGTGGACGGGGTGTTTCTCACTCGCGACATCGACACGACACACGACGACGCCGGATCGGGAGACCGGCCCGCGGGCGAGGGTTCCGAACAACACACTCCCACACCCGACGATGGGGGTCTCGAGGTGCAATAAAGTGCATCTACCCCCAGGTTAGATGCGATCTATTGCACTTCTCCGCAACAAGTGGGAGCCGGGCGCCGAGCGGCCCAACAGCGCGCCACGCAGATGGCGAGGGCGCTGTCAGTAGCGAGGCTTACCGGGATTACTCCGGAACTGTGTAGGTGGTGGATCCCAGCGAGCCGCCCATGATCTGCCCGAACGAGACCGTATACGTCTGCCCGGGCACCATTCCCGCCAAGTTGCAGGAGGCGGGGCGACTGAACACGAAGGCGGAACACCCCACCGTGGTGCCGCCACCGTCGGGCACTGCCGACACGCTCAGCCCCATCAGACCGCCAGATCCTCCCGCGGTGGCGGCCACCGTGCGGGTCGCGCCCTCGTTGGACACCACACTGAAGGAGTACTCACCACTCGGTGGGGGCGGCGGGGGCTCATCCACCCCTGGAACCGTGAAGCTCGTCGACCCCAACACCGCGCCGCCGAACTGGGCGAACGTGATGTTGTAGGTCTTACCCGGTTTCGCGCCGGGCATGGTGCAGGTGAACGGGGCAGAGTAGGCGGTGCAACTGACGGAACTCTCCGAGCCCATCGGATCCCCCACGGACAACCCAGTGACGCTGACGACCGTCGGAGTGGTAGTCGCCCCATCCAGGGTGGCGCGCAACGTCAACGTGGCACCCTCATCGGACACCACCTCTACCGTTGCCTCGAACACGCCGGTCCCATAGCCACCTGGCAGTCCGCTGCTTTGCCCCGCGCCGTTCGTGGAATGCGAGACGGTTCCCAGTTCGATGGGGGTGGCAGCATCCGGCCACCCGGTGATGGTGAAGGTGTAGTCGCTGTTCGGGGTCAATCCGTTGAGTTTGCACAGCTTGAAGTTCGTCATCTCCCAGAACCAGTCGTCCCCGCCGCGACAGGTCACCGTGTCACCACCGTTGGACGACACTGCCCGCACCTCGTAGGTGGTTCCTGGGTCGGGGTAGTAGGGGTCCCAGTTCTCCACGTCCAGGTAGGCGGTCTTTCCGGGACCGAACTCATTGGGAATCTCCGTCACCGATGCCGCGAACGGTGGGAGCGCGGGGAACACCGACAGGTCATACAGTTCGGGGCGGGCTTGGTAGGTGGCGGAACCGTCGTAGATTTTGACCGCTCCCGGTGTGCCCGGGTCGAAGGGGAACAGCGGTGCCGGACCCGTCGGGTCATGATCGATCGTGTTCAGCCACTCATTGGAGTAGCGCCAGATCTCGGGAACAAGCACTGCGCTGGCATCGACGTTGAGGAGGGTCGCCAAGTCGTCGGCGACCTGCACGATGTGGGCATCCTCAGCGGCAAGAGAGTTGTCGTCTGAGCCGTCATAGGCGAGGTAGTGCGGCAACCACTGGTCATCGTCCACACTCCACTCGCCCACCGCCATGTCCTCGCCCCAGGTGCCAAGCGTGAAGATGGGAAGGTCTGCGGGATCCACGCTCACGGGAGTGCCGCCGCCGTCACCGCCGTCACCGGGACCGCCACCGTCACCAGGACCCCCTCCGCCGCCGGGACCACCCCCGGGAGGGCCGTCGGGGAATGCCGGATCGCAGCCCTGCTCCTCGTCCAGCGTGCGCACGATGCCGGGGTTCGCCCCGGGAACAAGCGACGGCAGATAGCACACGGTGTCCGCCCCCTCGGCGGAGTATTCCAACCCCTCGTCGTCGTTGACCCGGATCGTGCCCTGCTGCGTCACCCACTCCTGTCCCGGCTGCGGGGCTCCCAGTTCCCCCGCAGCGGTGGGCAATAGCCCCGCGAGAGGGGTGAACACACCGAGGGGGAGCGAGGCGCCGATAGGAACGATCGTTGCCTCGCCTGATGACATGCTCACCGGATCAATCCCCACGTCTTCGGTGAGGATCAAGGCGACCACATCATGGGGGCTCACATCCCGCAGCATCGCCAACGCGGTCGCCTCATGGTCGAGGCTATGGGCGCTGGACTTCAACGCTTCCGTGCGAGCATGTCGTTGGGTGGACTGGTAGGACACGATGGCTCCCACCGCCAAAATGAGCAGGATGACGAACACCACGATCAGTTCGAGCAGAGTCAGCCCACGCGCCGAGCGCCGCGACCGCGAGTCGAGAGCGCGAGGGGGAGGCAACAGGGGGGAAATCACAAGCATTCTTCTCCGAGAGCAGGGCGGGACAGTCCGTGGCGAGAGGTTGTTCCTGCCCCGAAACCATGCGCCGACAGGGGTGGCAGGCACGGAGGTCCACCGGGGGCTGACGACAGGATCACGACAGCGAGTGATTCGCCATCTGCAGCTGGCGTAGCGCCTGCTGGCGGCGTTGCGAAGCGACCAACGTCCACAGTCCGCCCGGGTTGATGTGCAGTCCGACAGTCGACAACTCTTCCTCGCCCAAGCATTCGCGCTGAGCCCCAATGGGGCGCCGGTGGCGATCGAAAGCACGATCGGTGGTGAACCCACGACCACACGAGCAACACCAGCCACCGCGGGGGAACCACGGTTGTTTGATACCGGCACGCATCCAGCCGTAGCGGGAATCCATCGTCATCTCGTCGCTCACCCGTCATCACCTCCACTGACCAACACGTCGGGGAGCGGAACACGGGGCCCACTCGCCGGGGGGAACACGGGGAACCGTGTGCGCCGGGCAGACAGGAGGAGCGGGAAACAACACTCGATGCCTCGGGGGGACCGGCGTTCGCCACCAAGCGACACTCGCGGGGCACCCCGCTACCCTGCACAAGGAGGAGAGAGCGCTCATGGACTACACCAAGTACACCGCCGCCGAGTTGGAGGCCCCGTTTTCGGAGCCTGTTGATGTCGACGTGGACGTGATCGTCTCCTTCTACGGACCCGACTTCCGCCTCGACGTGAAGTGGACGACCAGCCCCACAACGGATGACGAGACCAGAGCGAATGCCGCCGCAGAATGGTTCGCCGAGGTGTATGGGTTCGCGGTCAGCGAGCACATCACCGATATTCAGATCACCGAGGTGGACGACAGCGAGGACCTGGACGACGACGAGAGCGACGAGAGCGACGAGAGCGACGAG
>CXWK01000282.1_pt2 | contig 14859 bp, 11 predicted proteins | sample 590851 | NCBI WGS metagenome assembly CXWK01 (sample SAMEA3498364, study PRJEB10139) | wastewater metagenome | biome: wastewater treatment plant; material: activated sludge | place: Denmark | collected 2014-08-01 | reverse complement strand
CGCGGCTTGCCGTCCAGGGCCATCTCGCCCACGTAGTCGCCGGGCCCCTGGTTGTTCAGGATGAGCTCGTGGCCCTCGGAGTCGGACACGAAGGCCTTCACCTTTCCCGAGAGGATCACGAAGACGGAGTCGCTCGAATCCCCCTCGGTGATGAAGACCGTGTTCTTCGGGTAGGCGCGCAGGCTCCCGAGCGAAGCGAGTTCGCGCACGAAGGGATCGGCGATCGCGGCCAACTGGATTGCACTGGGGGGTTCGCCCATCATGCCCGTGCGCGTCCTGGAGAAAGAAGTGGGAGTCGGGCCAGTCTAGCATCCGTGCCCGGGGCCGTTAAGATGCCATCCATGGCCAGGACCACTTCCGTGCATGCACGATCGACTCCGCTTGCCGCATTCCTGGCAGCCGCCGCGCTTGCCGTCGCCGGCCTCGCCTTTCACCTGTCGCCGTGGGGCGACCGTGCAAGCCTTGCGATGCTCGACGCGGGATTCGGCGTCCTGCGCGCGATTGGTCCCAAGGATTCCCCGGACGACATCCTGATCGTGGGGTTGGACGGCACTGCCGCGGCCTCTCCGGAAGAGGATCCCGCAGGCCCCGCCATCCGCAGTCTTCCGGGCGTGCTCTCGCGGGTGGCGCGCGGCCGCCCGCGCGCCATCGTCGTGCACGCGCCGCTTCCACGAGGCTCCTCGGAGGCGGTCGCGCCCGGGCTGGACGATGCGCTCGCCACTGCGCTCTCCGTGGCGCAGGCTGCCGCTCCGCTCGCGATCGGCATCTCGGTCGACGCAAAGCGGGAAGTGGTGCCGATCCACGAGGGTCTCCTTCGCGGGGTCGACGCGCGAGCGCTCGCGTTCTCGCTCCTGCCGCGTGACGCGGACGGCGTCGTGCGCCAGGTGGTTCTCGGGCTGCCCACGCAGCAGGGGAAGTGGCCCACCACGGCCGGGTGGCTCTGCGAGGTGCTCGACGGCCGCTGCGGGCAGGGGCTCATCGACTACGCGCTGGGCCCAGCCTACCGCTATCTTCCCGCGCGCCGGCTCCTCGACATGCGCGAAGATGCGGCGCTGGCAAGGGCCTTCGGCGGGCGCGTCGTTTTCATTGCATTTGTCGCGGGACCCGGCGACCGCGTGCCCCAGCCCCTGTCGCTCGCGGGCTGGGAGCCCGCCGGCGCGGAGCCCGCCGCGGTGCTGGCCCATGCCCAAACCGTGCGCACGCTGCTGCATGGAAGCCCCGTGCGCGAAGTGCCCTTGCCGGTGATGCTCCTCGCGATCGCCGCGGCCGCGCTCGTCGCCCTGGTCGCCGCCCCGGTTGCGCCGGCGGTCGGTGCGCTGGCGGCAGGTGGAGGCGCAACCGCCGCACTCCTGGCCCTCTGGCAGGGCTGGTACGCGCCTCCCGCCGCGGTCCTGGCCACCCTGCTCGTCGCCGTTCTCGCGAGCCGCGTCCTGGGTCGCGGCAAGCAATCCCGTCCCGGAGCCTGAGTCCGGGTTTGTCCGATAATCGACATCCCCGCTGTGTACCACTTCGCGGCGCCCGCGGCGCGCGGCCCGTAGAGTGGGTACCAGATGCTCGGGTCTCCTCCTCATCCCGGCATCGGCAAGCGATGTGAGGCCAAGATCACGACGCCTGCTTTGGGCCCTCCCCGGCGATGCCGCGGAGGGCTTCGTTTTTCGTGAGAAAATCGCCGCCATGTGCGGCATCGTCGGCGCCATCGCCAACCGGGACGTGGTCCCCATCCTCACGGAGGGGCTCAAGCGCCTGGAATACCGCGGCTATGATTCGGCCGGCATCGCGATCGTCGACGGCACGATCCGGCGCGTGCGCCGCGTCGGTCGCGTGGCGGAAATGGAAGCGGCCGCGCTTGCCGAGAAGCTCGCGGGCGTCCTGGGCATAGCGCACACGCGCTGGGCCACCCACGGCGGCGTCACCGAGCCCAATGCGCACCCCCACGTCTCCTCGGGCGAGATCGTCGTCGTGCACAACGGCATCATCGAGAACCACGAGGAGCAGCGCGCGCGCCTGAAGGGCCTGGGCTACGCCTTCGAGTCGCAGACCGATACCGAGGTCATCGCGCACCTCGTGCACCACTACCTGAAGACCACGGGCGACCTCTTCGTCGCCACGCAGAGAGCCGCGGCGGATCTACGTGGCGCCTATGCGATCGGCGTGGCCGCGCTGGCGGACCGGGAAACGATCACGGGCGCGCGCATGGGCTGTCCACTGGTCGTGGGGCTGGGCGATGGCGAGAACTTCCTCGCTTCCGACGTCTCCGCGATCGTGCGCGAGACGCGGCGCGTGCTGTACCTGGAAGACGGCGACGTGGTGGCCATTCGCCGCGGCGGGGTCGAGATCGTCGACGCCACCGGAGCGTCCGCCCACCGGGCCGAGCACCTGAGCGAGCTTTCGCCCGACGCGGTCGACCTGGGGCCCTACCGCCACTACATGCAGAAGGAGATCCACGAGCAGCCCCGCGCCGTGGCCGACACCCTCGAAGCGGTGATCGACGGCGGCATCGACGTGGAGGGGCTCTTCGGGGAAGGCGCCACGGCCGCGTTGCGCGACGCGAGCGCGGTGCTGGTCCTCGCCTCCGGCACGAGTTACTACGCGGGGCTGGTGGCGCGCTTCTGGATGGAGTCGATCGCGAAGCTGCCCTGCGGGGTCGAGCTGGGCCACGAGTACCGCTACCGCGATTCCATCCCCGACCCGCGCCAGCTCGTGGTGACGATCTCCCAGTCCGGCGAAACGCTCGACACGCTGGAAGCGCTCAAGCGCGCGAAGCAATTGGGGCACGCCAACACGCTCTCGATCTGCAACGTGCGCGAAAGCGCGATCCCGCGCGCCTCGCGCTTCCGGTACTACACGCGCGCCGGCATGGAGATCGGGGTCGCCTCCACCAAGGCCTTCACCACGCAGCTGGTCTCGCTCTTCACGCTCACGCTCGCCATCGCCAAGGCCAAGGGGCGCCTCGACGCCGCGGCGGAGGCCGCCGCCATCGAGCAGCTTCGCTTCGTCCCGGGAAGCATCCAGCACGCGCTCAACCTCGAGCCGCAGATCCAGGGCTGGGCCGAGCGCTTCGCCGCGCGCGAGCACGCGCTCTTCCTCGGCCGCGGTCTGCACTACCCGGTGGCGCTGGAAGGGGCGTTGAAGCTCAAGGAGATTTCCTACATCCACGCCGAGGCGTACGCGGCTGGCGAACTCAAGCACGGGCCGCTCGCGCTTGTCGATTCGAGCATGCCGGTCGTCGTGATCGCCCCCAACGACGCGCTGCTGGAAAAAGTGAAGAGCAACATGCAGGAAGTCAGCGCCCGCGGCGGCGAGCTCTACGTGTTCGCCGACCTCGACAGCCACTTCACGGAAAGCGAGGGCGTGCACGTGATTCGCACGCCACGCCACATGGGGAGCCTCTCGCCGATCGTGCACGCGATCCCCGTGCAACTCCTCGCCTACCACACGGCACTCAGGCGCGGCACGGACGTGGACAAGCCGCGCAACCTCGCCAAGAGCGTGACCGTCGAGTAAGTCCGCAGGGGCTCCCGGAAGGGGGAAGGACGGGCAGTGGGGTCGTACCCCGTCGAGGTCGCGGCGTGAAGGACCCCGGGGCGCTCTCCCTGCAGCCACGTCTCGCCTCCGGCGGCCGGGACCCGAAGACCCGGATGGCTACTCCCACGGAATAGTCCGGCGCTGCCGGTGTTTGCCCTCGGTGGGCTTCGCGGGGGAGAACTCATGGCACCCAAGGGAGGGAGAAACCGGCATCGGGCGGTGCTGCTCACGGCGCTCCTGCTTTGCGCCCAAGACGCACTTGCCCAGGCGCGGGCTTCCGGGTTCGTCGGTGAAGCAAAGTGCCTCACCTGCCACGAGGCGAAGAACCGGCATTTCTCCGCCACGTCGCACGCACGCGCGTTCCGCGCGAACCCCCGAAACGAACTCGAGGCACGGGTCTGCGAAGCCTGCCACGGGCCCGGCTCGGCGCACGTGGCCAATGCAGCGGACAAGTCCGCGCCCATTCGCTTCACGCGCGAATCCGGCACGCCCATCGAGACGATGAATGCGCGCTGCCTCGCGTGCCACGGTGGCGGGCAGCGGCAGCACTGGCCGGACTCCGCCCACGCCCGCGCGCTCCTGGCCTGCAGCGATTGCCACGCGCCGATGGAGCGCCGATCGTCCGCGGGACTGCTCGCCCGGCCCACCATCAACGAGACCTGTCTCGCATGCCACGCGCAACAGCGCGCCGAGTTCCGGCGACGCTCGCGCATGCCCGTTCCGGAAGGCAAGATGAGCTGCGCCGATTGCCACAACCCGCACGGCTCGACCACGCGGGCGCTCCTCAAGGGAGACAGTGTCAACGAGACTTGCGCCGAATGCCACGCGGAGAAGCGCGGTCCCTTCCTCTGGGAGCACGCGCCGGTGCGCGAGGACTGCGGCACCTGCCACGCGCCCCACGGATCGAACCACGAGAGCCTCCTCGTCGCGGCGCGGCCCTTCCTCTGCCAGCAGTGCCACANNGGCAGTGCCACAACCCGCCGATCGGCCACCCGGGCCAGTTCTACGCCGGTGACCGCACGGCGGCCGTCGTGGCTGCCGGCGGCGCACCGAGCCCGCGGCTGGTCGCGCGCTCCTGCCAGAACTGCCACTCGGCGATCCATGGCAGCAATCACCCCTCCGGCGCGCGTTTCCAGCGCTAGGTCGACGATGCGCGAATGCCTCCGCCCCCCCGGCCCGTGCCGCTTCCGCCCCATCTTCCCCGCGGCATTCTGCGCGCTCTTCCTCGCCATTCCTGACGCCCACGCCGACTCCGCAGCGGGGGCCGACACCGCGGTCGCCGGCGCGATGGGCCAGGGCATTGCGGCGGGGTTCCGGGAAGCCGAACCCGACCCCGATCCGAAGCGCAGCCCCTTCGGGCTCCTGCACGGGTACCGCGAGCACCGGCCAGGGCTGCGCGCGACTTACGCCGGCGAGTGGACCTGGCGCGGCGAGATCGAGGCGGGAGCCCTCGGCGCGAGCGGGGACCACCGCAACCCGCTGTTCGAGCGCTACCGGGACACGGACGCGGGCGTCTACCTTCGCCACCTCGCCATCGAAGCGGTGCGGCGCGATTCGGCCACCTTCGTCGAGGCGGTCGCAGGCGCGGTGGCGCGTGAAGACCGCCACCACGCCGTCGTTTTCGGCCGCTACAACGCATGGCAGGTGAAGGGATGGCGCAGCGACACGCCCTCGGGGGCGACGGACGCTTTCCGCTCCCTTTGGAACGGCGTGGGCAGTGACCGTTTGGTACTCGCGACGCTGACTCCCGGAGGACTGGACTCCCCGCTCGCGAACCAGGCGGCGCTGCGCGAAACGATCGCTGCCGCGGAACAGGCGCGGCTTGCCATCGTCCGCAGCAAGTCCGGCGTCCGCGTCGAACTGCGCCTTGCCGAGGCCTGGCGGCTTCACGCGGCGTACGCGAACGAGCGCAAGCGCGGCGCCTCGCCCTACGGAATGACCTTCGGCGGAGGCGACGGCGGAGGAAGCCTCGAGACGGCGGAACCGGTGGATTCCAGCCTTCACGACTTCCGTGGCGGTGTCGCCTACTTCGACGGCGCGACGAGCTTCAATCTTTCGCTGCAGGGTTCGCTCTTTCGCAACGACCTCGACACGCTGGTAGTGGACAATCCGCTGCGCGTCTTCACGCGGGGAATCGCCGGCGTGGGTCCTTCCGCGTTCACGGCGGCGCGCTTCGACCTCGCCCCGGACAACGACTTCTACAAGGCGAAGGCCGAATACGCGCGGACGATGCCGGGATTCCTGAAGGCGCGCGTGAGCGTGGTCGTCGCGGCTACCCGCGCGAAGCAGGACGATCGCCTCGTGGCGCCAACGCTCCTGCCGCTCGCTGGGGGTTCCATCGACGGCGTGCCCACCGACGGCGCCTGGAACACCGTGGACGCGATTACCCGGCAAGGCGCCGGCACGCTGATCGACACGACGCTCCTCGACCTGGGGCTCTCGATCCAGCCTGCGCCGCGCGTCGCGCTGCGCGCGAGCCTGCGCCGCTACGCGACCGACAACGAGGCCGACTACCTCGCCTGCAACCCGCTCACCGGGCAATGGGGCCGGCTCCTGAACGACGGCAGCGGCGCTTCGGTCGTGGGCACGCCGGCCTATCTCGCGGCGGGATGCGACATTGCCGCCGTGCGCGCCCTTGGCGTCGCGCCGAGCGCGGGCGACATCCCGATCCGCGCGATCGCCCGCGATTACCGGCAGGATCGCTGGCGCCTCGCAGGAGACTGGCGCATCGATACGGCGACGAGCCTTGCCGCGACCGTCGAGCGCGAGACCTTCCACCGCAGTCACCGTGAGCGCGAATTCACGAGCGAAGACAGACTGAAGCTCGGCCTGAGCCACCGGGGTGGCGACGGCGTGACGGCCGTCGTCTCCGTGGAGCAGGCGCGCCGCCGGGGAAGCGAGTACCGTAGCGATGCCTATGGGGAGTTCTACAGCGCTTCCCTCGGGCCGCTCCCCGCGGGCGGAATCCGCAACTACGCGTCGTGGATCCGTTCCATGGACGGCTTGCGCCGCTATGACCTGGCCGACCGCGACGCACGAAGCTTCAACGCGCGCCTGAACTGGGCGGCCTCTCCTTCCCTGGACCTTGGCTTCTCCGCGCAATGGAAGGGCACGCGCCACCCCGACGCCGCCTTCGGTCGCGTGGGAACCGCGCGGCAGGGTTCGCTCGGCGTGGACGCCAACTGGCAGGCGTCCGAGAGGGTCGCCCTCTTCGGCCACTACGCGTGGCAGGAGCAGGACCAGCGGCAGGCGGGGCTGCAGGCGAACTCCTGCCTTTCGGGGCTCACCTACCATTTCTTCAGCGATGGCTCCGTGAACACGACGGGCCTCGCGCCCGCTCAGGCCACGCAGCTTGGCACCACCGCGGTGACGGATGCCAACGCGCTCTCCGTCTGCGCGACGGCAGGGCCCTTGAGCCCGCTCTTTCCCGCGAGCCGCGCCTGGGAGCACCGCCTGGCGCAGCGAAACCACGTCGCGGGGCTGGGCCTGCGACGCCATTTCCGCGCCGCTCGAATCGATGCGAGCCTCACCTGGGAAGACGGGCGTGCCGAGACGCGCCATGCCTACAATGCGACCGCCCTGGCTCTTTCGCCGGCGCAGGCAGCGCTCATCGGGGACGGGCTGCCCGACGCGAAGCTCCGGAGGCTCGCGCTGGAGGTGAGCCTCGCCGTGCCGATCGGCCCCGCGCTCTCCGCGCGGTTCTACGTGCGGCACGAGCGCGGCCGGATCCGCGACTGGCACTACGACGGCATTGCGGGCAATCCCGTGCCCGACATCGAGGCGGCCTACCTCGACACGGGCCCGCGCGACTACAGCGCAAGCACCGTGGGCGCGTTCCTGAGGCTCGACTTCTAGCCCGCCGGCGCGCGGTTGACACGGCTCCGGGCGAGGAGTGAAGTGGCGGGCCCGGGCGGCGCGGCAAGCGACCGATCCGGCTCCAACAACAGCCACTCTCCACGGAGGAACCATGCAAGTCACCCGAATTGCCGCGACTGCGCTCGCGACTTTGACACTCTCCTTCCTTGCCGGCGGCGTGCACGCGGCTGACGACAAGGCCGCGCTGCAAGGGCTCAAGGAAGGCAAGATCGCCTACGACATCAAGGAGGGAGACCCGAAGGCGCTCCTGTCCCGCCTCGACGCCATCGAGGAGACGCGCCAGTCGCTGATCGCGCAGGGCGTGAAGCCCCACTTCATCCTCGCCTTCCGAGGCCCCGCGACGAAGCTCCTGCAGACTGACACCGAGCTGATGAAGCCCGAGCACCGAGCCGATGCGGCGAAGGTGGCCGAGAAGGTGAAGCAGATGAGTGCTTCGGACGGCGTAGACGGCTTCGAGCAATGCGCCCTGGCGGTGAAGACCCAGGGCACCAAGGCGGAAAAGGTGCTGCCGCAGATCCGGGTCGTGGGCAACGGGTTCATCTCGCTTATGGCCTACCAGTCCAGGGGCTACGCCTACATCGCGCCCTGACGGAAAGCAGGGCCGGCCGCGCGACCCGCGGCCGGCGGCGCCGCACCGCCGCGGCGGCCCGCGCGTGCTACCTTCGGTGCAAGCAAACGGAGGAATCGCCATGGACCAAGCCAAGGTCGCGCAACGCCGCCCCTACCCCGTCGAAGTCGAGGCGGGCAAGACCTACTACTGGTGCCGCTGCGGCCGAAGCGCGAGCCAGCCCTTTTGCGATGGCTCCCACAAGGAGACGTCGTTCACCCCGGTCGCTTTCACGCCGGAGGCGTCGGGAAAGGTCTTCTTCTGCGGCTGCAAGGCGAGCGGCAAGATGCCGCTCTGCGACGGTACCCACAACAGGCTGTGAGTCTCCCGCCTCACCCTTCCCGGCCATAGCGGGTCCGTCGGGGACAGGCGAGGCAAGAGGCAACCGGCGGGAAGGTTCAGGCGGCGCGAAGCCCGAGGAGGCTTCGCGCCTCTGCGGGCGTCGCCGGCCGGCGCCCGTGGGCCGCGCATTCGGCCGCGAGTTTTTCCACCAGCTCGGCGTTGCTCTTCGCAAGCCGCGTGTCGTCGAAGCGGATGTTGTCCTCGAGGCCGGTGCGGCAGTGCCCGCCGAGTTCCAGCGCCCACTTCGCCACCTCGAGCTGGTGGCGCGCGATACCCGCCGCGGTCCAGGTGGCGCCGGGAAGCACCGCCTGCATTTCCGAGAGGAGGAACTCGAGTACGCTGCGGCGCGCGGGCATCGCACCCCGGATGCCCATCACGAACTGCACGTGCGGGGGCGTCTTCAGGAGTGCGCGCTTCACGAGGTCGGCGGCGTTGTAGAGCATCGCCAGGTCGAAGATCTCGCACTCGGGCTTGATGTCCAGCTCGATCATCCGGCCGGCCAGGGTGTCGATGAACTCCGGCGGGTTCTCGTAGATGATCTTCGCGAAGTTGACCGAGCCCGTGGCGAGCGAAGCCATGTCGGGCTTCAGGTGCAGCATCGAGGCGCGCTCGCTCGCTTCGCGCCCGCGCCCGCCCGTGGAGAACTGGACGATCATTCCCGGGCAGTGCTTCCTCACACCCTCCTGAACCTCGGCGAACTTGGCCGGGTCCGAGCCGGAATATTCGTCTGCGTTGCGCACGTGGAGGTGCACGAGGCTCGCGCCGGCCTCGAAGGCCTCGTGGGTGCTCTCGATCTGCTCGGCCGGGGTGACGGGGACCGCGGGCGTGTCCTTCTTGCGCGGCACGGAGCCGGTGATGGCCACTGCGATGACGACGGGCTGGTCCATGGCTAGTGCTTTCCGGAGTGGGGCAGGAGGTCGAAGGGGTCGCGCGGGTTCGCGTAGTCGCGCTTGGGGCCGATCTTGTAGATGCCGCTGAAGCGCAGCACGCAGACGTCGTCCACGGAAGCGGTGCCCTGCAGGAAGACGAGCGTCCTGGTGACGCGGATCACGTCCGCCTGGCCCTCGACCCACGCGCCCAGGGGCACGGCGGCGAGGAAGTCCGTGGTGAGGCTGATCGTCGGAAAGGCGTGGCCCGCGATGTCGGGCCACTGGTAGTGGGTCACCACGGCCATCTGCATGTCGGCGAACGACGTGAGCATGCCGCCGTGGCAGGCGCGGGCGATGTTCGCGTGGCGCTCCTCCACCCGAAAGCCCAGGCGCACGCGCTCGCCGTCCCAGTGGCCGCAGAGCGGGCCGATGGTCTTCAGGAACTCGCCGCCGATCGCGATGGCGCGGAAGCCTGGCGGCGGGGAGGCTGCGGGATGCCGGTCGCTCATGATGACCGGATTGTCTCGCGTAACGGTGCTCCGTGCAGCCCGGGCTTCCGCCCGGCCGTTACTTCTTGCCGGCCCACCCCGGGTGGTCGAAGTGCTTCGCGTAGGCCGTGAGGGCGCCATTCACCTTCACCAGCCCCGCGCGGCCCGCCTTTGCGTCCTTCGCGCCTTTCATGGCGTCGGCGCCGGCGATCATCTCTGCGACGAGGAGATGCAGTTGCGCGTCCGCATCGGGCGGCAGCTTGCAGTCCTTCACGATGCGCCCCACCTCGNNTTCGACGCGGTTGCCGACTTCGGCGTAGGCCTCGGGTTTCGCCGTGGCGCGGTGGAGCGCGGCCGGCGCGCCGTGGATGGCCTCTCGGATCGCGCCCATGCCCTGGCGCAGCGGCGCGTCGGTCGCCCACTTCTTGCCGTGGTCGAGCTGGAGCTTCAGCGGCCCGGTGCTGTGGCCGTGCTTGTGGTCGTCGGCGGAGAGCGCCGGCAGGGATGCGAAGAGGGCCGTGGATGCGACGAACGTCGCGGCAGCGCGGATAAGGTTATTCAAGCCTTGCCTCCTGTGCGTGGGGATTGCGGGAAAGGGAATGGACAGGCGGGAGTGCACGAGGATTCCCTCCTGAAGGGATCACATGGGGGTTACTTGATCTGGTTCAAGCCGATTCGCCCCCGCGGCGGAAGGTGCGATGATTTCGCCATGGATCACGACAGCCTTCCGGGCGCGATCNNCGGGCGCGATCGCGCAGGCGCGCGACCTTCTCGAGCACGCCACGTCGGTCGCGGTGCTCACGGGCGCGGGCATCTCGGCCGAATCGGGCATCCCGACCTTCCGGGACGCCATGACCGGCCTGTGGACGAAATTTCGCCCCGAGGATCTCGCCACGCCGGAGGCGTTTGCCTCGAACCCGGAACGGGTGTGGCGCTGGTACGCGGAGCGCCGCCTCGCCGTATCACGGGCGCTGCCCAATGCGGGCCACCACGCGCTCTTCGCGCTGGAGGAGCGGCTCCGTGGGCGCGACATCGATTTCACGCTCGTCACCCAGAACGTGGACGGCCTGCACCACGAGGCGGGCAGCCGCAACGTGGTCGAGCTGCACGGCAACATCCGCCGCGTGAAGTGCTTCGACCGGCACCACGCCGTCGACGCGTGGGAGGATGGCGATGCGGTCCCCGCCTGCCCGCGTTGCGGTTCGCTCCTGCGCCCCGACGTGGTCTGGTTCGGGGAGATGCTCCCGCGCGACGGGCTCGCGCGGGCCTTCGCGGCCGCGCACAGCTGCGACGTGTTCCTCTGCGTGGGCACCTCCGCGCTCGTGGACCCTGCCGCCTCGCTCCCTTTCATCGCGCTCGAAGCCGGCGCGCGCGTGATCGAGGTGAACCCGCAGCCGAGCCTCGCGCACGACGCGATCCTGCGCCTCGAGGGCGCCGCGGGGGAACTGCTGCCGCGCCTCATCGGCGGCGAGACGGGCGCCTGAGACGCCGTCGCCTGCCGGCCACGCACCCTCGTTGACCCGAGTCAACGGCCCGGCCGGCGGCAGGCCTAGATTGGAAGCATGAACTCCACGTTTGCGCGCGTTTTGCGCGTTGCGGCCGGGGTTGCCACCGTACTCGCCGCGACGTTGCTTTCGGTCGCCGGAGCGCTGGCCCAGGCGCCGGCGGGCGTGGAACTGCATCTCTTCTGGCGCGTCGGCTGCCAGCACTGCGAAAACGAGAAGGCCTTCCTGGCCGGCCTCCAGGCGCGCGAACCGCGCCTTCGCGTACGCTCCTACGAGGTGCTGCAGGACGGTTCCGGGCGCGAGCTCTTTCGGCGCGTGGGCGAGCGCCTCGGCGTTCAGGTGGGCAGCGTCCCGCTCGCGGTCGTGGGCGACACCGTCTTCATCGGGTTCCTGGACGAATCCGCCACCGGGCGAAGGATCGAGGCGCGCGTGGCCGAGTGCCTCGCGAGCCCTTGCCCGGATTCGGTGAAGCCGCTGGCACTGGCGGTTGCCGGCTCCGAGGCGCAGGCCCCGGCCGCGGAGCGGCGCGCTGCGACGACGGGTCCGGCGCTGCCGGAGGCCGTGCGCCTTCCGCTCCTGGGCGAAGTGCGCACCGCGAACCTGTCGCTGCCGGTGCTCACCCTGCTGCTCGCCGCCGTGGACGGCTTCAACCCCTGCGCGATGTGGGTGCTCGTCTTTCTCCTGGGGCTCCTCGTCGCGCTCAAGGACCGCGGTCGCATGTGGCTGCTGGGCGGGGCCTTCGTCGTCGCCTCGGCGCTCGTCTACTTCCTCTTCCTCGCAGCGTGGCTGAACGTCTTCCTCTTCATCGGCACGGTCGCGTGGATCCGCTGGGTGATCGCCGCCGTGGCGGTCATCGGCGGCCTGCTGTACCTGCGCGAGTTCGTGACCAACCCCGAGGCCGTGTGCAAGGTGACGGGGGCCGATGAACGCCGCCGCGTCTTCGATCGCCTGCGCGAACTCACGAACCGCGAGCAGCTCTGGCTCGCGCTCGGCGGCATCGTGGCGCTTGCCTTCGCGGTGAACGTGGTGGAGCTGATCTGCTCGGCGGGAATCCCGGCCGTCTACACGCAAATCCTGGTGCAGAGCGCACTGCCCGCCTGGCAGTACTACGGCTACCTCGCGCTCTACATCCTGGTTTTCATGCTGGACGACCTGGTGGTGCTCTTCGCCACCCTGGGCGCCCTGGAAGTGACGGGGCTCACGAGCAGGTACACGCGCTGGTCCAACCTCCTGGGCGGCGCGGTACTCGTGGCCCTGGGCCTGATCCTGGTCTTCCGGCCCGGCTGGCTTTCCTTCGGCTAGGAGGCGGCTCGCGCCTCAGCGCATGAAGACGTAGGTGCCGGGGGCATTGCCCAGCGGCCGGTAGGCGGCGTTTCCCATCTTCGGCGGCGCGACCTTGCCGGACGAGCGTTCCGTGAGCCACGCCTCCCATGCCGTCCACCAGGAGCCGGGGTATTCCTTCGCGACCTGCGCGAAGGCCTCCGGATCGAGGTAGTCGCCGCCCTTCGGCCGCGTGCGCATGCGGAAGCTGCGCTTCGATTCCTTCGACGGCGGGTTCACCACGCCCACGTTGTGCCCGCCGGTGGTGAGCGCGAAGGTGAGCTCGGCGTGGGTGAGGAGGTGCAGCTTGTACACCGAGCGCCACGGCGCCACGTGGTCCGTGGCGGTGCCCACGCAGAAGATCGGCACGTCGATGTCCGGCAGCGCGATCGGCCGGCTCCACACCTTGAAGCGCCCCGTGGCGAGGTCGTTGTGCAGGAAGAGGCTGCGCAGGTACTCGGTGTGCATCTCGTAGGGCATGCGCGTGCCGTCCGCGTTCCACGACATCAGGTCGTTCACCGGCGTGCGGTCGCCCTTCAGGTATTGCTTCACGAGGCTCGACCACACGAGGTCGACGCTCCTCAGGAGCTGGAAGGCGCCCGACATCTGCGTGGAGTCGAGATAGCCCTTCTCCCACATCTGGTCCTCGAGGAAGGTGAGCTGGCTGTCGTCGATGTAGAGCGCGAGCTCTCCCGGCTCCGTGAAGTCCGTCTGCGCGGCAAGCATCGTCATCGAGGCGAGCCGCTTGTCGCCGTCCCGGGCAAGTGCGGCCGCGGCGATCGCGAGCAGCGTCCCGCCGAGGCAGTAGCCCATCGCGTGGACCTTGCGCTTCGGGACGATCCTCGAGACCGCGTCGAGCGCGGCCATCACGCCGTGGCGCAGGTAGTCGTCCATGGAGAGGTTGCGGTCGGCGGGGCCCGGGTTCTTCCACGAGATCATGAACACCGTGTGGCCTCGGTCGACCAGGTACTTCACCAGCGAATTGCCGGGCGAGAGGTCGAGGATGTAGTACTTCATGATCCACGCCGGCACCATGAGGATGGGCTCGGCGTTGACGCGCTTCGTGGTCGGCGCGTACTGGATCAGCTCGATCAACTCGTTCTTGAGCACCACCTTGCCCGGTGTGAGCGCGAGATTCTTGCCGACCACGTAGTTCTCGGAACCCGCCGGCGGCGCGCCGGCGAGGAAGCGCTCCAGGTCCTCCTGCCAGTTGCGTAACCCGTTGGCGAGGTTCTCGCCGCCGGTGTCCTTGATCGCCCGCACCACTTCCGGGTTGGTGCCCAGGTAGTTGGAGGGAGAGAAGACGTCCATCCATTGCCGCGTCGTGTACTCCATCACCTGCTCGTGGTGCCGCGTGACGCCCCTCACGCCGCGCATGGAGATCGACATCCACTGCTGGCCGAGGAGGAAGCCCTGGTGGATCACGTTGTAGGGCCACTCCTGCCAGGCCGGGTCGCGGAAGCGCGGGTCCTGGGGCAGGGGCTCGATGCAGCGCTCGCAGGACCCGCCCTGGGCATGCATCACGTAGTGGCCGAGACGCTCCCACTGGCGAACGCCCATCTCCGCGATTTCGGCCTGCTTGCTGGGGGACATGGCAANNGGCTTGCTGGGCGACATGGCGAGGTGCATCGCCCAGTCCACCCACGCGCTGGACAGCGACGCCGGCGACAGGCCCCCGGTGAGCTTGCCCATGGTCGCGTGCAGCAGGCGGTCCGCGTTGCCGGAGATGAAGTTCGGGAGCAGGGACTGCGGCTGGGAATACATGGCGTCTCCCGCGGATTCAAGGTGTAAGCCCACGGTACGCCGGGCCGGGCCCGCCCCGTTGACCTGTCTCAACTCTGCCCGACACCCCGGGGAAAGGGGTCCGAGGGAGGGCGTACGCTAGGGCTTCGCCCGGTACGCCTCGTCGAACAGCCCCTCGAGGACGGGATTCGCCCCCCGGATGCCGTCAATGACCTCCCTGGCCCACTCGAAGTACGCCTGCCGCCGCTCCAGAGGCCAATGGGCGGGCGGGCGATCGCGCACGTCGCGCAGGTTGCAGATCTTGTCGGCGAGCTTCACCATCTTCGCGCGCGGCGAGGAGCCGGGAGCGTGCTCGACCTGCAGGCGCTTCCTCTCCGGCTTGGGCAATCGCTTGTCGTCGGTGACTTCCGCGACGATCGCGGCGATCTCCGGGCCGAATTCCCGCCCGAGTTCCTCGACCGTGGTCTCGGTGTCCTCCACCGTGTCGTGCAGGATCGCGGCCACGAGGACGTCGACATCGTCCACGCCGGCTTCGAGCTTGAGTACGCGAGCGAGCGCCAGCGGATGGTTGATGTAGGGCGAGG
>CXWK01011507.1_pt1 | contig 14865 bp, 5 predicted proteins | sample 590851 | NCBI WGS metagenome assembly CXWK01 (sample SAMEA3498364, study PRJEB10139) | wastewater metagenome | biome: wastewater treatment plant; material: activated sludge | place: Denmark | collected 2014-08-01 | reverse complement strand
GAGGACGAGACTTACGTTAAATGTCGGGTCCAAAACCACGACAAAAACGACAGGAAAACGAGCATCTCTTGGTCACCCTATGAGGTCCCCGCTACCAAGACCAAGAGATACCCGGCTTCCGTGAGGGAGTCGGGTATCGCTTTTTTCGGCTCTCCAGAATCCAACCCTTGGCCAGGAACTCGGTGTTCCTATCCTTGGACGCTCCCCAATGGCCTGCCCCAGCAAGGAACTCGCCTCCGTCCACTCCCGGGAAGGCCTCGGCGCCAGAACATGCGACCGAGCCCTGCGCGCGAGGCCAAACAAAGCGCGCCCTTGCGATTGCCTGGTCGGTCACACTAGCGACTTGCTCAGCGGCCGCATCGTCAACATCGCTGTGGACTGCAATTTGGAGTTGAGAGCCTGATCATGGACGTCTTTGACCTCCGGCAACGGCTCGTCGACGACTATCGAAGCTACACCCGAAGCTTCATCAAAATTCGTGATTCTCGCATCAGCGAGTATGTGGATCATGCGCTGGACGCAGGCGCGTTCTGGCCGGAACCGCTTCTCCAACTGAATCCCACGTTTCTGCCCGGAGGAACGATCGACGATCTGACGAGCCAAGGCGCACTGCATCCGGAGTGTGCTCGCATCTTTCGCCTTGACAAATCAGACACTGACCATACGGGTAAGCCGCTTGTCCTTCACACCCACCAGCGCGAAGCGATCCTGAAAGCAAGGGAAGGCCGATCTTACGTTCTCACCAGCGGCACCGGCTCTGGCAAGAGCATGACTTACATTGTGCCGATCGTTGATCACATCCTACGCAACGGACGGGGCAAGGGGATTCAGGCCATCGTCGTCTATCCGATGAATGCTCTGGCTAACAGTCAGGATGAGGAACTCAAAAAGTTTCTCGCGAAAGGATACGCCGCGGGTCAGTCTCCCGTGTGTGTTGCACGATACACGGGACAAGAAAAGGGCCCTGAGAAGGAAGCAATTCGAAGCGATCCGCCCGCCATCCTGCTCACGAACTACATGATGCTCGAGCTGCTGCTCACGCGCCGAGAGGACCGCGAGCTGGTGCGTGCCGCACAGGGCCTACGATTTCTGGTGTTCGATGAGTTGCACACATACCGTGGCCGTCAAGGTGCGGACGTGGCTTTGCTGATACGGCGTTGCCGCCAGAGCTTCGGCGGTCAGGACATCATCTGCATCGGCACTTCAGCCACGATGGCCAGCGAGGGAAGTACGGATGACCAGAAAGGCCAGGTGGCCAAGGCCGCGCAGACGCTCTTTGGCGTGTCATTTGGTTCTGAGCAAGTCATCGGTGAGACCTTGGAGCGTGCCACTCCGGAACTTGACTACATGGATGAACGTGTGGTTCAGGCACTGCGAACCGCTATCCAGTCGGGAGCGGCGCCCCCGGACGATTACGACCGCTTCCGCCTCCATCCCTTAGCGTCTTGGATTGAATCTACTTTCGGTGTACGTGCGGAAGAAGACACTGGCCGACTCATTCGGCAGGCACCGCGCCGACTTCAAGGTAAGGTGCTGGAGCGGCAGAGGAGCGCCGCAGCAGAGTTGGCGGAACTGACTGGCACCGACTCAGAACAATGCGCAAAGGTTATGCGCCGCTTCCTGCTGCAAGGCTCCACCCTGCGCCGCAGCTCATCAAGCCGCTTTCCAATCTTCGCTTTCCGGCTCCACCAGTTCTTCACCCGTGGTGATACGGTGTGGGCAACACTCGAGGCTGAAGGGGAACGCCATCTGGAAATGGCGAAGCAGGGATCCAAGCCGGGCGAGCCCGACAAGCCGCTGTTGCCTTTAGTGTTCTGCCGGCAATGTGGGACTGCTTACTACCGCGCGAGGGTGTACGCGGGCGAACAAGGTCGTGCCCTTTCTCCGCGAGAGGATCGCCGGGAGGAGGCCGACGACGGCAGCGATGACGTCTACATCTATGTCTCTGCCTCCGCTCCCTGGCCTCGGGCAGACGGGCCCGAACTGCTTGGTCGACTGCCCGAGTTTATGAAAGAGACAACGACTCAGGGCGTGGTACGCGTCCGTCCCGAGTCACGAGGCGATCTCCCGGAGATGGTCTTCGTCGATGCCCACGGCCGGATCGTTTCTGAAGGTGAAGGCATTCAGGCGGCATTGATTCGTCGGAACTTCTTGTTCTGTCTCGAGCCGTCCTGCGGTGTCGCCTATACCAAGAGTCAGCGCTCCGAACGTACAAAGCTGGCGACACTCGGTGTTGACAACCGAAGTACCGCCACAACCATTCTCGCGGTCCGTTCACTGATTGAGTTACAGCGCGACCTCGACCTTTCACCCGAAGCACGGAAGCTCCTGAGCTTTACCGACAACCGGCAGGATGCGTCGCTGCAGGCCGGGCACTTCAATGACTTTGCCCAAGTTGCCCTTCTGCGCTCAGCCTTGCACAAAGCGACCCAGGACAAGGGTAACCACGGCCTTAGCCATGGAGATTTGTCGCGTAGCGTGTTCGACGCAATGCAGCTTCGCTTCGACGAATACGCAGCTGACCCTGACGTACGGGGACCTGCAAGGAACGCAACCCACGATGCCTTACGCCGCGTTATCGACTACTTCATCTACCGCGACTTACAGCGTGGATGGCGCGTGACTGCACCGAACCTCGAGGACTGCGGCCTGCTTGCTTTCGATTACGACGGGCTTCGAGGTGACGAAGGGTTGCTCGGTGAAACAGAGCTGTGGGATGCCGGATTCACTATGAAGGCCGACCGCGATGCAGAGCAGTTTGTCGAAACCCCCGCATCGCTACGCGACTGCCCTGCCGAGTTGCGGGAAGAGATTCTGCGAACGCTGCTCGACGTTCTGCGTCGAAACCTCGCGATCAAGGTGGATGTCCTCGATGCGCAGAAACAACTTGATCTGGTTGAGCAGACCAAGCCTCGACTTCAGGAGGACACTGTCTGGTTTCTGGAGGATGCCCACGTGCTTGTTAAGTCTGTCGTGGCCTATCCCCGTCCGAGAAAGCAACAGGACCGAGCGGGCCTCTTCGTTTCGTCCTACGGCGGTTATAGCCGGTACCTCAAGCGTTCGCTGACTCCCCATCTTGCGCCTGGACAGAGCTTCGGCCGTGCCGAAGGAGATCAAGCGATCCGTTTCTTGTTCCTGGCGCTGAAGCGTTACGGCATCGTTGAGCAGGTTCGCAGCGCGCGCGACGGAGATGACCCAGGCTACCAACTGAACGCTGACGCCCTGCGATGGCTGCCGGCGGATGGCGAGATTCGCCCTATCGATCGCACACGCTTACTGGAGGCGGGCGAGATTCCTCCTGATGTCAATCGCTATTTCGTGGAGTGCTACCAGCGCTTCGTGGATTTGAAGTGCGTGCTCGAAGCGCGCGAGCACACAGCCCAAGTCGACTCCGAAGACCGTGAGGAGCGTGAAGACCGTTTCCGCACCGGCGATCTACCACTGCTTTTCTGTTCGCCGACCATGGAGCTGGGCGTGGACATCGCCCAGTTGAACCTCGTCAACCTTCGCAACGTTCCTCCCACACCAGCCAACTATGCGCAGCGCAGCGGCCGTGCCGGTCGAGGCGGGCAGCCGGCGCTGGTTTTCACTTACTGTGCCGGACGCAGCCCGCACGACCAGTATTTTTTCCGCGAGCCAAGCAAAATGGTCGCGGGCGCCGTGGCCCTGCCGCGCATCGACCTGCGCAACCAAGATCTCGTACGCGCGCACATCCACGCGATCTGGATGGAAGTGGCCAGGCCGGACCTCGGCAAGACTCTCACTACAGTCGTTGATCTTTCGTCCGCAGAGGGCAAACTTGCGCTGCCAGTCAAGGACTCCATCGCGAGGGAATTGCGGGACCCTGCCCATCGCGCCGCCGCGCTCAGCAAGGCTAATATACTCATCGCGGGCATTCGCGACGAGCTCTCGTCAACTGCATGGTTCCACGTTGAATGGAGCCGAGAGACGCTTGATCAGATCGAGCGTGCATTCGATACAGCCTGCGAGCGCTGGCGCAGCCTATATCGCTCTGCGGTCCGGCAACGTGAACTGCACCACAAGATCATCGGCGACCACGCTCGACCGGAAGCCGAGCGCACCCACTCGCGACGATTGCGCGCGCAGGCGGAAAGCCAGATTCGCTTGCTCACCGAGGCGGCAGGCATCTACGAGGGAGACTTCTACTCCTATCGTTATTTTGCCGCGGAAGGGTTTCTGCCCGGCTACAACTTTCCACGCCTGCCGATCTCGGCATTCGTGCCAGGCCGCCGCCAGCGCAAGGGTCGAGACGAGTTCCTTTCGCGCCCGCGCTTCCTTGCAATCTCCGAGTTCGGTCCTCGCGCATTGATTTACCACGAGGGTGCGCGTTACCGCGTCTACAAGGTCAACCTCGACTTCCGTTCGGACGACATCGAGGCGACGCATGCACTTGGCACCGCCACCCTGAAGCGCTGCCCGGCATGCGGCTATGCACATCTCGAGCAAGGAAATAACTTGACCGAGGTCTGTGATCGGTGCAAGGTCGCTCTTGATGGACCGGCACGAATTGAGAACCTCATCCAACTTCAGAACGTCAGCCTTAAGCTGACCCAGCGCATCACCTGCGACGAGGAGGAGCGTCAACGCTTCGGCTACAAGCTCGTCACTTCCTACCGTTTCCCTGAGATTGGCGGGAAGCTCGACCGAAAAGATGCCGAGGTATACAGCGGTGGCACCCTCGCCCTCAAGCTGAGTTACGGCGACGCCACGGACCTTTATCGCATCAACCTCGGCTGGGCCAATCAGCGCGGTAATCAGGCTCCAGGATTCAACCTCGACCTTGAGCGTGGCTACTGGGCACCCAATCAGACCGACGAAGAAGACCGGGACGATGCCACGACCCTGGCCCGGCTGCAGCGAGTCGTGCCCTATGTGAAGGACACGAAGAACGCATTGGTCCTGCGTTTCGAGCCTATCCGCTCAGGCCCGGAGATGGCCAGCCTGCAGGCCGCGTTCAAGCAGGCCATCCAAAAGCACTTCCAGCTCGAACCCCGAGAGCTGTCCTGCGAGCCGATGCCGTCACCGCAGGACCGCAGTGAGATTCTGTTCTACGAAGCTTCGGAAGGCGGTGCCGGTGTGTTGCGTCAAATTGCAGAAGACCCTTCCATCCTTCCGCTTCTGGCACGGCGCGCTCTTGAGCTCTGCCATTTTGATCCGGACACGCTGGCAGATGGTGGTGCGCAGACCTGTGGCAAGGCGTGCTACGAATGCCTGCTCGACTACGGTAACCAGACAGACCACAAGGATCTTGACCGCTCGCTCATCCGCGACCTGCTCGCGGAGTTGTCGCATGCCGAGTGCAAGCCTGCAGGTGGCGCCGGATCTCGTGCTGAGCGCATGGTCGCGCTGCGCAAGCGCTGCGACAGTCAGCTCGAAAAACGGTGGCTCGATATGGTGGACAATCTGATGCTTCGCCCCCCGAGTGACGCCCAGTACCGGATCCCTGGGTACTTCACCGAGCCGGACTTTTTCTACCGCGAGCACAATGCGGCCATCTACATCGATGGCCCGCCTCACGATCAGCCGGATGTGGTCAAAGAGGATGAGACTAAGACGCGGGACCTGATGGCAATGGGCTACATCGTGATTCGCTTCCACTACAGGGAGGACTGGATCGCAATTTTTCGCCGGCACCCCGACATCTTCGGGACGCCAAGCGCATGAGCACTGCTGCTCTCTCCAAGCCAGGAACCTTAGTCCACGCGCGCGGCCGCGAGTGGGTGGTGCTGCCGGACTCCACCGAGGAGCTCCTGATCGTGCGACCGGTGGGTGGGCTCGACGAGGAGGTCACCGGCATCCTGCCCGCTGTGGAGCCGGTCGCGTCCGCGACGTTCAGGCTGCCGACAGCGGCAGACCTCGGCGATTTCGCCTCGGGACAGCTCCTTCGAGACGCGGCGCGTCTATCCACTCGCGCCGCCGCTGGGCCGTTCCGCAGCTTCGGCCGAATCGCGGTCGAGCCGCGGCCCTACCAGCTCGTGCCATTGATCATGGCGCTCAAGCTCGACCCGGTGCGTCTGCTGATCGCCGACGACGTTGGCATCGGCAAGACAATCGAGGCGTGCGTGATCGCACGCGAGTTGCTTGACCGTGGCGAGATTCGCCGGATTGCCATTCTGTGCCCGCCGCACCTGGCGGAGCAGTGGCAACGCGAGCTGGCCGAGAAGTTTCACATCGAGGCCGAGCTGGTATTGAGCAGCACCATTCAGCGCCTGGAGCGCGATCTGCCTCTCGGTGTCTCAGTGTTCGATCGGCACCGCTTCACCATCGTTTCCACCGACTTCATCAAGTCATCGCGCCGCGCCGAGGACTTTGTGCTGAAGTGCCCGGAGTTCGTCATTGTGGACGAGGCCCACGGCTGCACGCTGGCTGGAGGTGTCGGTCGCGGCCGGCAGCAACGATTCGACCTGCTGCGTCATGTCGCGGAGGACCAGACGCGGCATCTCGTGCTCGTCACGGCAACGCCCCACAGTGGCAACGAAGAAGCCTTCCGCTCGCTCCTGAGCTTGCTCGATCCGGACTTCGCCAACCTGCCCATCGACCTGGAGCGCGCCGAACGCGAAGGCATTCGCCGCAGGCTCGCCCGACACCTCGTCCAGCGCCGGCGCGCCGATATCCGCCATTATCTCGATACAGACACCGTTTTTCCCGAGCGCAGAGACAAGGAAGCGACCTACACCTTGGGGAAAGACTACCGCACCCTCTTTGACGACATTCTGGCATTCGCTCGTGACTACGTGTCGGAAGAAGATGGTGGCCGGCGTCGGCGCGTGCGCTACTGGTCGGCCTTGGCGCTGCTGCGCTGCGTGTCGTCGAGTCCCGCCGCCGCTGCTGCCACGCTTCGCAGCCGCGCCGCCGTGGATCAGGCCGACGACGTCGACGTGGATGAGATCGGCCGCCGCACCGTGCTCGATCAGGGCGACGACGACGACACCATTACCCTGGACTTCAGCCCCGGATCCGACACGGAGGGCGCCGCCGCAGGCTCTCGGCGCAGGCTGCTGGAGTTCGCACGCCGCGCAGAGACTCTGCCCGCCGATTCTGATCTCAAGCTGCAGGGTGCGCTGCGTGAGATCAAGGCACTACTTAAGGAGGGCTTCCAGCCCGTTGTGTTCTGCCGCTTTGTGGACACCGCCGACTACCTTGCCCGCGAACTACGCAATGCTCTTCCCGACAAGATACTCGTCGAGTCGGTTACTGGACTGCTGCCACCCGCTGAGCGCGAGGCGCGCATTGCAGCTCTGGCCGCTGCGCCAGGGCAATTCGTACTTGTCTGCACCGACTGTCTGTCGGAGGGCATCAATCTCCAGCAGCACTTCAATGCGGTGCTTCATTACGACCTCGCCTGGAACCCCACGCGCCACGAGCAGCGTGAAGGCCGTGTGGATCGCTTCGGGCAGGAGAAGTCCGAGGTGCGTGTGGTCACCTACTACGGTACTGACAACCCCATTGACGGGGTGATTCTTGAAGTGCTGATCCGCAAGCACAAGAGCATCAAGAGCGCACTGGGTGTGACCGTCGCAGTGCCCGGTTCAAGCGAGCAGATTGCCCAAGCGCTGTTCGAGGGCGCGCTCTTCAAAGAGAAGACCCGGACGGATTCGAGGCAGATGACACTCGATTTCATTGACAACCTCGAGCCGAAGAAGCAAGCCATCCACGAGGAATGGGAAAGCGCCCGTGACCGCGAGAAGGCCAGCCGCTCCCGCTTCGCGCAGCACACGCTGAGCCCCGAAGCCGTCGCAGCAGAGTTGCAGGGTGTACGGGCCGCCATCGGTCGCTGCGAGGATGTCGCCCGTTTCTTCCATGCTGTGCTGCAGGCTGCGAACGTCCCGGTCCAGGCCCAGGGAAAATCCGTTACTGTTCACGTCAGCAACGAAGTGCCGCGGGCGCTGCGCCAGGCCATTGGCCGTGACGAGCAGTTCACCGGCCGGTTCGATCTGCCGCTGCAAGAAGGGGAGATCTACCTCGGTCGCACCAGCCCGGTCATCGAAGGCTTGGCAAGCTGGACCCTCGATCAGGCGCTTGACCCCGTGGCACGCGATGCCTGGTCCGTCGCCTCGCGCTGCGGCGTCGTCTCCACGTCAGCCGTGAGCACACGGACGACCCTTCTCGTGACGCGCTTTCGCTACCACCTGCAAATCGCAGGCACCGACGCCGACACGATCCTGTGCGAGGAGATCGTCCCCCTGGCCTGCACCGGACCGGCGGACGCGCCGCAGTGGCTCATGCCGGAGGACGGCGAACAACTGCTGTCCGCCCGCCCCGAGCGCAATCTCGTCCAGACCGCCATCGATCAGCAGCTTGGCCTGCTCCTGCCCGCGCTGCCAAATTTTCGGCAGGCACTCGCACAGGTTGCGGCGCAGCGCGCCGCCGCACAGCTCGCAACACACGAGCGCGTGCGCGAAGCCGCGCGAACCAGAGGCCGCGTCACCGTCCAACCTGTTCTGCCGGTAGACATTCTCGGGGCGTACGTCCTGCTGCCGATGCCCAACGCTGGCGGGGCGGATCGCCCATGACCCGTCGCGTCACAGACTTCCAGACCATTCGCTCCGAAGGCGGCCTGCTGCCGTCCGATCTCTTGCGGCGGGTGATTGACCCCAAGGCGAAGCTCGAAGGCACGGCGCCTGCGGACTACGGCCTGCCGCAGGGTGAGCGCCTGAACGAGGTCATCACCCAGTCGTGGAACCGTCTGCGCAAGCACTGGGCTGAGTTCCGCGTCGGCGCAGCGAAACTGGCCGGTGGCGAGCCCGGCACCGGCCTCACCAACGACAAGTGGAGCCTGCCGCTCTTGCGCGAGCTGGGCTTCGGACTGCTGCCCACTAGCGCCGGCCCGGCGGTCGGCGGCCGCTCCTACGCCATCAACCGTTTCTTCGGCCCTGTTCCGGTGCATCTCGTCGGCTGCGGTGTCTCTCTTGACCGGCGCGCCGTCGGCGTGCGCGGGGCCGCCGCCGCGAACCCGCACGGTCTGGTGCAGGAGTTCCTGAACCGCAGCCCCGGCCACCTCTGGGCCATCGTCGCGAACGGCCTGCGCCTGCGTGTTCTGCGCGACAATCAGGCCCTCTCGCGCCAGTCATTCCTCGAATTCGACCTTGAGGCCATGTTCGTCGGTGAAGTCTACTCCGACTTCGTTCTGCTGTGGCTCATGGCCCACGCCACGCGCCTCAATCCGCGTGAGGCCGAGCGGCCGGAGACGTGCTGGCTGGAGCAGTGGACGAAGCTCGCCGAAGAACAAGGCACCCGCGCGTTGGGCGAACTGCGCGGCGGTGTGGAGCGCGCACTGCGAATCCTCGGCGAGGGCTTCACCAGCCACCCGAAGAACACCGCTCAGCGCGACGCCCTGCGTACCGGCCAGGTACCGCTCGCCGACTTCCACGGCCAGCTCCTGCGCGTGGTCTATCGGCTGATTTTCCTGTTCGTGGCCGAAGACCGCACCCTCGACGGCCAGCCGCTGCTGCACCCGCGCGACGACTCCGACGCCTCACGCACCGCGCGCGAGCGCTTCGCCGCCCACTATGGCACCGCCCGTTTGCGCGAGATGGCTGCGAAGATCAAGGGCAGCCGCCACGGCGACTTGTGGCGACAGTTCCAACTTCTGGTCGGCGCACTCTCCGGCGACGCGGCCTTCGCCACCGCACGAGAGCACTTGGCCCTACCGGGACTGGGCAGCTTTCTCTGGAGTCCGGCCTCCACCGCCATCCTGAATGATGCCGAGCTGACCAACCACGACCTCCTCGAAGCCCTGCGCCACCTCGCCTTTACACGACAGGGCAAGGTGCTGCGCCCCGTGGACTACAAGAACCTCGGCGCCGAAGAGTTGGGTGGCGTGTACGAAAGTTTGCTGGCCCTCACTCCGCAGATCAGCGCTAACGGAGCCCGCTTCAGCTTCGCCGAGTTCGCTGGCAGCGAGCGCAAGACATCCGGCTCCTACTACACCCCCGACTCGCTGGTGCAGTGCCTGCTCGACTCCGCCCTCGACCCGGTGGTGGAGGAGGCTATCAAGGGCAAGACTGGCGCCGAGGCCGATAAGGCAATTCTCTCCCTGAAGGTCTGCGACCCCGCTGTTGGCTCCGGCCACTTTCTGGTCGGCGCTGCGCACCGGCTGGCCCGGCACCTGGCCCGCGTGCGCGCGCTTGAACAAGGAGAGAGCGAACCCTCACCGGTCTTCTATCAGCACGCCCTGCGCGAGGTGATCGGTCGCTGCCTCTACGGCGTGGACGTGAACCCCATGGCCGCCGAGCTGTGCCGCGTGAGCCTGTGGCTTGAAGCCCTCGAACCCGGCAAGCCGCTGTCGTTCCTCGACCACCACATCCGCGTCGGCAACAGCCTATTGGGCACCACGCCCGAACTCATCGCCGCCGGGCTGCCGGACGATGCCTTCACCGCCATTGAGGGCGACGACAAGACGTTCTGCTCGGGGCTAAAGCGGCGAAACAAGAAGGACCGCGAGGGAAGCGAGACGGACATGTTCCATCTGATGGTGGCCGAACCAGTGGGCGAGTACGACTCGCTCGCGACACGTTCCCGTGGCCTCGATGAGGCTCCGGACGACTCGCTCGAAGCGATCCGAAGCAAGGCTGAGCAATTTCACCGGTTGGTCGTGTCACAAGAGTATCGGCATGCGCAGCGGATCGCCGATGTCTGGTGCGCCGCCTTCGTCTGGCCCAAGCGGACCGACGCGCCCGCCGATCCGCTGACGACCGATACGCTGCGGCGGGTCAAAGCGGATGCAAACTGCCTGACTAGAAATCAGCGCGACGAAGTCGAACGCCTGTCGAGCCAGTACCAGTTCTTCCACTGGCATCTCGCTTTCCCAGAGGTTTTCATCAGGGGAGGCTTCGATTGCGTGCTCGGCAATCCGCCGTGGGAGCGCGTGAAGCTCCAAGAGAAGGAGTGGTTCGCCGAGAGCAGCCCAGAAATCGCAGCCGCCCCCAATTCCGCCGCCCGCAAGCGGCTTATCGAAGGGCTCAAGAAGGTTGACCCCATCCTCTACAACCAGTTTCTCGATGGCTCGCGCAAGGCCGAAGGCGAGAGTCACCTCATGCGCCACAGCGGTCGCTACCCGCTCTGCGGCCGAGGCGACATCAACATCTACACGGTCTTCGCCGAGGCAATGCGCACGCTGCTGAACGACCGTGGTCGCGTCGGCTGCGTACTCCCCACCGGCATTGCCACCGACGACACCACCAAATTCTTCTTCCAGCAGGTCGTGGAGACCAGGTCACTCATTAGCCTCTACAGCTTCGAGAATGAAGAGTTCGTGTTTCCGGCAGTACACCACGCAACGCGGTTCTGTCTGTTCACCAGCGGCCGAGGGGTACAGCCAAGCGCAGGTGTGGCCGAGTTTGTTTTTTTTGCGCGTCAATTATCTCACCTGCACGACCCCGCACGCCGTTTCACGCTCTCGCCTGAGGACATCGCGCTTCTTAACCCGAACACACGCACCTGCCCAATCTTCCGCTCACATCGAGACGCAGAGCTCACCAAAGCCATATACCGTCGCGTGCCGGTGCTTCTCCGCGAGGCGCAGGGAGACCGACCCGAGGAGAATCTGTGGGGTATCCGCTTCAGCACGATGTTCCACATGTCTATCGACTCCCACCTCTTTCGTACTCGGGAGCAGTTGGAGGCTGACGGATGGCGGCTCGAGGGCAACAGGTTTTCCAAGAATGGCGCGGAATTCCTGCCGCTCTACGAGGGCAAGATGATCCATCACTTCGACCACCGTTGGGGTACCTACGAAGGGCAGACTGAAGCACAGGCAAACCAGGGGAAGCTCCCCGAACTTGATGCGCTCGCGCATTCTGACCCATCGATTTACGTTCTGCCCAGATACTGGGTGAGTGAGCAGGATTTTCGCGAAAAGGTTGGCAATCTCTGGAATCGCCGCTGGCTGACCGGGTTCCGAGATGTAACTGGCGCCACCGTCCTGAGAACAGTCATCGCCTCGTTCATTCCACGCGTGCCAGCAAATCATAAGACCCCGCTTGTGCTTGTTGACTCGCCCGAATTAGCCGTTGGACTTCTCTCCGCTGTCTCCTCATTCGTCCTAGACTATTCGGCCAGGCAGAAGCTAGGCGGTACTTCTCTCACTTTCTTTTACTTTAAACAGTTCCCTATCCTCTCTCCAGTATTCCTGAAGGAAGTATTTCCATGGAGCAGCGGAGCGATCGTCGGGGCGGAGTGGCTCATTCCCCGAATCCTCGAACTGACGTACACTGCCTGGGACCTAGAACCATTCGCGCAGGACTGCGGCTGGTCAGGCCCACCATTCCGTTGGGACGAGGATCGCCGCTTCCTGCTCCGCTGCGAGCTGGATGCAGCCTTTTACCACCTCTATCTGCAGGCTGATGCGAGCGGCAACTGGCGCCGGACTAAGAGCGAGACTGAGGACGAATTGGAGCGGCTAAAGGCCAGCTTCCCTACGCCGCGGGACGCAGTGGCCTATATCATGGACACCTTCGCCATCATCCGCCGTAGAGACGAGGAGAGGTATGACGGTGATTACCGCACCAAGCGCATCATCCTTGAAATATTCGATTGCCTCGCCGACTCTATCCGCACCGGCCAGCCCTACGAGACTAGCCTCGAGCCGCCTCCGGCTGACCCTCGTTGCTGTCACCCGCCGAGGCGGCTAGAACACACGGAGGACTAACCTGCATGGCTAAAGCTGCTGCCACCGGCTTGCGCACAAGAAGTGCCGTATCGAATGAGTGCTGATATCCTCGGCCAGTGGCTCATCGCTGAGACGGTCGACGTTGGCCGCCACGCGCTGTTGGTGCTGTTGGAGCGCGATGGCTCTCGTGAAGCAGTCGTTGTTGAGCTACGCCAGATCGTGCGCAGTCACTATGTTGCGCCGGATGTAGCGGCCAAGCGTTTTGCTGAGCTTGGAGCACCGAAGTCTGCAGAGCTATTGAGGGACCACCTGCCTACCTCAAAGAAGGCAAGATCAGGTGACCTAGGGGAGATCCTTGCCACGGAGGTCGCAGAACGCCGATTGGGCTACGAGGTACCAGTGCGCCGCCTACGCTGGAAGGATGGACGGGACACGGCATTGCGCGGCGATGACATTGTCGGCCTCTCGCGCGGTGAAGGGAACATGCTTCAGTTTCTCAAGGGCGAGTCAAAGAGCCGAGCCGCGTTGGCATCTGCTGTGCTCGAGGAGGCAGCCGAGTCGCTTGACCGCGACAGGGGACGGCCGACGCGGCATTCGGTGTTGTTCGTGGCAGATCGTCTCCGCGAGCAGGGCAAGGACGAACTGGCGAAGGAACTGGAAGAAGCCGTTCTTCAAGGCTTTCGGAGCTGCACTATCGAGCACATGCTCTTCACGTTTACTGGCAGTAACCCAAGAGGTTTCCTGCATGCACACTTGAGTGCGTGCAGAAGGAGACGCCGGCGGCATGCAGTCGGTGTTCGCATCAACGACCACAGCAATTTCATCGCCATGCTTTTCGGGGGTCTATAGATGGCGGAGTCGATCGAGGTGCTGGCAGGCCGCCTTCAGGTCGCGGTTGCCCCTGGGTTTCGGGAGAGACTTCTCGACAAGGGATTGGCACGCGGGTTGATCTGGCGAGAGGGGGTGCTCCCTTCTGACGCCCCCGGGTTCCCCGAAGGCTTAAGCGAAGATCTACTGGACTACGCCCACGCGATAATGGCCATGGCACTGCGGCTTCGAACGCTCTCGGGCGACGCAGTGCTCCTGGAACGGGCGTTCCTCGTTGCGGGTGAAGGGATCGAGGCCGTTGTCCATCGTGGCGCCAATGATGGGGATCGTGGCTTTCAGCGGGTAAGCGCAGCTGTGGCGTTCCATCTCGCTCATTACGCTGCCCGTGCCTACTCGATGTTACCGGTGAGCACGGACGGTGAGAACTTGGCGCCGACGGAGAAGGCGCTAGTGAAGTTGTTGCGGCGCCGGCTCGACGAGTTGCATAGCTCGTTGTCAGCTTGGCTTCTGGACGACCAACTCGAAGACGGCCGGGTTGCGGCTCGGCTTCGTGACGACGAGGACTTCAATGAGGTGGATGCTGCACAGATTATTATCACCACGTCGTTTATGCGCGGACTTGCGCTTTATGACCATGCAATCACAACCGGCGAGGCATGGTCGGCCGCCGAGGCGGTTCGGCGGCTGGTCGCAACCGCGGCCGCCGCTCGCGATCTCCATGCAGTCAGCCACTGGTGGACTGCGACCCTGGCATCTCACCTCATCGACGAGCTTTGGCAACTTAGCCTCTACGAGCAAATCCCAGTTCTACTGGACGACACAGATGACCAAGAGCGCTGGGCAGACCTCCGACGTAGCTATATTCAGCGGCTTCGCGCTGGGAAGCGCTCAGCCCTGGAGCTTTGGCCATCTCAGCTTGAGGCGGCTAAACGTTCTGTAGACCCGGCGGACGACTTGGTCGTGGCGCTACCGACGAGTGCTGGGAAGACCCGAATCGCGGAGTTGTGCATCTTGCGAGCATTGGCGGCAGAGAAGCGCGTCGTTTACGTCACGCCGTTGCGGGCGTTATCTGCTCAGGTCGAGCGAGATCTCGCGGACACGTTTTTGCCGCTCGGTGTCTCCGTTTCCTCGCTCTATGGATCGGCCGGGATAGAAAGTGGCGACGTCCAGACCCTGCGCGAGGGGAACATTGTCGTCTCAACCCCCGAGAAACTGGACTTCGCATTGAGGAACGACGGGTCGATCATCGACGACGTCGGGCTGATCGTGCTAGACGAAGGGCATATGCTTGGCCCGAACGAGCGCGAGGTTCGCTACGAGGCTCTCGTGCAACGCCTCCTGCGGCGCGACGACGCCGGGGCGCGGCGAATCGTGGGTCTGTCGGCTCTATTTCCCACCCCAGCAGA
>CXWK01014142.1_pt1 | contig 14869 bp, 14 predicted proteins | sample 590851 | NCBI WGS metagenome assembly CXWK01 (sample SAMEA3498364, study PRJEB10139) | wastewater metagenome | biome: wastewater treatment plant; material: activated sludge | place: Denmark | collected 2014-08-01 | reverse complement strand
TAGGCGAGGCTGCTGTTCGTGACTTCCTCGTTGCCATGGTGCGGCCTGAAGATCGTGCACGAGTAGAGGCCCTACTCAAAGGGGGCGTCACCCGGCTGGATTAATCAAGCCAATCAAGCTCAGCAAAGTCGAGCAGTCAGCACGAGAGGTTGAGTAATGACCGAGCCGACCAGCACCGAAAATGAACCTCGCCGCCGCGAGGCCTTACCAGACAATGCACCTCACGTGCTGGTGATCGATGATGATCAGCGGATNNCGCGATCTCCTCACGCGCTATCTCTCAGACCACGGCTATCGGGTCACCCCCGCGTCGGACGCCGCCGCTGCGCGTGCCGCCATGCGTGGACTCACCTTCGATCTTGTCGTGCTCGACGTGAACATGCCGGGCGAATCCGGACTTTCGTTTGCACGCGACATCAAATCGAAAAGCACCCTGCCGATCTGCATGTTGACGGCTCTTGCCGAGAGCGATGATCGCATCGCTGGGTTGGAGGCAGGAGTTGATGACTATCTGCCGAAGCCGTTCGAACCGCGCGAATTGCTGTTGAGGATCAAGAATATACTCAAGCGAGGCCAGGCAAGCGTCACATTGAGCGACGAACTGCGTATGGGCGAATATACGTTCCATCTGGGTCGGGGTGAGTTGCGGCGGGGGGAGGAAAGCATCAAGCTGACCGAGCGCGAACGCGACCTTCTTCGTCAGTTCGGCCAGCGTCCGGGCTCACCTATTGCGCGCCACGAGCTTTCAGCCGACGACACGACCGGTTCGGAACGCGCTATAGATGTGCAGATCAATCGACTGCGCCGCAAGATTGAAGCCGATCCTTCAAACCCCACCTATCTACAAACAGTCCGCGGCAAGGGATACATTCTCTATACGGACTGACATTCATTCAGCTTTGCTGGCATACCGGTCAACAAAGCCTAACTGACCGCTCGATTGGTAGCGGGACAAGAGATGCGAGCAACGCCATGGCCTTCATGCCGATCCGCCTGTTTGAGCGTCGGCCTAAGCCGCTTGCCGGTCCGTCCTCGACCAAGTTGGGAACGCGGTTGAAGTCGACTGCCGGTCGCGTGTTTAGCCAGACAGCGGGGTATTTCACCGAGCTGTTCCCGAAAGGGCTTTATGCGCGGGCCCTGATTATCATCATCGCCCCGATCGTGCTCCTTGAAGGCGTCGTCGCCTACATTTTCATGGAGCGCCACTGGCAGTCCGTGACACGACGCTTGTCCGAAGCGACGGCACGCGACGTCGCAGCCCTTGTCGAGATTTATCGGACCTATGAGGGACATGACGATTACATCCGACTGCATCACCTTGCGCGAAGCAAGTTCGGCTTTCCGATGCAGGTTCTTCCTGCAGGAGAACTCCCCGTGGCAGCGCCAAAGCCGTTCTTTTCGCTGCTCGATCGGACATTATCCGATGAAATCCGCAAACAATTGAAGACCCTACCGTTCTGGATCGACACAGTCGGCAATTCGCGCCACGTCGAAATAAAAGTAAAGATGCCCAACGCGGTCCTGAGCTTCGTGCCAACCCGCAGCCAGACCTACGCATCCAATTCACACATCTTCCTCATGTGGATGGTCGGCTCATCGGTCGTGCTGCTATCGGTGGCGATCCTGTTCCTCAGAAATCAGATCAAACCGATCCTGAGGCTTGCCGAAGCTGCCGAGACGTTCGGCAAAGTCCGACCTGTGCCGGAAGAATTCCGACCTCGCGGAGCCCGCGAAATCCGCTCGGCGGCCGTTGCATTCATGGAGATGCGCGACCGCATCACCCAGCACGTTGAGCAGCGCACAGCAATGCTCGCCGGTGTCAGCCATGATCTCAGAACCGTACTCACCCGCTTCAAGCTGGAACTCGCAATGCTGGGCGATGCTCCCGAGATCAAAGCTCTGCGCGCCGACGTCAACGAGATGCAGCACATGCTCGAGGATTACCTCGCGTTTGCGCGCGGTGATGGTGGAGAAAGCGCCAGCCCGACGAACGTTGCCGAGCTGTTGGTGGAGGTGCACGAGGACGCTCAGATCTACGACAGTGAGGTTCAGCTCAAACTTTCTAAACGTCGCCGTGCGCTGGTCGTGCAGCTGAAACGTCAGGCAATGAAACGGAGCATTACAAATCTCGTCTCGAATGCCTGTCGCTTCGGCACCCTCGTCACCATCCGATGCGTCACGGAACGCAATTGGCTCAGGATTGAAATTGAGGACAATGGTCCCGGCATCCCGGAAAATGAGCGCGAAAACGTGTTTCGGCCATTCTACCGACTGGACCATGCCCGCAATCAGGACAAAGGCAATTCCGGTCTTGGCCTCGCCATCGCGCGCGACATCGCCAAGAGTCATGGTGGCGACATCACGCTGTCGGATAGCGCTCTCGGCGGCTTGAAAGCGGTGATACGTGTGCCCTTATGAGGGAGCAGCATGATGAGGAGCAGCAGAGTGGACGCGGATGAATTCCAAGTGCGTCCCCGCTGTCCACCACCCATCTCAATCTATGACAGCGCTCGACAGCCCTCAGAACATCCGGCCGCCGTTAGGCACGTCCTTGCTCGGTTGTAAAAGCACGACGTTCCCGCTGCCGTCAGGAAATCCGAGTGTCAACACTTCCGACATGAACTTTCCGATCTGACGCGGAGGAAAGTTGACTACGGCGGCAACCTGGCGCCCGACAAGCTCATTGAGCTTGTAGTGCACTGTGATCTGTGCAGACGAGCGCTTGATGCCAATCCCTGGCCCGAAATCGATGCGCAGCTTGTAGGCTGGCTTTCTCGCCTCGGGATAGGCCTCCGCCTCAACAATCGTACCGACCCTGATATCGACCTTGGCGAAATCGTCATACGCAATCGTTGGCTGTACACCTTCGTTGGCTGCATCGTTGCCCATTCTCACATCCTTTCGAGTATCTTGCAGTGATCATTGCTAGAGCGATAGCGCAGCGCCTCGCTGCGAGCAAACACTGGCGCCAATTTCCGGCGCATTCATTACCTTCGCAATGAAGCGGCAGCCTATCGGAGTTAACGCGTGGCAGCAGCCAGCGGTTTAACCGGAATCATGAGTGCTGCACCTGCTCCAAGCGCCAGCACTGCTGCCAATAGAAAAGCAGCGCTGTATCCGCCCCACATGATCNNCTCTGCACCGGTGGCGTCACCATGTACGTCAGGAATACGAAGAACGTCGTGCCTGCCGTCACTTCGCTGACATCACTCGCCGGCACCAGGCGGGCGACTTCGGCCAGGTAGAGTCCGTTCCATGTCGCAATCGAAAACCCGACAAAACTCACAATGGCGAACAGCACAACCGGACTCCAGCCCACCTCAACATTTGCCAACAGTACGGCCGATGCAGCCGACATTAACGCCAGCACGCGAAGCACAAGGCGTGGAGAGCCGACGCGATCAGCCACAAAGCCAAGCACAATACGCCCAAGAACACTTGATGCCTGCATCAATGCAAACAGCTGACCGGCCAGCACCAGATCATATCCAAGCCTGAGATGCAGATAGGTGACCAGATACGTAATCGTCGTGCCTTGAACTGCAGCGAACCCGACGCTCGCCAGCGCGATCTGCACAAGCCCTGGCGCTTGCCGGATCGCGATGAACGGTTTCGTGACGTTGGCAGGAGCAAAAATCCTGGACAGCCGAAACCGCTGAAGCGGGCGCGCTTCATTCCAGGTCCGAGGCACAAACAGCATGGCGAGGCCCGTCGCCGCACAGAATACGGCAATTGCCGTCAGTGCGATCTGCCAGCCATAAGCCGCAACAATCAGTGTGACGAGAGTGCCGGCAATAACGCCACCAAGCGGCACACCGGCTTGCCGAAGCGAGAACAACGTTGACCAGAATTCGCGCGGCGTTCGGTCGGCCAAGATCTGGCTGCCTGCCGGCGTTGTCGTTGCATATCCGAAACCAATCATCATCGCGCCGACGAGCACGATTGGCCAATTTGCGGTGAGCACCAGCATCACCCCGGCAACACCGATAAGCACCCCTGCCTGCAAGGTTCGCACCGGGCCAAGAGTTGGCGTGATCGCATAGTTGGCGGTATAGAACCACACTGCGCCAAGCCCCATGGCACCGCTGATCCAACCGAACGCTTCAGCCGGCCGTCCTGTGCTCTCCATCAGCAGCGGCGCAAGGACCGGAAGTCCGAGCTGCAACGTCGCGAGACCGACCATCGGCACGAGCGCGACAAGCAGCGTCAATAGAATTCCACTCGTTTTTTCGCTCATGCGTATTTTCCCGCCGTCGTCCTGCCCTCTGAGGCAAGCCCATCGCACCGGGATACGAAACAGAGGAACGCACTCTTCGCAAGGCGTCCGTCCACCAGATTGAACATGTCCGCTTCCCGTAACACGCTGTTGCCGCTTACACTCGATACCAGTCGGCCGGAATACAATGTCCATTCACTGAGAGCTTGAGAGGCATCACATGGCGAAAGCTAGCAAACCGAGTAGCAACAATCTGCCGGACCAGTCGGACGCCTGGCAATGGCCAGAGGAAAAATGGCGCAAGATCGTCGAAAAGATCCGCGCCGGTCGCACGCTGAAGCCGAAATCCTGGCCTGGCGGCGCACAGACCGCTGTTGCTCTCTCATTTGATTCCGATCACGAAACACAAACGCTCCGCTGGGGTCACGACAGTCCAGGGCGATTGAGCGCTGGCCAATTCGGTTCACGCGCTGGCGTGCCACGTATNNCATGTTGCATCCTGACGAGCAGAAGGCCGTTATCGGCGATGGCCATGAGATCGGCATCCACAGTTGGATCCACGAGCTTAACAGCCAGCTTCCGCCTGAGGCCGAGCGCGATCTGCAACTGCGAGCCGCCGACACACTCGAGCGCATCAGCGGCCAGCGCCCCGTCGGCATCCGCACGCCTTCGTGGGATTTCTCTGCGCACACTCTCGCTATCACGCGTGAGATGGGTCTGATCTACGATTCATCGCTGATGGCGGATGACGATCCCTACGAGCTGCTCGAGGATGGCCAGGCGACGGGTGTTGTAGAACTGCCTGTCGAATGGATCCGCGACGATGCACCCTACCTCACCATGGATCGCTTTGGATCGGCACGGCCATACACAGCTCCATCGGCGGTACTCGAAATCTTCATGCGCGAATTTGATGGCGTATACGCGGAAGGGTCAGGCGGTCTCTTCCTGCTGACTATGCATCCGCATGTGATCGGCCACCATAGTCGCCTGCAGATCCTTGATGAGCTGATCCAGTATATTCGCGGTCACTCTGGAATCTGGTTTGCCACTCACGCTGATGTTGCTCGTCATGTGCGCAAACAGGCCAAGATGGGTTGAGTCCAATTCGGTTTATCCTCGGGTTGCAGCTCGTGCCGCAACCCGAGCCCTATCGCTCAGTAGCTTGGAATTCCTAGCGTGATGCCGCCATCGGCGAGCAATATCGTCCCGTTGCAATAACTCGACGCGTCTGACAGGAGCCACATGATGGCCTGAACGATTTCGTCAGGTTCACCGATGCGGCCAACAGGGATTCGTGCAAGTTTTGCTGCATGCTCGGCGGCACCCGCCCCTTCGGCATGGGCGCGAACACGCTCCGTCATGACGACACCTGGTGCAACAGCGTTGACGCGAATTCCATCAGCTGCGAGTTCCAGCGCCAGATTGCGTGTCAACTGATTCAGCGCGGCTTTTGACGAGCCGTAATGGGCAACACCAGGCCGGCACAGCACGCCTGAGGTCGAGCTGACGTTAACGATCGCTGCCTTGGTGTGCGCCTTGCGCCAACCGCGCGCTGCAGCCTGTGCGAGTATGAATGGCGCGCGCAAGTTGATTGTAATCACGCGGTCCCATTCCTCGATGCTCATCTCGTCGATGGTAGAGACCGGATAAATTCCGGCGGAATTGACAAGACCATCCAGATCAGAAAACGCAGTGAAGGCTGCAGTAACGGCGCTGCCGAGTGCTGCCGCATCCGTGACATCCGCGACCAGTGGATGAAATGCATGCTTGTGTCTGGCGGCAACCGCCTCAAGGCCATGACGATCAATGTCCAGACCCGCAACTCGACTTCCAGCCGCAATGAGCTTTTCCGTTGTCGCGAGACCGATGCCAGAAGCAGCGCCAGTTACAAGAACAGCGCGCGGATATTTCATGGTAGATCTCCTTATAGCTTACGAAGCAAGATTTTTCGTCAAGATGCAAGCATCTGCATGCCCACCGCCTCGGTCGACGAGTGGAGGATCTACCTCTGCACAACGAGCCACGGCCTTCGGGCATCGCGTCCGGAATCGGCACCCGGTCGGCAAATTCTTCGGGTCCGGCGGTTCACCCTCAAGCCAAAAATCCTCGGTGACCTTGCGCCCGCCGATCACCGGAATGGCTGCCAGTAGCGACTGCGTATAGGGATGCTGTGGTGAATTGAAAATCTGCTCGATTGGCCCGGTCTCTACGATCCGCCCAAGATACATCACCGCCACGCGATGGCAGATCATACGCACCACAGCGAGGTCGTGGCTGATGAAAATGTATGTCAGGCCAAACTCGCGCTTCAGGTCGAGAAACAGGTTCAGGACCGTCGCTTGCACCGAAACGTCGAGTCCCGACGTCGGCTCATCGAGTATCACCAGCGTAGGCGCAAGTGTGAGAATGCGGGCCAGACCTACCCGTCGTTGCTGGCCACCCGAAATCTCGTGCGGATAAAGATCGAGATGTGACTCCGGCAGCCCGACAGCGCGCACAATATTCCGTACTCGCTCCTGCCGCATACCGGCGTCGAGATCGGTATGGATGACGAGCGGCTCAGCCAGAGACGTACCGATCTTCCAGCGCGGATCGAGCGAAGCACCGGGATCTTGATATGAGTACTGCAGCTTCTGTCTGAGCGCCCGGCTTTTATCGGGTCTGAGGTTCGTGATGTCGTGCCCCTCAAACTGGATCGTCCCACCCGTCGCCGGGTGAATGCCCATCAGCGTTTTACCAAGCGTTGACTTGCCGCATCCAGACTCGCCAACAATGCCGAGAATCTCGCCCTCCCGCACATCGAACGAGACATCGTCGAGCGCCTTGAGTGCCCCAACACGCCGGTTCCAGACGTTCCGAACGTCGAAATGTTTGGCTAGATGCGCGACCGACAGCAGAACCTTACCGTCCTCGTGCGACAGTGCTGTGCCGCCGCCCTGCGCACTGCGATTATCGCTTTGCTGCTCGTTGAGCTCGTCGCCTCGCTCCGGGCTCATGACCTGATCTCCTCGCCGGCAGCAAGCGGATGATAGCAGCGCACGTCGTGATGGTTCGTACTTGTGACGACAGGCGGGCGCGCTTTGGTGCATTCCGGCGTCATGCGCATGCATCGGGTATTAAACCGACAGCCACCCGGCGGGTCGACCAGCTGAGGGATCTCTCCCGGTATGCCGCTAATGCCGTGCTCGTGACTGGGCAGGCTATCGAGAAGCGCTCTCGTATAGGGGTGAAGCGGTGCTCCGAAAAATCCGGCAGCAGGAGCAGACTCGACCTCCTGGCCCGCGTACATCACCGTCACCCGATCACAGATTTCATGCGCTGCACCAAGATCGTGAGTGGCAAACAGCATCGCGACCCCACGCTCGCTTGCGAGCCGTCGCATCAACTTCAGGATCTGCGCTTGTATGGTAACATCGAGAGCTGTTGTTGGTTCATCGGCAATGATCAACTTGGCGTCTGTGGCGAGGGCCATGGCGATCATCAACCGTTGGCGCTGACCGCCGGAGACCTCATGAGGATATTTCGCCAGTATCGCGTCCGGATCGGGTAGTTGCACCACACGCAGAAGTTCGACGACTTTTTCACGATCAGCCTTGCGACGGGCCTTTGGGTAACCTGTCCACCAGCTCGTGGTCTCACTGCCCGGCGCCTTCCACTTCATCAACTCCATGAACTGGCTGCCGATGGAAAAGACCGGGTTGAAGGACGTGAACGGGTCCTGCGGGATAAACGTGATCAACCGGCCGCGCACCTCGCGCGCGAGCACATCAGGTGGTGTCGCCAGAAGATCGCGACCATCGAACAGGATGCGACCTGCCTCCACACGCGCGGAATTCGCTGGCAGGATCCCGAGCACTGCCCGCGCAAGGGTGGACTTTCCCGATCCTGACTCGCCCACCAGCCCGACGATCTCACCCTGACGGACAGAAATGCCGACATGATCGAGCACGCGCGCGCGACCGCCATCGGTGAGAAAATCGACACGAAGATCCTCGACTGAGAGCAGCGGATCACTCATTCCCGACTCCTGCGCGTTTTTGGATCGAGAATGTCACGAAGTCCGTCGCCAAGAAGATTGAAGCCCATAACCACCAAGAAAATTGCAATGCCGGGTGCCGTCGCATACCACCACGCATCCGGCAGGAATTCTCGGCTTTCGGCAATCGTCCGCCCCCATTCGGGCGTCGGCGGTGGCGGGCCTAGTCCGAGAAACCCGAGAGCAGCAGCGGTGAGAATTGTGCCGCCCATGCCGATGCTGGTGCGCACGATGATCGATGACGAGATATTTGGCAGAATGTGCAGCACCATCACCCGGTATGGAGACGCCCCAAGTGCGATCGCTGCTTCAACATACGTTTCCTTTAATGCGGATCGCGTCTCTGCATAGACGAGACGCGCCCAGAACGGCCAGTACGTGAGCGAGAGCGCCAATATCACATTCTCAATCGACGGGCCGAGAGTCTGGGCAATCGCAATGGCGAGCACGATCTGCGGCACCGCCAGGAAGATATCGGATATCCGCATCAGCAGATCGCCAAAAAAGCTGCGATAATACCCAGCGACAAGGCCGATCGGCACACCAATGATCACGGCGATCGAGATGGCAACGACTGCAATGGTAATCGTTATGCGAGCACCAAACAGCAGTCGCGAATAGATGTCGCTGCCCATTCGGTCTGTGCCGAAGAGATGCGCCCAGCTCGGCGGTTGAAGACGCTCCGCTGGGTGAAACTCTGCAACGTCGGCGGGATGAGTGGCAAGCCAGGGTGCCAGCGCGGCCACGACCACCAGCATAACAATGATGATGAATCCAACCAACGCAACTCGGTCAGACGCGAGCTTTCGAAATAGGAACCGGGCGGTGCTCATCAGGTGTTGCTTCGCGGATCGATTAGGCCATGCAGAATATCAACGATTAGATTGATAAGGACGAATAGCGCGCCGGTGACCAGGGTGAACCCCATGATGGCATTGTAGTCCGATAGCAGGATCGAACTTACCGCGTAGAGGCCAAGTCCCGGCCAGTCGAAGACGCTCTCGACGACAACCGCGCCCGACAAGAGGATACCGAAGATCAATCCGATCTGTGTGACCGTGCCGATCAACGCGTTGCGCAGAACATATTTCCAGATGATGACGCTGCGCGGTAAGCCCATGGCTTGCTCGTACAGCACATAGTTCGAGTTGATCGCGTCAAGAACACCAGACCGGGTGAACCGCACGATTGTCGCCATCGCGGGAAATGCCAGCGTGGCGACCGGCAGTGCCAAGTGACGCAGCGCGGAACCTAGGCTCTCCATGTCTCCAGCCATGATCGAGTCAACGATATAAAAACCCGTCGCGCCTTCAGGCCCCCAGCCATTGATGCGCCCTTGAAGCGGTGTCCAGCCGAGTTTCATCGCGAACAGAAGTTGAAGCTGAATGGCAAGCCAGAAGCTCGCGATGGCGAGTCCTGAAACTGTCACCACACGCAACACATGATCCAGCCACGAATTGCGATTGATCGCGCTAATTACACCAAGTGGAATGCCGACGACGACCGACACGATAATCGTCACAATCGTCAATTCGAGCGTTGCTGGTAATCGCGCGAGCAGGTCATCAGAAATTGGGCGCTGCGTATAAAGTGACATGCCCATGTCGCCTTGCATCACCGCGAGGATGTAGCGAAAGAACTGGACATACAGCGGCTGGTCTAGGCCAAACTTGGTTTTGATCATGGCGATCTGATCGGCCGTGGCATTCTCTCCGGCGAGATAGGCCACAGGATCAGCAGGAATGACGCGACTGATGATGAACGTAATCGCCGCAAGACCGAGAAGCGTCGGTACGAGCCAGATCAACCTATTGAAGATGAGAACGAGTGCACGCATGAAACCGCCGATACAATGGGATGAATTGGGAAGCGACCCTGCGGGCCGCTCCCTGAATTGATTGCGGCAGTTAGTTCTGGCCGACCATTACTTCTCGATATAGGCGAAGCGCATTTCCTGGCCATCACCGATCGGGCAGAATTGGATGCCCTTCACCGACGTCTGATATGGACCATACCATTTCGTATTGTAGATGAAGATGCCGGCAGCATCATTCATCACCATCTCGGCAGCCTTTGCATAATTGCTTGCGCGGATGGACTGGTCGGTCACCACCAGCGCCTCTTGCAGAAGCTTCTCTACTTCCGGATTACAGTACCAGCTGTTGTTGCGCTCACCAAACTGGTCGCAACGATACATTTCACCAACCCAGTTGTTGGGATCGGAATAGTACGTCGACTTCCACAGGAACAGCAGATCGTACATCTGCTTTTCATCGCGCATCTTGTTTGATGCAACCGGCCACGGTTCGGGCTGCACCTTTGCCTGCACACCAATCTTGGCCAACGCCACCTGCAGCATCGAAGCCGCCTGTTCAGTCTGCTGGTAGCCTGCGAGCGCACCNNNATCGAATAGAAAATGCGCGTTGTCTCCTGCTCGTCGACTCGCACTTTGCCGGAGGCCTTGAGACGCTTGATCTGATCCTGGGGGAGATAACCATCAGTTCCCTGAAAATCACCTTTGATGAGGCCGAGAACACGGCTGTTGATCTCGAGCACCGTACGGAACTCGATCTCATCGATGTACTTCGGTCCCCATTTCACGAAGTGACCGGGAAAACGTTCCGCCTGGAATCCGATCGCAGGATCATAACGCTTGAGCTTGTAGGAACCTGAGCCTGCGGTGTTCTTGGACAGCCAAGCCTGGCCCCAGTCGCCAGCCTGCTCATTCTTCTTGACGAGATCCTTGTTGACGACATGGATCTCCGACACGAATGCGAGAAATACGGCTGACCGCTTTGAAAGCGTGAAGGCGACAGTGTACTTGTCTACCGCCTTTGTCGTGCCGGGCAGCACGAGCCCCTTGAAGAGACCGGCTGCGCCTTTCCCTACCGCAAGAATGCGTTCCATCGAATAGACGACATCATCGGCCTCAATCTCCGATCCGTCGTGGAACTTGGAACCCTTCTTGAGCTTGAAGGTATAGGTCAGACCATCGTCGGAAATCGCGTAGCTCTCTGCAAGCCAGGACTCGAGCTTCGCCGGATTGCCGCGCCAGCGCAGCAACGTGTCGTAAAGATTGAGGCGCGTCGCAACTCTGCCGACGTCGAACACCGCATGCGGATCGAGCGTATCGTAGGCACTTGAATTTGCGAATACGAAACGAGTCGTGGCGGAAGCCGTCGTCGTTGATGCCAGAGCAGTCACCGCCATAGCCGCTGCAATTGTCAGCCCCTGAGCGAGCTTTCTTATTCCAAACATACATTTCCTCCCGCCGTTACGGTAACGGAATAGGGCAGTTGACCTTCCCATTACCAGTATCGATGCAAACTTTATTTTCTTCGGCTGCACAGCAACCAATTACACATTGAATTGGAAGCCGTCGATGATGATGTCTTGCCCTGTAATGAAGCAAGGCTCGGAGGTCGTCAGAAACGCTACAAGTTCGCCGACGTCAGCCGGCGTGCCACAGCGCTTCAGTGAGATGCCCTCAATCAGGCTCGCTTCACGCGCCCTGATCAACGAGTTGGTGACCAACTCGGTCTTGATCAGTCCCGGGCACACGCAGTTCACCAAGATGTCTGGTCCAAGCTCTTTGGCGAGCGCGCGCGTCATACCAACAATGCCGGCTTTCGCCGCGGCATAAGCGAATTTGCTGACGGCAGCGGTGACGCCGCCCGAATGTGCATTCAGCGACGACATCGACACGATGCGCCCGTATCGCGCTGAGAGCATGTGAGGCACAACTGCCTGCCCCCAGTTGAAGCAACTCTTGAGGTTCACGGCGATCGCGGCGTCGAATTCAGCCTCTGTGATCTCTACGAGCCCCTTTGGAGCCGAGCGACCCGCATTATTGACGAGCACATCGACACGGCCCCATTTGTCGACAATCTCTGCAACGATGTCCTTGGCCGGCTGATGAAGCGACACATCAGCAACGTAGGTACGGCACGGAACGCCGAGAGCTTCAATCTCCGCCTTCGTCTCCGCAAGCTTGTCCTCGAGCACATCAACAAGGACGATGGCGTAACCTCGACGAGCGATGGCGTGAGCACATCCACGCCCAATCCCCCGCGCGCCCCCAGTGACGATCGCGACGCGCTGCGCGACTGGCAACCTATCAGCTTCTAACATGGAAGGCAGTACTCCAGCGCATGCAAACCGCGCCTGTGATTATTGACAACAGTACGATAAACGTCAATTACTATTCCGAATTTAGAACTGTGGTTCATATACATGAACAGTAGCGTTAAATCAGCACGGCGCGTTCTTGATATTCTCGAGTTCATCACGACCTCGGATCACGCCGTTTCATTGCGTCACGTGACGGAAGCGCTGGCGATACCGAAAAGCTCAGCACATATGCTGCTCGCGACATTGATCGGCCGCGGTTATCTTGAACGCTCCAACGATGGCCTGTTCTCGCTCGCTAGTGAAGTATCAAGCAGCGTTGGCTGGATGGGCGGCCTCACGCTTCGGCTGAAATCGGCAGCCAACCCCGTGCTCGACAAGCTTGTCGCGAACTTCGAGGAAACCATTGTTGTCGGCGTGCCGACACCGACACTGGACGTGCGTGTGTTATGCTACCGCACGAGCCCACTCGTCATCCGATACGACGTTTCGACGACACCATTGTTCCCAGCTTATTGCTCGGCCATGGGCCTGGTGATCCTGGCCCACCAGGACGACGATACGATTGCGGACTATCTTGCACGCACTGAACTGAAGCCGCTGACGCCGCGCTCTATGACGACACCCGAGGCCCTGATGCGTCGCTTGCGGCAAGTGCGGGCGCGTGGCTACGCGCTCAACATCGACGAACGGCTGATCGGTGCCAGCGGCGCTGCATTCCCCGTCTTTGCGCAAGGAAGACGTATCGTCGGCGCCTTGCTCATCGCTTCCGTGACCCCGCGGTTTCTACAAAAGCGCGGGGCAATCATCGCAGCACTCGCCGAGGCGAGTAGCGAAATTTCAAGAGAGGCTTTTGGTATTGAGCCAGTGAAGGCACTGGCCGCTGGAGGATCATGAATGAGCTATCGGATAGGTGTAGACATTGGTGGCACGTTTACGGACTTTGCCGCATTCAATGAAAAGACAGGACATGTCGAAACACTCAAAGTGTTATCGACCCCCGACAAGCCGGGCAGCGAAGTGATGAACGGTGTGAAGGCGCTTGCCGATCGTTATGGCATCGCCGCCGGAGATATCAGCTACTTCACACACGGCACCACCGTCGGCGTAAATACTGTGATCATGCGTCGTGGCGCACCGATCGCTTTGTTCGTCACGAAGGGCTTTGAAGACGTGCTCGAGGTTGCTCGCCTCAAGATGCCCGACCCATACGATCTGTTCTCGCGTCGTGCTGCACCGCTGGCTCCCCGCGAGCGCGTTTACGGCATTCCCGAGCGCACTCTTTCCGACGGCAAGGTCCATGCCGCCGTTGACGACGCCGCGGTGAAGCAGGCCATAGCGTCGGCCCGCGCCGAGGGCGCTGAAACCATCGTCGTCGCTCTCCTGCACTCCTACGCCAATCCAGCCAACGAACAGCGCATCCGCGAGATCGTGGCAGCTGAAGCTCCCGGCGTGGACGTAACGTTATCGAGCGAAGTCTGGCCGGTCATTCGCGAGTACGAACGCACCGTAACGGCCACCGTTGCCGGCTACGTGCAAACTCGTGTCGCCCGCTACCTCACATCGCTGCAAGCTGCTCTCAAAGAGGCTGGCGTCAAGACCGAACCGATGATTACCAAGTCCAACGGCGGCGTCATGCGCGCCGAACTTGGCAAGACGGCACCGATCCAGATGCTGCTGTCAGGCACCGCATCGGGCGTCATCGGCGCAAGTCACATCGCCGCGCAGACCGGCTCCTCTAGCGTGCTGTCCTTCGATGTCGGCGGCACCAGCGCCGACGTTGCCATCATCCTCGACGGTAAACCTCGCTTCGCAACCGGCGAGATGGTCGGCGAGTTCCCGATCTACATCCCAACCGTCTCGGTCACCTCCATTGGAGCGGGTGGCGGATCGATTGCGCACGTGGATGCACTGGGTCTCCTCAAGGTTGGCCCAGAGAGCGCAGGCTCCAACCCCGGCCCCGCCTGCTACGGCCGCGGCGGCGAACGCCCGACGATTACCGACGCCTACGCTGTCAGCGGCTTCCTAGGCTCCGGCGAACTTGGTTATGGCGCTGTATCGATCGACCTCGACAAGGCACGCAAAGCCATCGGCACTGTTTCTGAAAAATTAGGGCTGAGCCTTGAGGAGACGGCTGAATCCATCATCAAAGTCTCGATCTCAGGCATGTTCCTCGAGGTTTCGAAGCTGTTCTCGCGCCAGGGCGCAGACCCTCGCCAGTTCACGCTGCTACCCTTTGGTGGTGCAGGCCCGATGACCGCATGCCTGCTCGCGCGTGATCTCGGCATTCGCCGTATGGTGGTACCACCAACGCCCGGCGTGCTAGCAGCATACGGCGGCATCATCGCCGACATCCGCAATGACTTTATCAAGACCGCGTTTGTCGACCTCGATGACAAGGGCGTTGCCTCACTGCAGGAGATCGCGAAGGAACTCGAAGGGCGCGCGATGGACTGGTTGCGCAATGATCAGCGTTTCAAGGGTGA
>CXWK01043082.1_pt3 | contig 14891 bp, 16 predicted proteins | sample 590851 | NCBI WGS metagenome assembly CXWK01 (sample SAMEA3498364, study PRJEB10139) | wastewater metagenome | biome: wastewater treatment plant; material: activated sludge | place: Denmark | collected 2014-08-01 | reverse complement strand
CGGGCTAGACGTATACGCCATCGGCGGCGAGACGACCGGCGGCATCAGCGACACGGTGCAGGTCTTCGACACCCGCCGCCGCGTCTGGCGGCGAGTGGCCGACAAGCCGACGGCTGTCGGCGCGGCCACGGCGGCCGAATTGTTTGGCGAGGTCTACGTGCCCGGCGGTCTTGACGCCGATGACCGGCCAACGGCCATCGTCGAAGCCTACAGCCCGGCCCAGGACGCCTGGCGGCGCATCGCTTCGCTGCCACAGCCGGTGGCCGATGGCCTGGCCCTGACCGCTGGCGGCTTTCTTTACCTCATCGGCGGCCGGAACGAAAACGGCGCGCTGGATTCGGTCTATCTCTATGACCCGGTCGCTGATAGCTGGCGTCCGGTTGCCTCGCTGCCGGCGCCACGGGCCGCGGCCGCCGGCGGCGCGCTGACCGGCCGGCTCTTCGTCGTTGGCGGCGCGGATGACGCCGCCGAGCGGGGGTCGTGCTTCGTCTACAATCCACCATCCGACGCCTGGGACACCTGCCCCGACATGCTCCAGCCGCGGGCCGATGCCGGGGCGACGGTGCTGCTCAACAAGCTCTACGTCATCGGCGGCACACAAGACCCGGCCGGCCACGGTGAAGTATTCGACCCCAACAGCGCCACCTGGACAGTGCTGAACCCGCCGCCCGACGTCGGCGCGTGGCTTGCCCCGGGAGTCACCCACGTCGAGACGCGCATCTACGCCGTCGGCGGCCGCCAGGGTGACGCTCTCAGCGCCGCCACGCTGATCTACGCGCCCATCGCTTATCAGACGTATATCCCGGCCGCGCCTTCCAACGCTGAGGAGTAGGCGGGTGAAGAGAAGATGCATCTTCCCTTCACCCCTTCACCTTTTCAACCAACTACGTTTCGTGTAGAATATCGACATAATGCAAGCTCCGTATGGCGGCGAGGGCGACGACCGGCCGGTGCTGCGGTTTGTAGGCCGCAACCTGGCTTTGCTGGCCTTCCTGGCTCTGGCGGCCGGGGCCATGCTGGCCGCCTACTTCTATTTCAGCCCGACCAGCGGCGTGGCCGAGGTCGTGGCCGCGGGCAGCCTGGAGGGGGCGTTGACCGCGCCCTTTGCCAAGCCCGTGCCGCCCAGGCCAGTTACACAGCGGCTGGTGCAAAGCCCCGGCCCGCTGCGCATCGGCATCATTTCCGGCCACAAGGGCAACGACAGCGGCTCTGTCTGCGCCGACGGCTTGACCGAGGCCAAAGTCGTCGAGGACATCGCCGCGCGGGTCGTCGCCGGGCTACAGACGCGGGGCATCGCCGTTGACCTGCTCGACGAGTTCGACGCCCGGCTCCAGGGCTACGTCGCCACCGGCCTGGTCTCCATCCACGCCGACTCCTGCGATTACATCAACGATCTGGCGACGGGCTTCAAGATTGCCGGCTCCGGCTATACTGACTCGTCGCGCCTGTCCATCTGCGTCGAAGCCGCCTATCGCCAGGCGACGCAGATGAACTACCACGCCGCCACCATCACGCCCCATATGACCGACTACCACGCCTTCCGCGAAATCGCCACCGGCGTGCCGGGCATCATCCTCGAAGTTGGCTTTCTGAACCTCGACCGCGAGATTCTGACCACGCAACCCGACCTGCCGGCCGGGGCGATCACCAACGGCATCCTCTGCTATATCGAACAGGTGCGCGGCGGCGTAACTTATCCGTCGGCTGTCGGCCCGCCGGCCGAGAGCACTCCCTAATTGCGGTGCGCGCAGGCTCCGCCAGGCTTGTCAACGCATGACCCACCCAACTCCCTCCAACGACCGACTAATCGCCGACGCGCGGCAGGCTATTGAGGCCGGCCGCCCGGCCGACGCCCGCCCGCTGCTGGAGCAGGCGGCGCGCCGCGACACCCGCGATCCGCGTCCCTGGCTACTGCTGGCCGGCATCGCCGCCACGCCGCGCGAACGCCGCGCCTATCTGTCCGAGGCGCGACGGTTGGATGCCGCCGGGCGCGCGCCGGCCGGCCGCATGCCCGTGCCGAGCGCGCCGCCCCCCGCCGCCCGCCGCCGCTGGGCTGTGCCGGTGGTGGCGGCGCTGGTACTACTACTTCTGGGAGCTACGGCGTTGGCCTTGCCGGCCGGGCGGGCGCTGCTGAGAGACCTGGCCGGCCGCGTGACGGCCCTGACCGGCGCGGCCCCCGCGGCCACAATTGCGCCGACGGCCATCGCCCTGGCCCCAACCACGGCCGCGGCCCCGGCCGGCCCGACGGCCGTGCCGGCCGAGATCGTCGCCTCGCCCACGGCTGCCGGCCTGCCCACCAAGAGCGTGGCTCCCGGCGGCGGGCCGCTGCCCACCTGGACACCGACCGCGCTGCCGACGCCGACGCTGGCCCCGACCATGACCCCCAGCCCCACACCTCTGCCGCCGCCAACGACCGAGCCGGTGGCTGTCGATCCCGGCGTCCTCTCGCCGCGCCCGGCGGGTGTGGGCGAGGCGGAGCGCTGGATCGACGTGAACCTGAGCACCCAGACGCTGGTGGCCTATGAGGGCGACACGCCGGTCTACAACACACTGGTCAGCAGCGGCCTGCCGCAGTGGCCGACCGTCACCGGGCAATTTCGCACCTACGCCAAGTACGAGAGCCAGACGATGAACGGCTATCTGCTGGGCTACGACTACTACCTGGACGACGTGCCCTATGTCATGTACTTCTACGACGACTATGCCATCCACGGCACGTACTGGCACAGCAACTTCGGGACGCCCATGAGCCACGGCTGCGTCAACGTCAGTACCCCCGATGCCGGCTGGCTGTTCAACTGGGCGCCGATGGGGACGCTGGTCAACGTTCGATATTAAGAGATTAGGAACCACAGATTTCACAGATTACCCGGATTGAAGAGAATTCTTCCGCAGAGTTGACAGATTTAGCAGATTCCAAAGCCTGATCACAGGCCCTCATCATCTGCCCAATCTGCGGGCAACCTTCTTCAATCTGTAGCAATCTGTGAAATCTGTGGGTCTGTTTTCTGAGGAGGGAGCGCAATGCCCCTGACGATCATTATCGGCGCACAGTGGGGCGACGAGGGCAAGGGCCACATCACCGACCGCCTGGCCCAGGGCGCGGCCGTCGTCGCCCGTTATAGCGGCGGCGATAATGCCGGCCACACCGTCACCATCGGCCACGAGATCTTCAAGCTCCATCTCATCCCGTCGGGCATCATCCACCCCAACGTTGTCTGTCTGATCGGCAACGGCGCGGTGGTCAACCCGTCGGTCATGCTGCGCGAGATGGGCGCGCTGGCGGTGCGGGGCGTCGACGTTGGCCCGGCGCGGCTCAAGCTCAGCAACGCGGCGCACCTGATCACCCCCGGCCACACGGCCATGGACCGCGCCCACGAGACCGAGCGCGGCCGCGCGGCCATCGGCACGACCTTGCGCGGCATCGGCCCGGCCTACACCGACAAGGCGCGGCGCATCGGCCTGCGGGCCGCGCTCCTGGCCGACGCCGAGGCGCTGCGGGCGGCTGTTTTGGCCCACATCGCGGCCAAGAACGACGTGCTGGTGAAAGTCTATGGCGAGGAACCGCTCGACGCCGAGGCCATCGCCGCCGAGTTCGCCGCCTACGCCGCGCGGCTGGCCCCCCACCTGGTGGACGGGCCGGCGCTGCTCGACGACGCCCTGCGGCGCGGCGAAACAGTGCTGGCTGAGGGGGCGCAGGGCACGCTGCTGGACCTCGACCACGGCACGTACCCGTTCGTCACCAGTTCGTCGCCGACGGCCGGCGGGGCCATGACCGGGTTGGGCGTCGGGCCGCGCGAGGTGGACCGCGTCGTCGGCGTGGCCAAGGCGTTCACGACCCGCGTCGGCGGCGGCCCGTTTCCGACCGAATTGGACGGCCCGGCGGCGGCGCGGCTGCGGGGCACGGGTGAGCAGCCGTGGGACGAGTATGGCACCACGACCGGCCGGCCGCGGCGCGTCGGCTGGCTCGACTTGCCCATCCTGCGCCACGCCCGCCGCGTCAACAGCCTCAGCGACCTGGTGCTGACCAAGCTTGACATCCTCAGCGGCCTGCCGGAGATTCCCGTCTGTGCCGGCTATGAACTGGACGGCCGGCGCATCGACGCATTCCCGACCGACCTGACGACGCTGGCCCGCTGCCGGCCGGTCTACGAGACGCTACCCGGCTGGGCTGAGGATGTGACCGGCGCGCGCCGCCCGGCCGATCTGCCGGCCAACGCCCGGCGCTACGTCGATTTCGTGGCCGAGGGCAGCGGCGTGCCGGTCAGCTACGTCTCCGTCGGTCCCGGCCGCGAACAGTTCATCGTGATGTAAGAGGAAGAACCACACGCAAAGATCGCCAAGAATGATTCTTCTTGGCGTGCTTTGCGTCCTTTGCGTGTGGTTCTTATTTTTTCTCTTCCGGGGGTTCGACGGTGATGGAGATGTCCTGTTCGTCGGGCGGCAGGGCGGCGTGTTCCAGCAGCGACGCCTCCAGCCGGTTCAGATCGACGGTCATGCCGCCGTCTTCGCTGCCCATATCCACCACGGCGCTGCGGGCGATGACGCGCTTCTCGGCCAGCGGCCCTTCGACGTAGACCTTGGACAGGCCAAAGGCGGTGATGCGGCCGGCCGTGTCCAGGACGACGTCGCCCAGCACACCCAGGCGCGTGCCGCCCGGCGTGTCCACGTCGCGGCCGGCCAATTTTTCGCGCCGCAGCCAGGTGCGCGCGGCGGTCAGCGTGCTGTCGTCGGTGATGACGTCGGCGTTCTTGACCAGGATGGCATCGATGCCGAAGACGACGATGTCGCCGCTGCGGATAAGCTGGTTCTTGCGCCGCACCAAGCCCTGGTAGCCGAGGAACAGGCCCAGAACGACCTCCAACTGATCGTCCAGATATAGGTCCTGTGCCTTGCCGAGCAGCCGGCCCTCGTCGAGGGTGTAGATGGGTTTGTTGATCAGGTCTTTGCCGAGTCGCATGGGTGGGTCTCCTTGTATTTGGATTATAGGAATCTCACGCAAAGACGCAAAGCACGCCAAGCTCGGAATTCTGAACTTGCCGTGCCTTGCGTCTTTGCGTGAGACTGTTTTCTGCGTCTATGCGTGAGGTTCTTATTCTTCTCTTCCGAGGATGATCGTCGCATTGTGGCCGCCCAGGCCGAAGGCGTTGGACATGACCGTGCGCAGGGGAGCGGGGCGGGCGACGTTGGGCACGTAGTCCAGGTCGCAGGACGGATCAGGCTCCTCGTAGTTGATCGTCGGCGGGATCAACCCGTCGCGCAGGGCCAGCAGGCAGAGGATGGCCTCCAGCGCCCCGGCCGCGCCCAGCAGATGGCCGGTCATCGACTTGGTGGAGCTAATGGGCAGGTCGTAAGCCCGCTCGCCGAAGACACGCTTGATGGCTGCCGTCTCAGCCCGGTCGTTGAGCGGTGTCGAGGTGCCGTGGGCGTTGACGTAGTCGATGGCGGCCGCGCTTAGCCCGCCGTCGTCCAGCGCGGCGCGCATGGAGGCCGCCGCGCCTTCGCCCGTCTCGCCGGGCATGGTGATGTGATAGGCGTCGGCGCTGCTGCCGTAGCCGAGCAGTTCACCATAGACCCTCGCTCCGCGGGCCAAGGCGTGGTCGCGCGCTTCCAGCACCAGCAGGGCCGCGCCTTCGGCGACGACGAAGCCGTCGCGCCCGGCGTCGAATGGCCGCGAGGCGCGCTGCGGCTCGTCGTTGCGCGTGCTCATGGCCCCCATGACGCCGAAGCCGGCCAGGGCCAGGGGCAGAATGCACGCCTCGGTGCCGCCGGCGATCATCACGTCGGCCGCGCCGCGCCGGATCATGGCCGCGGCCTCACCCAGGGCGTTGTTGCCCGTGGCGCAGGCGGTGTGGACGGCCAGGTTCGGCCCGGTCAGGCCGTGGGTGATGGAGATGACCGCCGCCGGCGTGTCGGCCAGCATCATGGGCACGAAGAAGGGGCTGAGCCGGCCCGGNNGCATGCCGCTGCCGACAAGCACGCCGGTGCGGTTGCGGGCGGTAGGCGTGTCGCGCAGACCGGCGTCGGCCAGGGCCTGGTCGGCCGCGGCCAGCGCCAGTTGGGTCAGGCGGGCCATGCGGCGGGCCTCCTTGCGGCCGAAGCGGGCCACCGGGTCGAAGCCCTTCACCTCGCCGGCGATGCGCGTTTCGTAGCCTGTGGCGTCGAAGAGGGTGATGGGGCCGAGGCCGGAGCGGCCGGCGGCGATGGCCTCCCAAGTGGTGGCGGCGTCGTGGCCGAGCGGGTTGAGGGTGCCCAGGCCGGTGACGACGACGCGGCGGGCGGGTTGGCTGGTCATGCCGCGTAGTATAGCATGACCTCCCGGTGCATCGCACTTTCCTCAGCGCAACCGCATAGAGAAGAATAACACGTAGATGACGCAGATATCGCGGATTGACGCAGATGAGAACGGATTCTTAGCTGTGTCCATCCGTAGAATCCGTGTTGAAATCATGACCAACGCTAGACGACCTCGTTCTCGGTCAGCCAGCGGAAGATGCGAGGGGTATCGAGGTTGTGGATGGTGCGGAAGCCGTCGGCGCGGCGGCCGAGCTTGCCGGTGAGGGAGCGCTTGATCTTGAAGCGCATCGCCTCCAGCCAGTCGGAGCCGCGGCAGGCGTTGAGGTAAGTGGAGTTAGCCCCGAAGCACTTATCAACCAGGAAGGCGTTGGGCTTATAGCCATCGGGGGTGAAGTAGACCATCGTCTTCGGCTCCAGGCCCAGGACGATGTTGTGCATGCCGCTGCCGATGATGCCCAGGATGACGCGATGGCGGTTGAAGAGGGCCACCTGTTCGGGGAAGGGCATCTTCTGCGGGTGGACGATCTTGACGCCGCGCCCTTCGAGAATGCCTTCAAGTTCGCCTTCGCCATTGTAGAGCGAGTTGCCCTGGCCCAGGAGGCGGCGCGAGACGTAGATGGGCTGGTCGGTAGCGGTCACGTCGGCCGCGCCGAGGGCCGTGGCCATGCGGTGCATAAGGTCGCGGTAGGCGGTATAGACGTGGCTATTGAGCTGGAAGGCGGCGTCAGGGACGACTACTTCGCGNNGTTGAAGAGTGCCACCTGTTCGGGGAAGGGCAGCTTCTGGGGATGGACGATGAGCACGCCCCGCGCTTCGAGGAAGCGTTCAAGGTCGCCTTCGCCGTTGTAGAGTGAGTTGCCGCGGCCGAGGAGGCGGCGCGAAATGTAGATGGGTTGGTTGGTGGGTGTGACGTCGGCCGCGCCCAGGGCGGAGGACAGGCGATGCATCAGGTCGCGATAGGTGGTGTAGACGTGGCTGTTGAGCTGGAAGGATGCGTCTGGAACCATCACTTCGCGTAGCCGTGTGGGCACATCGAAGTGGACGAGGGCGGCCGGGTCGATGCCCGCGGCGTCGAGGCAGGCCCGGACGTGGGGCTTGTCGAGGATGGCCTTGTCGGGCAGGTGAATCAGGTAGTGGTCGATGCCCGACTTCTGGGCCACGGCCCACCAGTAGGACAGCGTCTCCAGCAGGAAGTGGCCGTAATGCCAGTTGAAGTAGCCCAGGTAGAGCAGCGGCCGGTCATAGACGGGCAGCGCCGCCGCGTCGCCGGCAAAGGTGGCCGGCTCGCTGGTGAACGGCGTGTCCTCGCGCGCCCGGCGGATGACCGAGGCGTCAATGCGCGCCCTACCGGCGTCGTAGAGGCAGCCGTCGAACGGCTTCCAGGCGCGCGTGGAGGGAGTGTAGACAGCGTTGCCGTAGGTCGTCAGGGCGGGCGGCGTCAGGACGAGGCGAAACGGTCGCGGCGCGCTGTCGAAGAAGCGGTCGGGGTTGGCGTAGTCGACAAAGCGAAAGTCGTCCCGCGTCAGGGCGACAGCTTCTTGTGCTTGGGTGGCTACCGAGACCATAGATACTCTCTTGCCAAAGAAGAAATAGAATCCACAGATTACACAGATATTCTGAACAAATCTGTGTAATCCTTGGATTCTTCTCTTAGCTCTCTAAGAACTCACCCAGCCAGGCGGTGGCCCGCGCGTGGTCGATGCGGTGGGCGCGCGAGAAGCCGTCGACCTTCATGCGCTTGCCGGTCAGGCGGCGCATGATGGCCCGGTACGCCTCGTGGAGCACGTTCTCGGTGTCCGACACCTTGACGTAGGTCGTGGTGTGGTCGAAGCAGCGGTCGACCAGCAGCGCCGACCCCCAGACGCGATTGTCGGTCAGGTAGACGACTTCCTTCGGCTGCAGCGCGAAGGCGATATTGAGCATCTGGCCGCCCTGGAAGCCGATTATGCGCTTGTGGCTGTTGATGAGTTTCACTTGCTCATGGAAGGGCATCTGGCCCGGGTAGGCGATGCGCACGCCCCGCTGGGCCAGGAACGACTCGATCTCCTCTTCGCCCAGGTAGCGGCGCACACCGTGGGTGTCACGCGCGCGGGAGAGGTAGACGGGCTGGTCGCTGGGGGTGGCCTCGGCCGCGCCCAGGGCCAGAGCCAGGCGGTTGAACAGGTCGCGATACTTGGTGTAGATGTGGCTATGGATCTGGCACGACGTTTGGGGCACCACGACGCGGCGCAGGCGGGTCGGCTTGTCGAAGATGACCATATTGTCGCGGTTGATGCCCGCCGCCTCCAGTACCGCCTTCACGTAGGGGCGTTCCAGGTAGGCGCGATCGCTGATGTGGAACAGGTAGCCCTCGATGCCGGGCAGTTCCTCGGTCAGCGCCCACCACTGGGCGACGGACTCAATGAGGAAGTGGCTGAAGTGGGAGAAGATGATGCCCATGTAGAGCAGTGGCCGATCGTAGACGGGCAGGCCGGCCGGGTCGCCCTCGAAGCGCAACGGGTCGGTGTTATAGACCATATCGTGGCGATTGCGTCGCGTGACCGTCTCTTCGATTCGCCGGCCGTTCTTGTCGTAGATACAGCCCAGCTTCTGCTTGGCGTTGCGGATGGCCGGGGTATAGATGGCGTCGTCGTAGGTCGTCAGCGCCGGCGTCGTCGTCAACAGACGGTAGGAGCGCTTGGAGGGGTCGAGGATGTGGTTGGCGTCGCCGTGGTAGACGAAGCGGAAGTCGGCCTTGGTCAGCGGGATGTCGGTCGCGGCGGCCGGGCGTGGCTTGGCGGCGGCAGCGGGCTTGGTGGGTGAAAGGGTCATCGGTTAACCTAATCAGCAGGATAGGGAACTAGAGTTTCTTAGCCGATACAACAGATTGTATTGTGGGCTGGAAACCTTACGGGGGCTATTAAGTTACCTGGGCGTAGGCAACCCAACCTCTGAAGCTCAGGCCTGCATAGAATAAACTAACGTTCGAAAATCCTGCATCACGCAACATTGCTTCTTCTTCCTCAGGCGCAAGTATTGACAGCCGAGTGCTCATTGCATGTCGTGCGCTTTCTGCATTGGCAGGATCTGTCCCTGAAAATGCGACATGACGAGCAATCCACATTGACCGCTCAGGCTCAGTTTGTGGGAAGCTGATATGAGCGACAACAAAGGGAGCTCCGTCCACTAGGCGACGGCGAATCTGGTTGAGTGTTGGGAGCCGTTGATCGCGAGGAATGAAGTGGAACGTCAGCAAGCATAGAGCAGCATCAAACGGTCCGTGCGGCGCGTCATCTATGTAGCCCTGATAGAAGCGCATCCTAGCACTGTGCGACCCGACTGTCTGTTTGGCCAATCGAAGCATATCAGCTGATGGGTCCACGCCGTCGAATGACCATTCGGAATGTGTTTCGGCCAGAGCCTTTAGCTCTAATCCGCCACCCGCGCCTAGGACCAATAAACGGCCATTTGGCGGGGTTCGCTCCGCGAGCAATAGAGAGACCATGCGGTGAAGGCTGGCAAAGCCCGGAACCTGCCGAGGTGGGCCTTCCAAATAACAATTGATCGACTGGGCGCTAAGTGGAGATAGAGTCACGAGCTTTCCTCGACATCCTCAAGAACGTAAGGTGCCTCATTCTATTGCTATATATGCGATTGCCCACACGTATGTTAGAATCTCGCCCAACTGTCCACCGATTTCACATACACGAGAGGGGAACGCACCGCCGATGCATCGCGAACACCACCGCTGGTACAGCCCATCACTGGGGCGCGACATGGAGTTGCTCGTCTTTGGCTGGGGCGGGGCGCGCGTCCTCGTCTTTCCGACGTCGATGGGCCGCTTCTACGAATGGGAAGACCGGGGCATGATGAACACCTGGGGCGAGCAAATCGAGCGCGGTTGGCTCCAGGTCTACTGCGTTGATAGCGTCGATGCCGAAAGCTGGTATGCGCGCTGGAAACACCCCGGCGCGCGCGTCTGGCGGCACATTGAGTATGAGAATTACCTTCTGCGCGAGGTGCTGCCCCTCTCGCAACAGAAGAACCACAACCCGTTTCTCATCACCATCGGGGCTAGCTTTGGCGCGTACCATGCCGTCAACTTCGCCCTGCGCCACCCGCACCTCGTCGGCCGGGCCATCGGCATGAGCGGCATCTACGAGATCGGCCGCTGGACCGACGGCTTCACCGACGACAACGTCTATTTCAACAGCCCGTGTGACTTCATCCCCAACGAACACGACGGCGCGCGGCTCGACGCCCTGCGCCGGCAGGATGTTATCCTGGCCGTCGGTCGCGATGATTCACTGCGCTACAGCAGCGAACGGCTCTCGACCGCCCTCTGGAACAAAGGTATCGGCAACGCCCTCCGCCTCTGGGACGGCTGGGCCCACGACTGGCCGTGGTGGCATCAGATGATACGGTTGTATACTGGCGGGCATGACTAGTTGGCAGTTACCAGTTATCAGTTGTCAGTTGCCGGTTTGAACCGGTTACTGACAACTGGCAACTGGCAACTGACAACTGAAAGAGAGGGACACATGACAAAAAAGGTAGGTCTCATCGTCGGGCGCGAGTGGTCGTTTCCGCCGGCGTTTCTGGACGAGGTAAACCGGCGCAACGAGGGCGTCGTGGCTGAGTTCGTCAAGCTCGGCGGCACGCGTATGAACGAGGCCAGCGAGTACGCGGTCATCATTGACCGCATCTCGCACGAGGTGCCCTATTACCGCTCTTATTTGAAGAACGCCGTGCTCCAGGGTGTGACCGTCATCAACAACCCGTTCATGTGGACGGCCGATGACAAGTTTTTCGAGGCGTCACTGGCCGCGCGACTGGGCGTAGCCCACCCTAAGACCATCGTCCTGCCCAACAAGGATTACGTGCCGGGCATTGTCCACGACCAGAGCCTGCGCAACCTGAGCTACCCGCTCGACTGGGAAGGGCTGTTGGAGTACGTGGGGCTGCCCTGCGTGCTGAAGGACGCCCACGGCGGCGGCTGGAAGGACGTGTTCATCTGTCACACGATGGAAGACCTGTGGCACGCCTATAATCAGTCCGGCCTGCACACGATGGTGCTCCAGGAGTACATCCGCTGGGACCATTACGTTCGCTGCATGTGTCTGGGCCAGGAAGAGGTGTTGCCCATGAAGTATGACCCTCATCAGCGGCGCTACATCGTCGACCATGCCCATCTATCGCCCGAGCTGGGCGAGCGGGTGGTCAATGACGCGCTCAAGCTGGTGCAGGCGCTGGGCTACGATATGAACACGGTCGAGTTTGCCGTGCGCGACGGCGTGCCCTACGCCATCGACTTCATGAACCCGGCCCCGGATATGGACATCAACTCGCTGACGCCGACGTACTTCGAGTGGTGCGTGCGCCACATGGCCGATCTGGCCATCGACCTGGCCCACAACCCCCGGCCGCAAGTGGTCGAGTTGAAGTGGAGCCGGATGTTTAATGGGTGAGGAAGCGTAAACGCACGACGAGGTTCGATCATGTCCCTGACCGAAGCGATCATCACCTACCACGACCTGCTGACCGACGCAGTGGCGGCCGACACGCAGGGGCAACTTGACGCGCAACTGGGCGCGCGCGGCCTCTACTTCGGCGAACGCCCGCTGTGCACCGTGTTGCGGCCGCGCTTCCTGACGCCGGAGCAGTACACTTATATGCGCGCCGGCATCCGGCCGCTGCTGACGGCGTTTGAGAAGATCTCCCACGCCGCCGTGGCCGACCGGGAGTTTCGCGGCCAGTTCGGTCTGTTCGACTGGGAAGAGTCGCTCATCCACGTCGATCCCGGCTACAGGGTTCACGCCCCGCTGAGCCGGCTCGATTCGTTCTTCATCACGTCGGGCGATGACGCGGGCCTGCGGTTCACTGAGTACAACGCCGAAGTGCCGGCGGCCTCGGCTTACAACGATGTGCTTAATGAGGTCTTCTTCGGCCTGCCGGCGATGGGCGAATTCCTGCGCTACTACGCCATCCGGCCCATCCCGACACGCCACAGCGTCCTGCACGTCCTATTGAACTGTTACAAGGAGTGGGCCGGTGGCTCGCGCGGAGCCAACCCGCGCGGCGCGGCGGGCAAGCCGCAGATCGCCATCCTCGACTGGCAGGAAGTGCCGACGCACAGCGAGTTCGAGTTATTCCTGCAATACTTCAATTCTCAGGGCCTCGAATGTCGCATCGTCGATCCGCGGCACGTGGAGTATCGCGACGGAGCGCTGTATAACGAAGCGTTTCGCATCGACTTGATCTACAAGCGCGTGCTCATCACCGAACTGATCGAGCGCTGCGGCGTCGACGGACCGGTCGTGCAGGCGGTGCGCAACCAGGACGTGTGCATGGTCAATCCGTTCGCCTGCAAGCTGCTCTACAAAAAGGCCAGTCTGGCCGTGCTCAGCGACGAGCGCAACGAAGGGCTGTTCAGCGAGCGTGAGACGACAGCCATCCGCGAGCACATCCCCTGGACGCGCGTCGTGGAGGAGCGGACGACGACCTACAACGGCCTGCCGGTCGATCTGCTGCCGTTCATTCTGAAGTATCGCGAGCAGTTCGTGTTGAAGCCGAACGACGACTACGGCGGGCGGGGCATTGTGCTGGGCTGGCAGACGAACAGCAGCGGCTGGGAGCAGGCTGTGCAGACGGCGCTGGAGACACCCCACGTGGTGCAGGAGCGGGTAGCCATTCCCAGCGAACCGTACCCCAGTCTGGTGGACGGCCGGCTACAGATTTACAACCGGCTGCTCGACACCGCGCCGTTTGTCTTCCACGGCGAGTACGCCGACGGCTGCCTGACGCGCCTCTCGACCGATCCCTTGCTGAACGTCTCCGCCGGCGGCGGCTCGACCGTGCCAACGTTCATCGTCGAGAAGCGCGACCCCCGCTGAAAATTTGAAACCAAGTTTCGGCGCAGAAGACTGCGCTCTGAGAAACTCAGGTTTGCGCTAGAAGCGAACCATCGACAAGATCATGCTGATGACGATCATGATGCCGACGATGATCAGCACCAAGCGCGTCCAGTCGACCTTGCGGCGCTTGGTGGCGGCCGCCTTCGTTGCCTGGCGCTTCGGTTGCGTTTTAGCCATGTGATACTCTCCTCTCAGATAAAAATCATGGCACCCCCGGGCGCCATTCCAACATGGGATTATAGCACAAACGCCCCGCTGTGGATCAAGGCGCAACCTGAGCTATAATCCAGGGCATGAACCTCTTCACCGCCATGCTGCCCTGGGTCTTGGCCTTTGGCGGCGTGCTGGCCGTTGGCCTGGTACTGATCGGCGCGGCCATCGTCTCTCTGTTACGTAGCTTCACCCCCGGCAGCCGGGCGCGGCCGGCCCCGCCCGCCCGCCCGCGCTTGGGCCGGGCGACGATCTACTCGCTGGGGCTGGGCGCGGCCGTCGGCGGGGCCGTGGGCCTGCTGGCGCTCCTCGTGCTGCGCCTCTCGCCGGAGGCCAGCGCGGTCTGGGCGTTGGGTACGGGGTTGGGTGTGGGACTGGTCGCCGAACTCATTCTGGTTCTGTTGCCCAATCGCCGCCAGGTGGAGGAGACGCTGACGGCTGTTGACGCTGATGGACGTGAAGCCCGCGTCGTCATCGCCATCCCGGCCGGCGGCGTGGGCGAGGTCGTTTATAGTGACAATGGCGGCGACGTGTCCCTGGGGGCGCGTTCGGCCGGCGGAGAGGCCATCGCTTCCAACACGCCGGTGCGCATTGAGCGCGTCAGCCAGCGCGTGGCCATCGTCCACTCCCTGAGCGAATCGGCCCCCGCGGCCAACGGCGCGCCTACCATCCGCTGACTTCCATCGCCCATGCACAATAACCCCGTCCTGCGCTGGCTCGACGAACGCCCCGCCTGGCTGACCATCGCCGTCACCTTCCTCATCCTGATGCTGGCCTGGCACGCTCTGGTGCGGTGGGCTGACTACCCCCCGTTCATCCTGCCCGGCCCGCTGGACGTGGCCGGGGCGTTCGTGGGGCTGGTCGAGGACGGCCGCCTGTTGCGCCACACGCTGGTCACGCTTAGCGAGGTCATCCCCGGCCTGGTGCTCGGCGTGCTGGTGGCCATGCCCCTGGGCTATCTGCTGACCAAGTCGCCGCTGGCCGAGCGGTTGTTGTCGCCCTACCTCATTGCCTCACAGGCCATTCCCGTCATCGCCATCGCCCCGCTGCTGACCATCTGGGTGCAGTCGTGGTACTGGTCGCGGGTGCTGGTGGCGGCGCTGGTCGTCTTCTTCCCCATTCTGGTCAATAGCATCGCCGGCCTGCGCTCCGTGCCCAAGGAGTTCTACGATCTGATGCACTCGCTGCGGGCCACGCGGGGGCAGATCTTCCGCAAGCTGGAGCTGCCGGCGGCGCTGCCGACGCTGCTGGCCGGGCTGAAGGTCGGGGCGACGCTGGCGGTCATCGGCGCGCTGGTGGGCGAATTTGTCCAGCCTAAGAGTCAGGGACTGGGTTTTCTGCTGGTGACGGCCCGCTACCAGTTCAAGACGGACGAGGTCTTCGTGGTGTTGCTGACGCTGGGGGCGATGGCCCTATCGCTCTACGGGTTGGTGGCGCTGGCCGAGCGCCACTTGTTGCGTTGGCGCGCCTACGGGCACGCGATGCGCTAGG
>CXWK01077986.1_pt2 | contig 14893 bp, 22 predicted proteins | sample 590851 | NCBI WGS metagenome assembly CXWK01 (sample SAMEA3498364, study PRJEB10139) | wastewater metagenome | biome: wastewater treatment plant; material: activated sludge | place: Denmark | collected 2014-08-01 | reverse complement strand
TTGGGAAAAAGAAAACTGCGACCAAGAAATATAATAGAGTGGCTACTGCCATGGAAAAGAAGTTGGGGGGTGACATATTTTTGTCAAAATCCTACTACTGGTTTAGGTCACAGTTTCTCCGCATTAGATGCAAAAGAAATACAAGTAATAGGTTTGTCCTCCCCCCTTATTAGTTAAAATAGATAAAGAAGGTTAGTAAGGGAGAGCAGTAGGTTGGTGTATATGTGTGGGTTAGCGTATGTGAGATTGGAGTAATTACCAGTCAAGAATGCAACGCGTTGGTTCGCCCATGGCTTTCATACGAGTCCCCATATGTACATCAACCCCCTCACAAGGTAGTAGGGATTGTGTACTTTTAGAGGTTTTAATGATAAAATAGAGTATATATTATCAGCTAACTGAAATAAAAATGGAAGAAGAAACAACACAGCCTGAGACTCCTACAGCAGAGGAAGTTGCATAGTTTATCAGGGAGCATAAGAAATTGTGCTTCCGAATAAGTTATGGCAGAAACAAATCCTAATGGTGCAAATCAATACATAGACGACCCCCGTAAACAACTTTGCTGGGCTAATTACATAAACCCTAATAGCGAAACATTTGGAAATGCTACGCAATCAGCAGTAAAAGCAGGGTATGAATGGGCTTACGCTAACCAAATTACAACACGAGATTGGTTCGTCGGAAAGGTTAGGAAACTTAATATGGTAGGTAAAGCTGAAAAAGTCTTAGACGAAACCCTAGAAATGGATTGTGTTGATGAGAATGGTAAGGTAGATAGTTCAGTGTTAAAAATCAAACAAGACACAGCAAAGTTTGTGGCCTCTACTCTAGGTAAAGAAGATTACTCTACTCGAAGTGAACAAACAGGAGCTAACGGTAAAGACTTAATACCAGTAACACTTACAACTGAAGAAAAGAAAGCATTGAAAGCCTTGATTAAATAAAATATATGAAAATACACATTGTTATTGCTCTGATGAGTTTATCGTTTGGTTTAGGGGTGTTGGTAATGAATGCGATTGCTCAAAGTATAATGCGCAAATGACAAAACAAGCTCTTGAACGAATGCTCACAGGTACTCAAGCTGAAAGAAAATTCTTAGCAGAAGAATCTTTTGGTTTGTTCTGCATCTACTATTTTAAAGATTACTTCACTTATGCTCTTGCTGATTACCACTATGAGTTCTTCCAAGATTGCCATGACCTTGTGGATAACAAGATACGAGAGGTAGCATGGATAGCTTTTCGTGAATCAGGGAAAACATCTATTGCAAAGCTCTTTGTTATCTGGCTAGTAGCTACACAGAAACGAGCATATATAAANNTATGAAATGGTAAACAACAAGAGACTCCAACAAGATTTTGGAGTTCTTTTTAGTAAGGAACGAGGAATACAAGACATCAAACAGAATCGTATCAATAACTTCGTCTGTGAGAACGGTGTTCGAGTAGAAGCTCACAGTACGCAGGAATCAGTCCGAGGAAGACTTCACTTGAATCAACGCCCTGATTGTCTTATTCTTGACGACATAGAAACCAATAAGACAAAGGATAGCCAGGCTTATACAAAACAGGTCAGAGACCATATCAGTGAAGCGATGGCTGGTATGAGTACAGACGGCTTTATTCTTTACCTAGGAAATTACATCACGGAGTATGGAAATATTAACTTCCTCTTTGAACGGGCTAAGAATGACAAAGGTATTCGAGTAAGGAATATCCCTATAATCCTAGACAACGGCACACCAGCCTGGGAGTCCAAATACGCTCTCAGTGACGAGGAAGCTAAGAAGACAGGTAAAGTATCAATCGAGGATAAACAACGCCAATTAGGCTCTCTGGTGTTCTCCTACGAGATGATGAACAAGCCGATAGACGAGATGACCGCAGAATTTAAGAAAGAGTTTGCTCAGTTTGATACAGAGGAGCACTTGAAAAAGCTAGACACTAATTGCTATATTACGATTGACAGCGCAGTAAGTGAGAAAGATAGTGCTGACTTTACGGGTGTTTGTATCAACAGAGTTTCCACAGAAAACAAATGGTATATCAACACTTATAGACTTAAATACAACTCAAAAGACTTGATTGACCATCTCTTTTACCTCCATAAGACCTACAAACCGACATTCTTAGGGTTAGAAGAAACCACTTTCACAATGGCAATACAGCCTTTCTTACAGGAAGAAATGCGAAAGCGACAGATTTTCTTTACAGTTTCCCCAGTCAAACACAAAGGTATCCAAAAGGAATTACGAATACGAGGCTTGATACCTCGTTGGGAATCAAAGTCTATTTTCTTGGTCGGAGATAATAGCGAATTATTAGATGAGATGAGAGTGTTTCCAAGAGGGCAACATGATGATGTACTAGACGCTATGAGTATGCAATTAAGCCAAGCTAGACCACCGTTTAGAAAGCCGTTGTACCCACAAGATAATGTGCCAGATAAAAATCCAGCAATTTAATTATAAATTAGTGTTATAATAATATATATGCCAAAAGGACGACCTAAAGGAACAAAAAATAAAAAGAAAGTAAAAGCAGCGAAGTCTTTAGAGGAAATACCAAAGTTACTAGAGAATGATGAAATTGTTCATTTATCCAAAGAATCAGTTGATAACTTTGTAAAATCTGTAAATGGTGACTCGGACGGGGCAGTACCCACAGGAGAGGTAGTAAATATAAGTGGGGTTGATTTTGATATTGTAAGTAAAGAAACTCCACCAGAACCCAAGGAAGAAGTTACTAACGTCAACAACTGTGAATACCACCTAACAATGAACTTCAATGGTGAAAAGTTCGAGTGTTTTACTAACAACCTAGAAGTAGGAATCCTATCATTCAAACCCCTAATAGTTCTTACAGAGGGCTATGTTAAAGTACAAAAAGGAGAAGCTGTGTTTGAACGACGATACCCTTTAATCAGAATGAAACAGTTCTTTAATGACCCAGAAACATTGCAGATATTTCTAGCAAACTTACAACTCGGCTAATGAATGAAACACTTACAGAAAACGAAAAAGGGATACTTAAGTTTTTAAGGGAAGCCCGCCCTTACGAGAAAATTATTATACAAAAAGATGCTCAGGGTAAACCAGACAACTACATAATTACAAGGGAACAGAAGATAATCTTGACCACAATCATAGTAAAATAGTTACTAACATAATTTACTTTACTTTTTATTTTTGTTATAATACAGAAATAATAATCTCCTCGCAGGAAAACTGGTGGAAAAAGCAATCAACTTTTTCATGCCAGATTACAACACCAACGAAACAAAGTCCGAGCCAATAAACAATCCTGTTTTTGGTTATATTACAACTGAAGAAAACAACTATCGAACAGCTAGAGTTCCGCTAACTCGCAGTAAAGACTGGAGTATGTTCGAGCATGTCGAGCGTTGCACGAACGTTGCTAATGCTTGGTTTAATAGTGGAAATNNGTTATGTTAACAATTTGAAGAATAGCTATAAGTCTTTCCTCGTAAAGAAATTCCACCCACAGTGGGCTAGAAAGAACCAGCTTGATACTCTTATTGATGAAGTAGTAGAGACTTCAATCATCTATGACCTTGTATTGGTAAAGAACGTAAATAACACCCGTCCTGAAGTAATAGACCTTAAAACAATAGCTTTTTGTGACCAGACTAACGTATTAGCTGGCCCTTTATGCTTGAAACACCAGTATACAACTGCTGAAATGGCAGATTTTAAGGGTAAGTGGAACAACAATGCTATTGACCAAGCGATTGCCCTTGCAGTGTCTTGGGTTGAATCAAATATAGCTGGGGATAGGAAGGTAAAGACCCCAGGGAAATACATTGAAGTATATGAACTTCGTGGTAATTTGCCTGCTTCATGGATTAAAGCAGATGCAGAACCTAACACTTATTCTAACCAGATGCACATTGTGTGTTATTACAACGATAGCAATGGTAATAAAAACGGTATCACTCTCTACTCAGGAGTAGATAAACCCCTAGGAGACAACTTTAAAGCTCTTAAAATCGATGCTGTGCGCTCTAAAGGCCGTGCTTGCGGACGTTCTATCGTTGAAACACTCTTTGAGCCACAGGTATGGAATAACTACGCAGGGATTAAGTTGAAGGCTCTATTGGACGCTGCACTTACTATCTTTCAGACTGATAGTGAGGAATACGGCAACCAGAAGCTTTCAGAGCTTAAAAACAACCANNCACCGCCAAGGTAAAATTGCTACTTTCTTTGCTGATGTACTCTATCCAGAGTGGATTTTGCCGTACCTTGTTGCTGAAATGAATACTGGGATTAGATACTCAGAAGAACTTACTCTTGACGAAATGATGGAGATAGGGGAAACAATGGCAACCAATAAAGCTGAAACCCAGATTAAACAACTTATGCTGAAAGGCAAGGTAGTCACACAAGAACAGAAAGACGCTCTTATTAAATTCTACAAAGAAGATTTCCAAAAGGGTGGCAATCGTAAATTCTTTGAGACAGTCAAAGACGACCTTAAAGACATTCCTGTCAGTGTATTCATAAATATCAAAGCAAAACAGCGCAATATGGCGCAGAACGCTGACAAACTGTCTAACATCTTGAGAACTATTATGGCTAATCCACAAGCTTTCTCCCAGATACCTGGTGTTGGTAAAGCATTCAATGAGCTATTGGAGGAATCAGGTATGTCGAGTATTGACTTCACAGCCGTCACTCAAGCACCAATCCCAGTAGCAAATAGTCCCGCACAAGCACCAATGCAACCATTACCAGTAGAACAAGCTCCAGCTTAAATTATTAAGATAAATAAACATTATGCAAGAATATTTAACCGAAGTAGAGGCAGTAGAAATAGAAAGGTTTTGTGCGAATACAGTTATGTTTGAAGCAGTTAAGAAAGTTCTGCTCCAGCACATTTACTCCCAAGGAGTATTGACTAAGGGACAGGCACACAATCCACTAAAGAATCGAGCTTTCGCATTAGTACAGTTAGCAACAAACAATCCAATTCCAGACGAGCAACTAGGCGCACACATTCGAGGAGTTTGGGAAGGTGTTAATGCACTTGAAGGAGGTTATACAGAACTAGAAAAGATTAAAAGCAAAAAAACGGACACTGTCGAAAGTCCATATAATGCTGCTATTTAAATAAAATGTCATTACCAATTAATACAACAGAATCAGGGCTACTCATCACAGGGCAAGGAAAGCTCAAAGGTGTAGTAGTCAATTCTCACACATCGGGAACAATGAAAATCTGGGACTCAGCAAGTCCTAGTGTTCCAGTTCAAGCAACAACCACGCTCACTTCTACTGGAGCTGTAACGGTAGCAACTCACGCAGTCGGGACTCTAACTTCAACTGGAGCATCAGTCCCTGGCTCACACGCAGTATCAGTATTTACAAAGTCGTCAGCTCAATTCCTAGATTCTATAAAAGCAAGTGCAGTTCTTACATCAGACCAAACTCAGCCAACAGCAGCTAAAGTAGTTGTTTTAGGAGCAGTTACTTATACCTTCACAGCTCTTGGAGGTTCAGCCGTGAATACCGCAACTGCTTGCGATGTTCCTCTTGGAAACACCACAGCAGAGACAATGGATAATCTCTACAATGCGTTTCTTACGAATCCTTTGGTAGATACAGTTCGAACTTCAACTTATGTTATTACAGTAACAGCCAAAACAGCAGGAGCCGCAGGAAATGATATAGCCGCTACTGAAGATGACTCACACCTTGATTGGGACGGTTCAAATACCACTCTTACAGGTGGAGCAGATGCAGAAACTATAACTATAGGTTCCAGGGTTTATACTTGGAGAGATACGGTTACTACAACAGGTAGTTCAACAGCTTGTGAAGTTAAAATCGGTTCAACTTTAACAGTATCATTAGCGAACTTAGTCAAAGCAATCAATCATACTGGAACACCTGGTCTTGAATATAGTTTTGCAGGAGCATTTGACCCAGTAGTTGTAGCGACAGCAAGTGATGGAACTACAGTTACTGTGAGAGGTAGAGTACCTGGAACTTCGTTAAACACAGCAGCAACAACTGAAACTTGTACTGATGGTTCATGGCCAGACACGACTCTTGGAGGAGGTACAGGTGCTTCTGATGCTGGTGTAACCACAGCAGCGGCTACTGTTACAATCGGTGATATTACATATACAACTGTTGACGCTCTCTCTGAAACTTACGGAGCAACTGCTATCCCTTACCAAGTGCTAAAGGGAGCTAGTGAAGCGACGATGCTTGATAACTTGAAATTAGCCATCAATGGCACAGGTACAGCAGGTACTCACTATTCAACAGGGACAGTGGCTCATACAGCAGTTATTGCTACAACAAACGCCGATGATTCTCAAGTAATTCAGGCAAGAGTACCTGGAACGACTTACAACACGCTTGCTACAACTGAAACACTTGCAAACACAGCTTGGGGTGGTGCAACACTCGTAGACGGCGTAACAACTGCAGGTGCTACGTTTACTATCGGTACAAGGACTTATACAGTGGTTGATGCTCTTACTGAAACATCAGGAGCAACAGCAATTGCTGACCAAATCCTTTGGGTTACTTCTGAGGCAGTCTTTTTGGATAACGTAAAGCTTGCAATCAATGGAAGTGGTACAGCAGGAACTCAATATTCAACTGGAACAACTACAAACTACGATGTAACTGCAACCACTAACGCTAACGATTCACAGGTATTTGTTGCAAGAAAAGGTGGTACAGCAGGTAACGCAATAGCAACCACAGATACGATGGCTAACTACGCTTTCACTTCTACAGTAATGGCTTCAGGTCTTGGTTCAACTAGTACAGTACTGTTTAACACTATTACTCCTATCGCTACAGCCTCGCTGACTAGCCTAGTAAGAATGATTGATTTAGGAGATGTTGATTTTAGCCGAGGGCTATATGTAACTGTTGGTGGAACACTTGATGCCACCTTTGTAGTAGATACAAATTAAATGTCGAACATTATAAGAAAAATAATAAGTAATTTCATGGAAGATGAAACAAAAGTAGAGGAGGAGGAAATCGGTACACCACCAGAAAGTACAGGGAATGCACCAGTTATCTGTACTAACTGTGATGATTCAGGAAAGTTTTGTAAAGAGTGCAGTTCAAAGGAAGTTGAGTAAACATTATTAGTTAATAAAAACTATTATGGCAAAGCCAAAAGTAAAGAAGCCGATGAAGAAAAGTAAGTAAACATGATGTACGAGTTATGATTCTCAATAAAATAATCATTTATTAAAGGTATCATTCCCTTCTGAATGACTAAAAAAACATATCATTATGCCTAATGACTACGAAGAAGAAGAGGTAGAAGAAACTGAAGAGGAATCAACAGAAGAAACTACCGAACAGGAGGAAACTAGAGAGGTTAAACCTAAAAGAACTCCTGAACAGGAATTAGAATACTTTGAAGGGCGTGCTCAACGAATAAGAAAAGACTTAGGAATTGGGACACCTACAAAAGAAACTAAATCAAAACAATCAAATGACTTGGATTACGGAGAGAAAGCTTATCTTACCGCAAACGGTATTAAAGGCTCGAAAGAATTTGACTTTGTTAAAACTCACTTGAAACAATCAGGCAAAGACTTGGATAGTCTACTGGAAAGTAACTACTTCAAAGAAGACCTCGAAAAGTTTAGAGCTTTATCTCAAACTGCTGACGCAACTCCTACGGGCAAACGCTCAAGCGGAGTAGCAACTGAAAGTGTTGATTATTGGGTGGCTAAAGCGGGTAAAAATGCAGAAAACCTAGCTGAAGTACCACAAGATATGAGACAGAAAGTTGTAAATGCGATAGAAGCTAAAGAGAAAAACACAGGTCAGTTCTATAACTCGTAAATCTAAAACCATTTGATAATTATTACTTAATTTAAATTATCAAATAACATTCGGTAGAGAAGTTCCTTGAAAACTTAAAAGTGATATAATGTAGTTATGCCATCAGGTGTTTATCAAAGAACAGAAAAACATAGTTTTAATAAAGGTAGAAAACACCCGAACAGGAAAAAGTATTCCAAAGGGGTTACCCTGATACACAAAATATGTCTCACCTGTAAAAACCCATTCATAACAAACTCAAGACAGCCCAATAAAAAGTATTGTTCGTACTCTTGTGTTAAAGTAAGCCCAAATTTTACTACAAAAGGTAAAAAGGGAAGTGAAAAACAAAGAGAGATGATGCTTAATAGGACAGGTGAAAAACACCATGCTTGGATAAAAGATAGAACCCAAGCACTTGAAAATCATAGAATAAGGGGATTGATAAAGGTCAAAGAGTGGCGAGATTCTATTTTTCATAGAGATGACTTTACTTGTCAAGAATGTGGAGTAAGAGGTGGATATTTAGAAGCTCACCACATAAGACCTTGGAGGGAAGCGAAAGAATTACGCTATGAAATAAATAATGGAATTACTTTATGCAGACCTTGTCATATAAAAACTATGTGGAAGGAAAAAGACTTTGAAGAAAAATATACTTCTCTGGTAACTAAAAAATAACTATATCATATCGCTTTTAAGTTTAGGATATAAAATACTGAAACAATTTTACGGCAATCATACCTTCATTAGCATACGAAACGAAACTTCATGAACGTCTCAACGCACCTATGGTGTGGAAAGAAATCTGTGAAGTTAAATACACAAACACAGGTATCGTTCGTAACCCTTACCTCACAGACACAACAGTTTCAACTGGAACTCGTGGAACAGGTTACACATCTGTTGCAGCCGCAACTGTAGATGAAACAGTAACAGTTTCTGATTACAGCTACGACGCAACACACATTGACCGTGCAGACCTTGCTCAGAAGTCATTTAGAGACTTTATGGAAATTGCAGACAACATGGGAACTATGTTGAACGAGGCAATGGAAACAGCAATGCTTGCAGAGCATGCTCAGTGGACGAACTTTGACAACGCTTCAATCGGAGGTGCGGCAGGAAACATCACAGTTTCTATCTCAAACATCAAGACTATCATCGCAACTATCAAGCAGGTAATCCGTTCTGCTGGTGGTGCTGATATGGCAGCTCGTAAGGGTATGTTCATTCAGTGGCGTGAGGCTGACTNNACTTTGGTAGAAATGCTTGCTTCATCTGAAGGATTTAATACTGCTGACGATGCTCTTAAAAACGGTATCAAGCAGGGATTTAAGTACCTCGGTGTCGAGCATTACTCAACTTCAAAGAATGTCTCAGGACACGTCTTTGCTGGTGTTAAGAAGGCTTTCTGGGCTATCGTTTGTAAGGACACTTACGGAAAGATGGTAGAAATCCAGAACCCAGTAGTTTCAGGTGCGCAGATTTCTGGTGTTGGACTTGAAAGTCGTATTGACCGCAAGTTCAAGGCTTGGAACAAAGTAACTCCAATTCTTCTTGACGTTCTCGTTGCTTAGTAATTATTAGTTAAACGGATATAACAAAATGGCAATATCAAATGGACGTACCCCAAGACTAGCAGGAGTAGAATTTACTCCAGTAGAGCTAGTAGCACAGGCAACTCAAATCACAAAAAACTCTATTCCGCCTTTGACTAAATCAGTCAAAGTAACAGGAGTAGCGACAAATGCTGATGATTTCATTGTGCTACCCCCTCTCAATTCTTGCCCAAACGGACATGAAATCGTAATACTATGTTCTGCTGCTTCAAACTTTGAACTTAGAACACCATCAGCTTCAGCAGAAGAAATAAACTCTGAAGACTGCGACGGAACTAAGGAATATCTTTGTACTGACACACAAGTATTAAAGGTGGTTAAAATTGACAATACTATTGGATGGATGGGCTATGCCTATTCAGCAATCGGTGCAGCAGTAGCTGCGGTGGTTCCAGACTAATTCACTAATCTTGCTCTTTACTGCCGACCAGTATGGGGCAAGAATTAGTGCATTAAAAAATAAAACTTATGAATTATACCGAAACCTTAGAACTTATATCTCGCCTCACAAATACTCAAAATACAACTACGAGTAGTTATACTACTGCTGCTAAAACAGTAGATGTAAACAATGCACTCAACCAGTATTTTATTATTGCAAATATGGGAGCAGGAAACTGGAGACCAGCAGACGACACTAACCAGACCAATTATCCAATTATTTATGGTGACGTAGTTTCAGGTCAACAGGACTATTCATTTTCTACTGACGAAAGTGGAAACCAGATTTTAGATATTTATAAAGTTCGTATTCTGAATCCTGACGGAATAAATTGGACTACATTGACACAGATTAATCAGGACACAATAACTGATTCTGACTTGAGTACGATTACAGGAAGTACCCCACAGCAATACTATCTAACAGCTAATGGTATTTTCTTAGTTCAGAAACCAAATTATGCGTCTACTGATGGCTTAGAGGTTTGGATAAACAGAACACCAACGTATTTCACTACGTCCGATACTACAAAAAAGGCTGGTATTCCTTGGGTATTCCATGAGTACTTAGCTTTGAGACCTTCATATTTCTATTGTTTACAAAAAGGACTTCCCCAAGCAGTAGATTACAGATTGAGATTGTACGGGAATGATGGAAGAAGTGGTATGGAAATGGCAATCAAACAATATTACAGAGACCGTAACCATGATTTTGTGCAAGTTATTACTAGCGAAACTATTGACCCAAGATGAACTACAACATTAAGTGCGAAACAGGAGTATTTGATACTCACCCAACAATCTGGAAATTATTAAAACAATTCGTCGCTAAATTATTTAAGAAGTAACCCATGGCAACATTTACAAAATTCCAACCATTTGTCGAGAATCTAGCAGAAAAAGTATTCAACTTAGGTTCAGATACTCTTACTGTTGCATTAACAGATACAGTTCCTACTAATACGTTCTCTACATTGTCTCAGATAACAGAAATTGCTTATACAAACTTATCTGCTAGAGCAATCACTACATCAACTTCAGCTCAAACAGCAGGCACATATAAACTTGTATTAGATGACCTAGTTCTAACTGCATCAGGTAACGTCGCACAATTTAGGTATGTGGTTATTTATGATGACACAGCAGCAAGTGACCAGCTCATTGCGTACTACGACTATGGTTCAGAGGTGAATATGACTAATACAGATACTTTTACTCTTGATTTTGACGCATCTAATGGATTTCTACAAATTAGTTGAGTAAAAATATTATATGGGGTCTACAAAAGAAAGTTGGATAAGAAGGAAATTAAATGGTAATGGTATTCCATGGAGAGAACATAAAGAATTAAGATACATAGTAAACAATGGAATTACGCTTTGTTATTATCACCACCCCAGAAAACCTAGCGAAGAAAAAAGATTATCCCCTTATTTTTCAAGTTTAATTAAGATTAAATAAACAACAATGGCACTAACACTAAAAGCATTAGTAATAGGAGGTGGAGGCTCAGGCGGAGGCGGAGCTTCTAATTCTGCTACTGGTGGTGGAGGTGGAGGTGCAGGAGGTTATCAATACGATGCAGCATTTAGTGTAACCCAAACATCATATTCAATCGTTGTAGGTGCTGGAGGGGTTGGTGCTGTTGATTCGGCTGGTGCTAATGGAGCTGATTCTACATTTTCTACAATTACAGGAACAGGAGGAGGAAAAGGAGGCCGTGGTACTGGTTCGACTGGTTCTAACGGAGGCTCGGGAGGTGGAGGAGGTAATACTAGTGCAGGAGGTACTGGCTCACAAGGTTCTAATGGAGGAACGCCACCAGGGGGGGGAGGTTCTGCAGGAGGAGGTGGTGCATCCGCTGTTGGAGCAAACGGTGGAGGAGGAGGTGGAGTAGATGGCGGTAACGGAGGAGCAGGAACAGCTAACTCTATTTCAGGCTCATCAGTAACCTATGCAGGCGGTGGAGGTGGAGGAACTGGTACAAGTTCTGTTGTTGGTACTGGCGGTGCGGGTGGTGGAGGTGCTGGAAACCATGGTCTTGATGCGCCTGGTGTCGCAGGTACAGCCAATACTGGTGGCGGGGGAGGAGGAGGAGGCGGTAATGCTTCTGGTGGTGGTGCTGGAGGAGACGGAGGCTCAGGTATCGTTATTTTGAGCTACGTCACAGCAGATTTCCCTACTTGTACTGGTGGAACAATAACTACTGATGGAGCAAACACTGTTCATACTTTTACAGCTAACGGAACATTTAGAATACAAAAACTGTTAGCAATGGACTATGGAACTTTCACGTTCACAGGACAAGCAGCAACACTATTTTGGAGAATAATAAATAGAGTTATGACTGCTGCTCAAGGTGCTTTTACTTTGAGTGGACAAGCAGTTTCATTTAAGAGAACAATCCTGATGGCTATGGCGTATGGAACTTTCACACTTACAGGCACAGCTCTTTCTTTTTTAAAGAAATGGATGAATAAAGTTAAAAACGCTACTACTTGGGTTAACAAGGATATCTCATAATTATGGCGACAGTAGAAATCAACAACTTTGGGGGAGGCCATGCACAAGATGTGCGGACTTTTGATACCGATAAATGTGAGGAGTGTCTTAATTTTGATATTTATACAAATCCGCATCAACTTATTCCCATCAGAGATAACGTAACAGGAACTCTTTCAAGTGGAGCTGTTACTATGGCTCAAGTACAGATTGCTGATGTAGTAACGCAAGTTGTTGGTGGTGCTTCTCGTTTAGTTGCTCAAGGGAAAACAATTTCAGGAGGAGGAGTTTTAACTACACCTGATTTTTACTATGCAACATCTATGAACGGTGATTGGACTAACGGTGGCCCGACAACTGGAACTGGTACTTTCACTCCCCAGACAATGGTGACGTACAAAGATAACGCATATCTTGTATCAAAAAGCGCTAATGATTATCTTTTAATTCAATATGTTTCATCTGGAACTGCAACAACAAGAGTTACTCTTACCCCAGCAACAGCAAGTGGAGGTAACTCATACCCAGTTCCTAAGCCTTTTGTACACCCTGAAGATAATATTCTTTACTATGTTGTAGGTAATGCTATAGGACGTTGGGACGGTACAACCGCTACAACTTCAACCACAATCTTACCTCTTGGTATGTGTGCTACGTCACTTACTGATTATGGAACCTATCTTGCTATTGGTATGAAGTCTCTAAATGGTGTTGCGCCATCTGTAACATATCTTTGGGGACGAGACATGACGATAAATACCCTACAAGGAATTATTCCTTTTGGGGAAGGTTCTTTGAACGTACTTGAGAATATTGGGAATGATTTAGTTGGACTTGTTGCGCCTAGAGCTTTTGGAACGAGTACAATTAATTACAAGCTTGATGTAAAGGTGTATTCAGGAGGAGTTGTAACTACCGTTAAATCAATCCCGCTCACAAGTTTCAGTAGTGGCTTTAATATCATTAAATGTAAGAGCTCAGACAAACTTTATTTTGCAATAGGAGGTACTGAAACTGCTATTTATGCTGTTTATAAAAACAAGGAAGGCTTCTGGGTGTGTACCAAAGAGAGGTATTTATACAATGGCTCTACATCTGCTAACGATACAGTTGCTACTATAGTAGCTCTTAGTGTTGTTGGAGACTACTTTTATATGGGATTTATTGACACTGGAGGAACATACCGAATGCGTCAAACCTCTATCTCAGCCGACTATACATTTACTTCAAAGTATAAAACTACAATCAACCCAAATATGCCATTAGAGGACAGGTACAAGGATAAAACTCTTGAGGCTGTTCAAATATCTTATACAGGTAATGCGGGGACTAACTCTATAGCCTTCAAGTATTCTGTTGATGCTTCAACTATGACATCAGTTATTGCGGAATCAAACAAAACAGGTGAAGGGGTTTTGCAGGCCACCATGCAAGCTGACGGACAAGTATTATTATCAGGAAAAGAGTTTCAATTTCAAGTAGAAACGACAGGTGGGGTAAAAATCAAGGAAATTAAGTATAAATATTCAATAATTAATTCAGTAATATAATGACACCAGAGGAAAAAATACAATTAGATAGATTACAGAGAACTCTAGACCAATTCTTGAATGTTTATTACCGTATTCATTTCATTGACAAAGATGTATTTCCTAATGATGTCTATTTTAATCGACGAGTATTCTTGCCTCAAAACATCACACTTAAAGAAGGAGGTACGATTTCTCTTGGTTCAACTACTGGAACTAAAATCGGAGCAACGGGAGATAAGATAGGTTTTCTAGGGGCAACACCAGTTTTACAACAAGGAGCGATTACAACCCCTTCGGGAGGTGTGACAGTTGATGCTGAAAGTCGTACAGCAATCGGACAAATCAAAACAGCTCTTCAAAATTTAGGATTAACGGCTTAATATGATAAAATTAAAATAAAATGGCACAATATAGACAACAGGGGACAACAAATGTAATCGACGAAACTGGCAAAGTAGTAAATAACTTTGGAGGTAATTTAGACACTCTCCCTATCGCTAATTCAAACCTTATATCTTCCGCAAATCTCACCCCAGTTGCAGGAACTCAAATTACTACTCCATCTACTGACACTACAAATTATTCAGGTACTACTGATTCCATTACACAAGGTGTAATGGATACTTATAAATCTCTAAACGAAACAGCAACGAAAGAGCAAGAAGCTCAACAGAAAAGTGGCCAAGATATTATAGGGACTATGAACACCCTTTTGGGGAAGACTGCTGATACACAATCCGCTGAAGAAGCAGCAGGAGTAGGAAAGGCTAAAGAAGCACAAGGAGCTTACCTTAAACAGCTTGCGGAACTCAATGCTCAGGCTTCTTCACTGAACCGTGAGGCAAAAGCTATACCTTTGCAGGTTCAGGAAGCTAACCGAAACACAGGCGCAACAGACCGTGGAGTAGCCCCTCAAGAAGCAGGAGCTTTGCGTTTAAACGCTCTTAAAGCCCTCTCAATCG
>CXWK01001513.1_pt3 | contig 14898 bp, 12 predicted proteins | sample 590851 | NCBI WGS metagenome assembly CXWK01 (sample SAMEA3498364, study PRJEB10139) | wastewater metagenome | biome: wastewater treatment plant; material: activated sludge | place: Denmark | collected 2014-08-01 | reverse complement strand
GAAAATATCTAAGTAGCCGTCGTCGCCCACGTGGTTGAGAACGGCCCAGCATGCCGCTACCGGGCCACCGGATTTGGAGCTCTGAAAGGCGGTGTTGATGATGGTGTAGCCGGTCCAATCTGCGCACGCGAAGAACTGGTGCTTGCGAACCTCGGCATCCCGATACAACACAACCGAGGCCCCTTTCGGGGCGAAGCCGTACTTGTGGAAGTCCATCGACATCGACGTCACGCCGGGCACCGTGAAATCGAAGTCGGTCACTTGAGCGCCGAGCCGACGAAAGTACGGCAACACAAAACCGCCGATACACCCGTCAACGTGGCAGAGGATGCCCCGCTGCGCGGCGACCTGGGCGATCTCAGCGATTGGATCGGTCACCCCGTGGGCATAACTCACCGCCGAACCGACCAGCATCACCGTTTGGTCGTCACAGGCGGCCGCCATCGCCTCGACATCCGCTGTCCACGAGGTGGTGTCGACCGGTACCGTCCTCGCCTCGACGCCCAGATAGTGGCACGCCTTATGGAACGCAGCGTGACCCGTCGTCGGTAACACGATGTTGGGGGACTTCACCCCTTTGGTTGCCTTACCCCAATCACGTGCGGCTTTAACCGCCAAGACGATCGATTCGGTACCGCCGCTCGTGAACGTTCCACACGAGCCCGCCGGCCCATTCAGGTGAGACAGCGCCATCGCGACGACGTCATTTTCGAGGCGAAGCAGCGACGGAAAGACCGTCGGGTCAAGACCGTTTTCGTGTAACAGGGCCGTATAGGCCTGTTCGCCAATCTCGGCGACCTCGGGGCGTCCCGAATCGAACACGTACGCCCAAACCTTGCCCCCTTTGGCGGCTAAATCGTCAGATCGATAGGAACGAAGTGTCGCGAAGATGTCGTCTTTAGAACGGCCGCTGTCTGGTATTGAAAGCATGGTTGAGGGTGCCCCTTTTTGCCTCGGCTCACCCAGACCTTCCCCCATGCACCGGTACCAGCACAAGCGAATGGCTAAGCGGGCGGTGGGTTGAGACTCAAGGCAGACACCTACAATGCCCCGCCAGGGCACCGCCGATGAGCTGGGCGGCGTGCTGAGCTCAGTGAATAGCCATCCGAGGGAGACCACGATGGGCTACGTAAACGATGTGACGTCCTACATGAACCAGGTGGCGGCACGGGCGCTCCCCGACCCGCCCCCGATCGACGAACTCCCCGCCGAAGTGTTCACCCCTCGCCACGCTCGCGTGTTCATCGACGCTGCGGCACCCCACACCACGATGGGGTCAGACCTCGAAGGCCAAACCCGCTTCCGCTTCCCCAAGCGAGCGATCTACCGAGTGTCCCGGCTGTTCATCCACCGCCAAGTCATGTTTAACGAGGCGACGTTGGGCGCGCTGCGCAGCTTGGACTTCTCGGTCATGAAGGTCGAGCAGAAGGCAAACCGCGCCGCGACCGCCATGGCTGCGGTCGAGATCGCGCTGCAGGACACGATCAACGACCTCGAAACCCGCATCGAGCACCTTGAGGGCGACAACGACCAGGCCGCCGCCGAACTCGATGCTGTCAAAGTCCGCCTGACCGAACTGTCCGACAGGGTGGCAACAATCTCAACCCAGTCGTGACCTACCGGACGGATATGACGGACGCGGCTCGCGGCCCAGGCCCGAGCCCCGGCCCCAAATTGACCGCACCGACATCCCCCGGCTGTAGAGGGCGAAGTACCGCACCATGCAAATAGCGATCGTTAAACCGGATTATGGGATCACCGGCGGCTTCGAACTCGTCCTCGGACACGTCGAAGCGGCGTTGATACGGGCGGGGCATTCGGTCGAGCGGGTGTCGGTCGACATAGCGCAAATGGAGACCGACCGGAACGCCTTCGGGGTGTACATCCCCTACTGGGTCTACAAACAAAGCTTTGAGTACTTCCGTTACGCGGGTTTCATGCACGCGTTCGAACAACTCGACGTGTCCCGTTTCGACGCGGTCATCCCGACGCAGCCACCGAGTTTTGCGGTGCAACACCCCCGCAAATTGGCGTTGTTCTACCACCACCAGCGGATCTTCTATGACCTGTCGAGCGTCTACGTCGAGTCCGGTCTGGGCGACCCCGAAACCCATCAGTTGGCCCGCTATTTGGTGCACAAGATGGACCAGCCGCGCCTCGAAGGGGTCACCGCGTTTCTGACTCCATCAGATACGGTCCGAAACCGTCTGGCGGGCTACAACCGCATCACCGAGAACGTCTTTCCGTTTCTTGCCGGGCCGGGTTTTGATTCGGTCAGTGTGGCCCAGGCAGCCGACTACACATCGAGTGATCCCGCCGAGCGCGGCCATGTGCTGCACGTCGGACGCCAAGAGTTCACTAAGCGCCACGAACTGCTGGTCCACGCCATGCAGTACCTGCCAGATGTGACCTGCCGGATGATCGGGGATGGCTCTCGCCTGCCGTGGGCGAAGTACCTGGACGCGGCTTTTAAGAACGGCGAACTCGACCCCGACCGGGTTGGACCGTACGACTTGTGGCTCAACCCGGGCATCGGGCTTCCACCCTTACCGCCGCACATTCCTAACCGTGCCGACCCGCCCGAGGACTCAAACGTCGTCTTCCACTACCGGGTCTCAGACGCCGACCTCAAGCGTTGGTACAACGATGCGCTGTGCGTCGTAAGCCCTGCCTACGAAGAGGACTACGGACTGACAGCAATCGAAGCAATGGCGTACGGCAAACCCGTGATCACATGTGTCGACTCTGGCGGTCTCGCCGAGACGGTCCAACACGAGGTGAACGGCCTCATCGTCGAACCGACCGGTCAGGCGATCGCCGCAGCAATCGAGCGCCTCCATAAGGACGCCGATATGTGCGCGGAGCTCAGCCACAACGCACGGCGACGAGCGGCCGAGTACACCTGGGAGAGAGCCGAGCAGCAGTTCCTCTCCGCTCTCGACGCGGTTCTGGCCCAGTAACGGTGACCGGTCCACTTTCGATCGGCATTATCTGCCCGGCCGATCCGGGCGGAGCGCGTGGAGGCGCCGAATCGGTCTGGGCGGGCCTGGCGGAAGCCATCGAAACCCACACCAAGAACCGCGCCGAAGTGGTGGCGTTACCGTCGCCAGAGTCGAACTTTGTCGAACTGATCGATTCGTACCGCCTGTTCGCGCAGTTGGACGTATCGGCCTATGATGTCGTCATCACGTCGAAGTATCCGGCGTGGATGATCCAACATCCTCGCCACGTGCTCTACATGTTTCACCCGCTGCGGGGCCTGTACGACGAGTTCAACCGCATCGATCTGATGACGCGGGCCTTGCATGGTCTGCCCCGCTGTGACCCGCGCCCTGAGCCAGACCTCGCAGCGCTCCAGCAACGAGCGGCGGACCTGGCCGGCCACAACGCAGCCATCGAACTGCTCGACGACCTCGCCGATGCCGTTCGGCGACACGGCCCCGACCACGACGCCTTCCGCTTCCCCGGCCCGTGGGTCCGAGACATCATCGTGGCGCTGGACCGGGTGGCCCTGAGCCCACAGGCCGTCGTCAAACACGCCTGCATCTCACGAACCGTCGCCGAGCGGGTTGGGTACTTTCCCCCGGCCGTCGTGCCGACGGTCATCTACCCGCCGTCCGGTTTGACCGGTTTTCACTGTGAGCCCGGGACCGGGTTCTTCACAGCGAGCCGCCTTGATGCCCCCAAACGCCTCGACCTGCTGATCGAGGCAATGGCGGTCGTCGAAGCCGACATTCCGCTCCGAATCGCTGGAGCAGGGCGAGAAGCCGACCGCCTCGCCGAACTGGCCGCGGACGATCCGCGGATCCAACTGTTGGGCCCGCTCGATGATCGTGCGCTGGTCGACGAATACGCCTCCGCTCTTGCCGTGCCGTTCATCCCGATCGATGAAGATCTGGGGCTGATCACTCTGGAAGCAATGGCATCGTCGAAACCGGTGATCACCGCGGATGATTCGGGCGGCCCTCTCGAGTTCGTCGTCAACGAAGTGAACGGTCTGGTAAGACAGCCATCTCGTTTCGCCCTCGGAACCGCACTCGATCGCGTCGCTCAGAATCCGGACCTTGCCCAGAGGTGGGGGCGAGCAGGTCAGCTCCGTGCCCGTCGAGTGACCTGGGCCAGTTGCGTCCACAAACTGTTGGCTGGCGTGGTCGAGCAGCGAAGCGACGCCCGCGAGGTCGAGGCCGCCGCCCGCCGCATGGCCTACCGGAGATCGGCGTCCGGTGCATTGCCCAAACGGCCGCTGGTGATGCTTCAGACCTTCCCGGTGTACGACCGAGCAGGCGGCGGCAAGATCAGGGCGCTTGAGATCGCCCGCCATCTTGCAGATGACCGGCGAGTCGACCTGGTCACCCTCGCCACACCACATATGCGATCCGGGACTTTCAGGCTCGCCCCCGACCTGGTGGAGTACGCCATCCCCCAGAGCGAGGAACACTTTCGAGCCGAGATGGAGGTAGACCGGCAGGTGCCGATGCCGATCACCGACATCATGGCGGCCGAGTTGATCGATCTGACCCCCGCCTACCTGGAGCGCCTCAGCGCGAGTCTGGACGGAGCCGGTGCAGCGATCCTGTCGCATCCGTACCTGTTGAGCGCGCTCGACGCCGTTGGGTGGAGCGGACCTGTTCTGTACGAAGCGCAAGACGCTGAAAGCCACATCAAAGATTCGGTCCTGCCAAAGACGGCGATCGGAGATCGGCTCCGGGAGATCACCCGCGAGGTCGAATCGGCGACGGTCGAACGCTCGGCGCTGATCACGACACCCTCCGACGCCGATCTGCGAGCGCTCGATAAGAGCTACCACATCCCGCCCGGTAAGGCGGTGGTGCTCCCCAACGGGGTCAACTGCGGCGAGATCGACTTTGTCACCGGCGAGGATCGACGCGACCGGCGGCGGATCTTCCTGCGCCGATGGAGTTCGGTCAGCCAGGTGCTTGCTGGCGATCCAAACGGTGAAGAGCGGGCACTGGCGGTGTTCATGGGGTCCTGGCACGACCCCAACATCGAAGCGGCTCAGCACGTGTTCAACCTCGCCGCCCGCATGCCTGACGTCGTGTTTGTGTGCATCGGCAGCCACGGCGACACGTTCAACCAGTGGCGCACCCCACCCAATGTCGTGCTGACCTCGACGGTCCCCAACGTCATCAAAGATTCGCTCCTCTCGGCGGCCGACGTTGCCCTCAACCCAATGTTGTCGGGGGCTGGCACCAACTTGAAACTCGCCGAGTACATGGCCGCAGGGGCGCCGACCGTGTCGACCCGGTTCGGGGCCCGCGGCTTTGCCGTCAAGGACGGGGTCCATGTCCACCTCGCCGATATCGACGGGTTTGCCACAGCCGTGCGCCGTATCCTCGACAACCCGCCGGAGGCCGACGCTCTGGCGTACCGGGCGCGCCGCCTGGTGGAAAAGCGGTACGACTGGTCTGTCGTCGTCGGCCAGTACGCCCAAGCCGTCGACCACATCATCTCGTCGCAGTCGCCAAGCCCGTAGCTGCGAGAGCCGCGCCTCGGCCGGTCTAAACGGTTGCCAAACAGGGTCCCGTCCGAATGCCCGCGTCCATTGGGTAAGTTGCGCTCATGCTGCGTGTACGACCCGCCGTTGACTCTTCATCGTTCGATGATCATCTGTCCCGCGACCGGTGGATGATGCGCCGGTTGTCGTTTGCGGTCACGTTTGCAACGCTGGTCGCCATGACCGGTTTGGGGCTAACGCATGCATCGGCCGCTCCTGCCGACCCATACCCGAGGGCGACCCTGGCGGCGGCGGTTCCGGTTGCAACCATTCAGACCTTCGCCGACGCTGGGCTCCAAGGTGAAACGGTCGCGCCCATCGAACTTGACCTGCCGGCGTTGTTCACCGACGCGGCCGACCACGTTCAACGCTCTGTCGACGAATGTGGATGCGGTTTGGGAACTCCTGATGCCGCCAATCATGTGTACGGAACAGCGGTCATACGCGCTATCGATTCGGTCATCGCCGGAACCGCGGTTCCCGACCTTGCCGCGCTGTACAGCGGCCTCTTTGGTTCGGGGTACTTCGGGGGGCTGTTCCTCAAAGCCGGTTTGTCTGGCGATGGGAACGGCGCGTTACTTGCTACGCCGATCGCACGTTTCGCGCAATCGGCAGGAGTCACGACCGCACGCTTGATCGAGGAGGCCATTCAGTCTCTCTCGGGGCTGGCCGTCGCCGGTTCCGACAGCGCGGTCCGCCAAGCCGCGCAGATATGGCTCCCCATCTTGAGCGCGATCGGCGGATACAACAACGGCTATGTGGCGGTGGCGCTCGCACACCCACCGGGGGGCGCGCCGGGCGGCCCACCCTCACAAGTCGTCGTCTGCGAAGGCACATTTCGTTGTCTGTCTCCGTCGTTTCCGATGACCGCCGATACGGTTCTTGAACCGGGTCGCCAGCAACTGTTGGCCGGGAACGACCCGGCATCGGTCCAACTCCGCAGGCTCACCGTCGGGGTCGAAAAGGCGGCATATTCGTCAGGCGCGGGAGTGTGGCAAGCGATCCTGAGCGGGCAGGATTTTGGGGCAGCGACCTACGACACGATCATCGATCTGTCCATCGGCTTCCTGAAGGTCGTTCACGGATCGATCCTCGCCCTTGCCGGAGGGCTGCTTCGGGGCGACATGAACCTGGTTCGGCGCGGCCTGCTGAGCACGGCATCGTTGGTGACGTGGGCGGGTTCGTATTTCGTCGGGCTGGCGTCGCCACAACCGCCCGCTGGCACCCCTGGAGTTCCGCCCGCCCCACAAGGCTGATCGGCGAAAGGTGGGGGTACGTCCAGAGCGCCGGCCACGGGCGACCGGTGCGGGAGTCGGGAAGTGAGCCAACCCAGTCTGACCGAGCCGCCCGCCGGTCAGACTGGGGGATGCGCGAACTAGGCCGACCCGTCCGCCGTCCTGAGCGCAGTTAAGCGCTGAGTCGCGTATCCCAGATCTTGCCGCCGCTTGTCCAAGGCGTCGCGCAGTTGGCTGAGCGACTGCCCACCGTTCGACCCCTGCGACGCGGCCGACGAAGTCGATTCGACCCCGCCCCCGCTTCTGAGTTGGGTGCCCGAAGCAGCAGTTTGAGCGTTCTGAGCCGCTGTGAGGTAGGCGCTCAACGCGCCACGAAGACCGGCGAGAGCGCTCCCAACGCCACCGAGGGCTTTGGCCGTATCGTCATCAGGCGCCGAGTCGGCGAGCTGTCCCGTCGATGTTTCGAGTTGGGCGAGGTGCCATTGCAGTGTCGAATCGACCGACGCGAGCTGATCGGGGTGTTGGCTGGCCAACACTTTGGAGACCTGCTCGTCGGCCCACTGAGCTTTTGTGACGACATCGTCGATTCCGCTTGCCGTCTGATCGGCTCGTTCGTCGTTGACCTGGCTCTGACTTCGACGCCGATCGTTGGCAGCGGCGATCAAAGCGATGAACCCCAGGATGATCGCCCCGACGATGAGGAACCCCCACACCGGAAATCCACTGTCCGATGAGCTTGAGCCGCCCGAAGAGTCGCTAGAGGAAGCGGAGTCTGACGAGGAGCCGGTAGCCGGCGGTGCCGTTGCTTCGTTGTTCGAGCCGTTCGATCCGCCGCCCGTGCCGTTCGATCCGCCGCCCGTGTCGTTCGAACCGCCGCTCGGCAAGGAGACATCTGGTAGCGACACGTCCGGCAAGGAAACGTCGGGCAGGGAGACATCTGGCAGGCTCACATCCGGCAGCGAGACACTCACGTCGGGCACGGAGACGTCCGAGGAGTTGCCAGTACCGCTATCGGAACACGCGCCAAGGGGCGCTATTGCAAGGACGCACCCAACGATGAATCCAAACTGCCGTCGGCTGGGCGGCCACGCATGTGTCGGCCGAGCCGAGTGACTTGAGTCAGCGGCCGAGGCGGCCCGCAGCGACCTCATGACGCTCTGCCCTCGTCGAAGCGGGATGCTTCGTCCCAACTGCTCTGAGTCGGACGGTGTTGAGGCGCGCCTGGGGGTGCGCCGTTGGCCATAGCCGCCGTTCGCCCCTGGTTGGACTCTTGCATTCCGACCACGTCGGGAAGCGGCCCAGCGTCGCTCTGAGTCCACGAAGATCGGGCCTGTTGGTAGGCCCGCTGTCGGTCGGCGACCCGGTCCTCGGCATTCATGACGCGAATCCGTCTATTGATCCAGTGGAGCAGCGCCGCGCATCCGGCAAGGAACAGTCCATACACGACCATCGCAAACAGAATGCTCGTATCAAAGACCGACGAGACGACTCCGGCGCCGCCTTCGCCCAAATCAACCTGATTGAACATCCCTCGGAACGGCTCCATCGCTCGGTCAAGACTCCGATACGCCCAACTCACAAACGAGGAATCCGGGTTGGCGCCAGCGAGCAACAGGAGAAAACCGAGCAGAAGGATTACTTCTACCGCAACCAGGTACCAATAGATAACAAGAGTGACCACTTTTGAGATAAGCCAGGCCATACGGCTGTACTCATCGTGATCCGTTTGATGTTCCGACATCGCCGTCAGCCTTTCGCCACGTTGCCGGAATGTAGCTAATCCGCAACGCCGCAACCAGGGGCTGACGGGTATCTCAACAGAGACAAACTCGCTGATCAACGGGGCATTTCAGTCGCCCCAGTCGACTCGAGCACCGATCGCCTTGAGCTCGGGACGAACAACCTCATAGACCTTTTGGTAGCGGTACCAAGGGATCGTGTTCCAAGCGTGATGAATCAGATGATAGTTCTGCCCGAGCAAAGCGATATTGAGGGCGCGGCTCGGCAGCGCACGGGTATCGAGAAAGCGTTCCGTCGAGTCATAGGGCTTATGTGGCAATAGATCAAAAGCGAAAGTGAGAAAGGCAACCGAGATAAAGAGCGGCAGAATCCCAAGTAGAAATACAGAGTGCCCATTACCGGCCGCGAACGCCCAGATCAATCCCGTTACTAGCGCCACATCGATCGAGATTTGAAACCACAGGTGACGGCGAGTTTTTGCCCAGCCCATCCGGTAATAACGCCCGCGATAACTCCAAAGCGGACTGATAAGCCAAAAGATCCGCAGCACCGCAGGCTGGCGACCCACCTCGTAGTCGGGGTCGACATGTGGGTCATTCGTGTGCGAATGATGTTGCGCATGACACGTGCGAAACGTGTGCGGGGAAAGCGTGAGGCTGACGGCGGGAAGCCAGGCCAGGGCGTCGTTCAGTCGAGCGTTCTTATGCGCCACTCGGTGTGACGATTCATGCATCACCGTAAAGCCGATATAGCGACCGATGACGCCAAAGAGCACGGCAAATGGCGCACTGAGTACACCGGCCAGGTAACCACCGATCGATCCGGCCATCAAAGCAACGAATGCCACAAAGAGCCACATGGTGGGATTGACCCATACGGCGAGGTCTGGCGCGCCCCGAAGCTCCCGGGGCGGCTTGATGACAGGTTTGACGGATCGTGCAGATGACGACCGCCTCGAAGTGAGCCGGGCGGCGACGGCCGCTTCGGCCACCGAAGAGGCTTCAGAACGGACCTGCTGAGAGGACACCTTGACTGCTGATGGCTGCGATTGAGTCATAGCGCCACTTTACAACTCTGCCCATACTTGTCAAGTGGAAGTTGGGGTTTCCTGTTGATCGCGCACGGGGTTTCGGCGCGTTGCACCGTCCTTTCGAAGATTCCGTTACCTCCGCCCCCTTGACACGGTCGTACCAATGAGACGCAGCAGCACAAGTTGGCATCGCCCGGTGTTCTCTCGCTGTGACCCGGACGTGTTTCAAACATTGGGCACCTTGCCGACGGGGCACCCATCGCCGCGTGGCGGCGCTGCCTCTTCGTCTCAGAGAGTTAGGCACTCAAATGAACGTCGCAGAAATCCTTCGGTCATTAGAACCAACGGTCGAAGTGCTGATGGAACGTCACCTTCGAACAAGCAAAGAGTGGTTTCCTCATGAGACGACGCCGTGGAGCCTCGGAATCGATCTCGACTTCACCGAGGACTGGCGCGCAGAGCTTTCGCCCTTTAACCAGGCCGCCCGCAGCTCGCTCTATGTCAATCTGTTGACCGAAGACAACCTGCCTTATTACTTTCGCGATATCGACGCCATGTTCGGTGCAGATGGCGCATGGGGGGCATGGAGTCGGCGCTGGACGGCCGAAGAGGGCCGCCACTCAATCGCCATGCGGGACTACATGATCGTTACCAAGGCGGTCGACCCAACGCAGCTCGAACGCGCTCGAATGCAGCAGGTCGAACGCGGCGAGGTCCCCGCGCCGGATAACGCCCTCGAAGCGCTGGCGTACGTCGCGATTCAAGAGCTGGCGACCCGCATAGCGCACTTCAATACCGGCAAGATCTTGGACGACCCAGTCGGCTACGAGATGCTCAAACGCGTGTCGACCGATGAGAACTTTCACCACCTCTTCTATCGCGACCTTGTCACGGCCGCCTTGGACATCGATCCGAGCGCGACGGTTCAGGCCATTTCGTCGCAGGTTCAAGGATTTGCCATGCCCGGCACGGGAATCCCCGGATTCGACGGACACGCCCGGATCATTGCCCGCGCCGGTATCTACGACTTAACGGTCCACGTCGAACAGATCCTGAAGCCACTGATCTTTCGTCAGTGGAAGCTCGACACCCTGGGCGGCCTGACTCCCCAAGCCGACCAGGCTCGGGTCGATATGTTCACCTACCTCGACGCGGTCGACGAGTTCGCCGCGAGCCAACGAGAACGATCGGCGGCCCGCGCCCGGACGTAAAGCCAGCACCCGTACGCCACACCGGAGTGCGGCCCGCGAGGTCAGACCCCCCAAGACACGCCGGATGCAGGTAGCCGGTTAGCCGATGATCCGATTGGTCAAACGCCCGACCAGTCCGGACCTGCCGGGGATGACGCGGGTGATGCCGCTCACCACATGCGCGTCCGGTCCGATGACCACTCGGGCCCGTTCGCGGCGGATCCCCTTGACGATCGCCCGTGCAACCGAATCGGGGGAACGCATCAGAATGGGAGCAAGCCGCGAGCTGCCCAGCTTGGCCAGCCGCGCCCCCTCAGATCCGCGGGCGCTGTTGGTGATGTTGGTGTGGATACTGCCGGGAAACACCGCCGTCACGCCGACGCCCGACGTCACCAACTCGGCCCGCAGCGCCTCGCTGAACGACCGGACCGCGCCTTTCGTCAGCGAATAACTGGCGTTGTGCGGTAGGCCGAGCAACCCAACCATGCTGGACAGGTTGACGATGTGTCCTTCGCCTTCGGCGAGCATCTGGGGCAGAAAAGCTCGGCACCCGTTGACCACTCCCCAGATGTTGATGCCAACGATCCAGTCGAGATCCGCATCGGACTCGTCCATGAATGCGCCTGCCGAGGTGACCCCGGCGTTGTTGATCAGAATCGAGCACGGGCGAAAGTTGTCCCGGACCCACCCCGCCGTATCGGCAAACCCTTGACGATCGGCCACATCGAGGGCGAGGGCGCCCGCCACCCGACCGAACGTTTCCACAAGATCGGCAGTCTGCTGAGCGCGGGAAAGATCGATGTCGACCACGACGATGTCGCAACCCGCTTGCGCCAGTTCGAGCGCCGTCGCTCGCCCGATACCGCTTCCGGCACCGGTTACCACCGCCAATTTGCCGTCCAGCTGTTTCACGATGGCACCCTTCTGCGCAGACCTCGTTGCACTGCGGCCCTTCAGCGTAGGTCGCTCGCCGGAGCTAGCCCGGTGAGCCGTATCCAGGGTGATCGATCGCCAGGTGGTCGGCGGTCAGGTCCCAGAGAGCAGCGATGTCGTCCCCGTCTGTTTGGTTGAGCTCCAAACGCCTGCACCACTGCCGTTCGTCGCTGACCCCGAGTGCCCGGAAACGAGCGGCGGCACGTTCGTTGATCGTCGGTCCGAGGATCCGTTCACGTTCAGCGATCTCAAGAGCATTACGAGCGATACGCAGTTGCCACCTGTCACCACCAGAGACGCGCTCACCCAGGCCTTCCAGGTAGTCGCCGACGACGGAGACCAAACCAGCCTTGCCTGACGGGGTGGAAGTGCCGTCGCTTTTGGGTAGACCTGCGAGCTCGACAAAGGGCAGGGTCGCATCGTCTGAGTTGCCCGTCCGCCAAGTTTCGGCCTGAGAAATGGCGGCGAGGGTGTCGTATTCGGCTTCGGAGAATCTGCGCCCGACGACGCTCAGCTCGAGGGCGCCACTCCCCGCGAACGGCGCGGCGAACCCCATCTGCGCGCAGATGATCCCCCACCGCACGTTTGCGAGCACTTCCCACCAGAGCAGGCGCTGCATATCGATCGGTTCCCCGCCGGCGTAGCGGTACGCCTCCAGCAAAGCTTGGCGGGAGCCCAACCCGCCCGCCGGCTGGTCCGAACCGAATCTCCACGGCGCGGCGCAGAACCAGCCGAGGTCGAGCGCCGGATCGCCCGTATGTGCAAGCTCCCAGTCGAGTACGGCAGCCAACCCCCGTTCATCGACGATCAGGTTGCCAAGCCGGAAGTCACCGTGGACCAGCGTGGTTGCGGAGTCGGCTGGCCTGGTGCGTTCAAGCCACGCAAAGGCATAGCTGAACACCGGTTCCGGCCGATCGAGCGCGTCCCAAAGTTCCCGTTGAGCGGCGACCGGATCTGTGACCCGCGGAAGAAACTGAGACACCGTGTCCAGTGGGGTGCGATGGATCGCGGCGAGCGCCTGTGCGCAGTCTGAGACGGCCGAAGCTCGCGCCGCTTCGAGGTGGTCGTCGCGAAGGATTTTCCGGGCGATGGTCTCGCCTTCGATAGCCCGGGTGATGACAAAGTCCCGGCCCAGCGGCGAGTCGGCTCCCCCCATCGCAACGACGGTCGGAGCCAGGGTGTCACCGCCCGCCAACTGTTCGAGCAGCTGACCCTCCCGAAGGCACGACGACAACCGCGGGTCCGCCCCGACGCGGGACCGCTGCAGAATCAGACCGATGGGCTCATCTCCGGCGCCGACATCGCGTATCCCAGCAACTTTGAACGTCTCACGGTTGGTGCCGGCACTCAACCGCTCAACCGCCGAGATTGCGGTGTTCTGCCAGCCAACGGCTTCGAGAATGGCCGCCAGTTGGTCGGCCAGATCTGTTTGCGTCACGACACGTCCGGGCCGGTCGGCCTGCCATCGACGATCTGATCGAGGTACTCGCTCATCCCCAGACCCACTCTTCCGTCGCAGGTAAACCTCGTCATCGCTTCGGTGATTCGAGTGTGGAGTTGGTTGCCGTCCGGGTCGGTTCTGCGATGACGAAGCGGGATAAGCGACAGGACTTCGCCGTCGACGACGTACTCGCGATGATCAGTCTTCGCGACGCAGTGCATGGATGTTTGGTAGTAACGGTCGTCCCATTCGGAGTCGATCGTGACGTCCCGGACGATGTGGTACTCACCGTTTTCCAGCACCATTCCCGTCGTTCCGACGTTGCCACCGCGCCCCTGAGTCGTCAGCATCATGGCGAAGTCTTCCCCAAATGAAATCGGCAACCACCGGTACCATTCGATGGCTTGCCAATGCCGGGGTCCCCACGACTTGTCGCGAAGCCCCACGCCGTTCATTTCCAGTGTGAGGCCTTCGACGGTGATCGAACCGGTCGTCGCGATGTGCTGTTCGTAGTGGGCGCGAGCAAATGAAGTATCGGGATCGGTGTCTAGGTCGGAACCGTCGGCGTTGACCGTCTTCCCGCCCCACATCGGCGATACCCCGCGGATATCTAGTGTGACCTGGGCGGTCACGAATGGGTTCGTCGTGAAGGCTTCCCGCGGATTTGCCATTTGGCTGGGGTCGTCAAGCAGACAGACCTGACCGTCATAGGTCAGGCGAAGTTGCTTGAACGGTTCGATCACTTCGATCGTCAGGCCGCCCGCATCCATCGCCATGTTGGTGGTGATTTCGGGCCGACCAAACATGAAGCCAACGCGTCCGTCGGGAAGGTAGATGCAGACCGAGACCTCGGCGTAACCCTCGTTGATTCGGTTTCCAATTCGGAACCAGGCCCCGTAACGCTGGGCGAGATCGAAGGTATTGAGGTACATCGATTCGTTGTAGTTCGATGCGCTCTCGGGTTCGTGCGGGTACTCGTCTTCAGGTTCTAAGACGAATTTGGTCTGAGCGTTCGGCTCCATACCGGCGACCTTTCGTGCGGTTCGGGTCACGGTCGGGCGTATCCAAGACACACGGGCACTGCTGCGCACCGCATGCTGGGTGGATGCTGATCGTGACCCTGTCGGCCAGTGCCGATGAGCACGGCCTGCCTACGTTATCGAGCGGTCGTCGCAGCTCGCTCCAGGTAGCCTCGGTCAGAGATCGAAGGCGTGGTCATGGCGCCTGGAACCCGCTGGGCGGAGGCCAACTCGGCAAGGTCGATCTCGCCCGGTGCGGTGACGGGCGACGCTGCGTTCAGCACTCGATAGGACGCGGGAACCACCGCTCGCAGATAGGCACCGAGACGGACAAACGATCGGCCCGTTCGTCGAAACCTGTAGCGGATCGGAACCTCGCGATACCCAAAACCCTTCATCACTAGATCGAGCGTGAGCACCTGTGCGTAGTTGTAGTCGTGGGCCACGACAGCGGCGCGGGCCGCGTCCGAAGACAGCGCTCTATATCCCGACTGACCATCGGTAACGGGCAGTCTGGTCATGTACCGAACCCACAAAGTCAGCAATCGGTTTCCCGCTTTGCGATGTGGCCGCATCGAAAGGATCTGACCGGCGAACCGGCTTCCGACGACGTAGTGCGCGTCCCCAGACAGGATCGGGCCGACGATGTCGCCAAGTTGGCTGGGATCGTATTCGCCGTCCGCATCGCAGAATGCCGCCGCAGCAGCTCCGAGGCGCACCGATTCGAAAAGACCCGTCGCCACCGCCGCGCCAAGACCACGGTGTCGGTCGTGATGTACGACGATCGCGCCGGCG
>CXWK01007812.1_pt1 | contig 14914 bp, 15 predicted proteins | sample 590851 | NCBI WGS metagenome assembly CXWK01 (sample SAMEA3498364, study PRJEB10139) | wastewater metagenome | biome: wastewater treatment plant; material: activated sludge | place: Denmark | collected 2014-08-01 | reverse complement strand
CCGCGGCGAATGCCGCGGTCGCGAGGAGCAGGGATGCGGCCGCCGCCGCGCCCAGGCGGCGGGCGAGGCGCGTCACTTGGCGGGAGCTGGTGCGGCCGGCTGCGCGGGCGCGACGGCGGGCTTGGCGGAGAAATCGACCTTGGGCGGTTCGGCGATCTGCTTTTCGTTCTCGACGGTGAAGGTCGCCTTTTGCTGGTAGCTGAAGAGCATGGCCGTCAGGTTCGTCGGGAACTGGCGCGCGAGGATGTTGTAGTCCTGGACCGTCTTGATGTAGCGGTTCCTCGCGGTGGTGATGCGGTTCTCCGTGCCCTCGAGCTGTGCCTGCAGGTCGCGGAAGTTCGCGTCGCTCTTCAGCTGCGGGTAGTTCTCCACCACCACCAGCAGGCGGGAGAGCGCCCCGGAGAGCTCGCCCTGCGCGGCCTGGAAGTTCTTCACCGCGGCGGGGTCGTTCAGGGCCTCGGGCGTCATCTGCATCGAGCCTACCCGCGCCCGTGCGTTGGTCACGCCCAGCAGCACGTCCTTTTCCTGGGCGGCGAAACCCTGCACCACGTTCACGAGGTTCGGGATCAGGTCCGCACGGCGCTTGTACTGGTTCAGGACCTCCGACCAGGCGGCCTTCACCTGTTCGTCCTTCGTCTGGAAGTCGTTGTAGCCGCAGCCCGAAAGCACGAGCGAGCCGGCGAGCAGGAAGGCGGTCAGGATCTTGCGCATGGAACGGGGTCCTCGGGGATGGGGATGGGAAAGCACGGCGAATGATGGGGACGAAGCGCGGCCGATTCAAGGGCCGCGGGCGGCATTCAGGCGGCCGCCGTGCCGAGTGTGCGCCGGGCGAAGAGCAGGTCCTCCCAGGCCTTGGCCTTGTCCGGCAGGTTCCTGAGGAGGTAGGCGGGGTGGTAGGTCACGACGAGCGGAATGCCGCGGTAGGCGTAGGCCTTGCCGCGCAGGCCCGCGAGGCTCGATTCCCTGCCCGTCAGGCGCATCGCCGCCGTCTTGCCCAGCGCCACGATCACGCGCGGGCCGATCAGGTCGATCTGCCGGTCGAGCCACGCAGCGCAGGCGGCCGCCTCCTCGGGCGCGGGAACGCGGTTGCCGGGCGGGCGGCACTTGACGACGTTGGCGATGTAGACCTCGCGCCCGCGCTCGAGCTTCGCCGCGGCGAGCATCGCGTCGAGGAGCTTGCCCGCCTGGCCCACGAAGGGCTCGCCCGACTCGTCCTCGTCCGCGCCCGGCCCTTCACCGACGAAAAGCCACGGCGCCGCGGCAGCGCCCACGCCGAACACGGCCTGCTTGCGCTTCTCGCAGAGCACGCACCGCGTGCAGCCCCGCACCGCTTCCCGGAGCTGGTCCCAATCCATCGTGTCCACGCCGTCCGGAGGCGCCAGGGCGGTCGCCGGGGAGCGTTCCGCGGCCGCGACCCCGGCGCAATCCGGAGGGCGGGAAAAGGCCACTCGTCGATCCTGCGCCGGCCGGACCGGCTCGCGCACGGCGCGTGCGGCCGCAGGCGCGTCCGGTGCGACGGCGGGCACATCCGGGGCGGCGGCAGGCGCGGGCGCAGCGAGCCCGTAGAGGCGTGCGACGGGAAGCAGTTCGAGCTCGCGGAGAATGCGATCGTTCACGGCGTCAGAGCGTGATGCCGAGGAAGAGCGCGTCCTCGCGCCCTCCGGCAGCAGGGTAGTAGGACGGCCGGATCGCGANNGACGGCCGGATCGCGATCTGCTGGAACCCCGTCTCGCGGTACAGGTGCCGCGCTACGACGTTCGAAGGGCGCACCTCGAGGTAGACGATCTGGCACTTCGCCTCGCCGGCCACGCCGAGGATGAAATCGAGGAAAGCGCGCCCGATGCCGCGGTTCTGCCAGCCGTCGGCCACGGCGATGTTGAGGAGGTGGGCCTCGTCGAGCGCGACCATGAGCACCGCGTAGCCGACGACCTGGTCGCCGCTGCACGCCACCCAGCACTCGTAGCCCGCGTAGAGGGAATCGCGGAAATTGCCCTGGCTCCACGGATAGGCGTAGAGCGACTTCTCGAGATCGGCGACGACGGCCAGGTCGACCGGGCGCATGCGCCGGTAGTTCACCTGGGGCCGGGGTAGCGCGCTCACCGCGTTGCCTGCCTTTCCTCGGTCGTGAGGGCGACCTTCTCGCGCAAGTATAGGGGCGCGGCCTCGCCAGCCGCGAGCGCATCGCCGCGGGCAAGGCGCCGGGCCGCGATCCTCGCTACGGACCCGGCGCGCGGCAGGTCCGACTCCAGGAGGTGGGCAATCTGCGGCCCGTAGGCCTCGCGCAGCCAGTCGAACGCATCGAACCCGCTGCCGGTGGCGACCCAGTCGCGGCCCGGCAAAGGCGGCAGCGACGCCTGGGGAAAGAGGCCGGGCTCGATGGCGGCTTCCCAGTCGCCACCCATGCGCGAGTACGCCGCGAGATAGGTCTCGCCGAGGCGCGCGTCGAGGGCCGCGATCACGCGGCTCGCATTCGCCTGTTCCGCGAGGGCCATGAGGGATGGAACCGGAACGACCGGCCGCGCCGCACCGAGGGCGAGCCCCTGCGCCATGCCGCAGGCGATCCGCAGCCCCGTGAACGACCCCGGCCCCTGGCCGAAGGCGAAGCCGTCCAGGTCCTTCGCGTCCAGCCGGGCGCGGGTGAGCAGGCGCCGGATCATGGGCGCCAGGCGCTCCGCGTGCTCGTTGGGGGCGAGAACCTCTTCCACGAAAAGCTCGTCGTCGCGCAACAGGGCGACCGAGCACAGGGCCGAGGAAGTCTCGATCGCGAGAAGTTTCAAGGGCGTTCCGGGGGTTGCGATGCGCCCATTATACCGGTGGAAAATCGCCCTGTTTTTGCCTATTTAAATAATATATTACAATTAGTTATGACTAATTCTTAATGTGTTTTATTAAACAGGTTCAGGAGCGCAGGAATTCCAGCGGCGCGAAGCCCCCGCCCAGCACCGCCCGGGAATCGCCTCCCCACGCCCCCTCCAGCAGGGTTGCGTAGTAGCGGCGGAAATCGACGGTGAAGCCCAGGTTGCCCTGCCCGTCCAGGCGGTCGAGCCGCGGCGGCTCACCGTAGAGCCCGCCCTTCACGGCACCCCCCGCGACGAAATGCACGGCCGCGGTGCCGTGGTCGGTTCCGCCGCTGTGGTTCTCCCGCGGGCGCCGGCCGAACTCGGAATAGGTCGCCACGAGCGTGTCGGGCCAGCGCCCGGTCTCCACGAGCGCCGAGCGCAGCGCGGCGAGCCCATCGCCCAGCTGGCGCAACAGCTGCGCATGCACCCCCTGCTGGTTGGCATGGGTATCGAATCCGGAGAGAGTCACCCGGATCACGGAGACGCCTTGCGGGTTGGCCGCGAGGCGCGCAGCCGTGCGCAGGGCCGCACCGAACGGCCCCGGGGGAAAGACGGTCTTCAGGTCCCGCCCCGGCTCGAGCCGCTCGGCGGAACGCGCTATGTCGCGTTCCACCTTGAGGATATGCGCGAGGGCCGGGTTCCTCGAGCGGTGCTGCGCGCCCTGCGCCAGGCGGGCGTTGCGCAGGAAATCCTCCGGGCTGGTGAGCGCGATCGCGCGGGCGCCCGTGCCGGCGAGCGGTCCCAGGTCGGATGCGCCCACGACCACGCCATCGGCCGCGTAGGCGGCGGGCGACGGGTTCCTCGCGAAGGCGCGCGCGAGCCAGCCCTCCTCGAGGTAGTCGTGGCTGCCGGAGGCCGTGTCCCAGATCTCGATGGAACGGAAGTGCGACAGATTGGGATCGGGGTAACCCACGCCCTGCACGATCGCGAGCTCTCCCGAGGACCAGAGCGGCAGGAGCTTGTCGAGCGAGGGGTGCAGTCCCGCGGCCTCCGAAACCGGCAGGAGGGACTCGCGCGCCATCGCGAGCCGGGGACGCAGCCGCGCGTAGGCCGGGTCGCCGAGCGGCACCACGGTGTTCAGCCCGTCGTTGCCCCCCTTGAGTTCCACGAGCACGAGGAGCCGGCGCCGCGAAGGCGATTGCGATGCCGCCGCCGGAAGGCCCCATGCCAGGAGCGGCGTGCTGGCGGACCACTGCAGGAAGGCGCGCCTGTCCATGGGGCTCACTTGAGCTGGTAGGTCGGGTCGGCGGCGAGGGCGCGCACGAGCGCCGGGCCGTCGAGCCGGGCGTCCGGCGGTTCCAGCGGGGGAATCGCGAGCACCACGCGGCGTACGCGATCGGCGTCCGCCCTTGCCTCGGGAAACCCGCGCTTCCAGCGCTCCCAGTCGAAGGCGTAGGTGGCCATGCCCCGCTCCATCATTCGGCGCAGGCGCTCCTCGGGCGTGGCCTGCGCGGCATCGGGCGGCGCATCGGTCATGACCATGCCGGCTGCGGAGTCCATCGCATCGCTTCCCCGCATCAGGCGATCGAGGAACTGCTTGCGCCCCAGCAAGGTGGCGGAGTTGATCCAGGCCTCGCCACCGGCCCATCCCTTCACGTTGGGGGGCGCCAGCACGTTCTGGCCGAGGAGTGCTGCGGCCACGACGGCGGGACGCAACGTGAACGGCCGGATCCCGAAGGTGTGCAGCGTACCCACGACGAGCTCGACGGGCGACTTGATGAGCGAGCCGCGATGCTCGCGAGACCAGAACGCCTGCGACAGCAGCAGCGCGCGCAGCAGCGGGCGGATTTCGTAGTCCGCGCCGCGAAACACCGCCGCCAGGCGCTCGACCTCGCGCTCGTCCGGGTGGGGCGAGACGAACTCGCGCCAGAGCTTGCGGGTGATGAAGCGCGCCGCCTCGGGGTGTTCGAGGAGGGCGGCGAGCACGCCGTCGCCGTCGAGCCGGCCGGTGCGTCCCAGCACCGTCTTCACGCCGCCGTCGTGGAAGAAAGGCCGGTAGCGATACTCGCCGCTGTCGCGGTCCAGGCTCCAGCCCGTGAACGCCCGGGCGGCCTCCTTCACGTCCGTCTCCGTGTATTGGCCTTCGCCGAGCGTGAAGAGCTCCATCACCTCGCGCGCGAAATTCTCGTTGGGCGCCTGCCGCCGGCTGCCCGCGTTGTCCAGGTAGACGAGCATCGCCGGGTCCTTCGACACCGCGCCGAGCATCTGCCGGAAATTGCCCGTGGCGTGCTCGCGCAGCAGTGCGTTCTGGCGATACACCAGTTGCGAGCTGCGGACCTTCTGCTGGCTGGTGGCGAAATGCCCGTGCCAGAAGAGCGTCATGCGCTCCGTGAGCGGCGAAGGCGTGGCGAGCATTTCCCGGAACCACCACTCGCGAAGCGCGAGCCCCTCCTGGATGCTGCGGCGCACCCAGGCCATGCGCTCCTCCGTGGAGAGCGCGCGCAGCCGGTGGTAGGGGAAGAAGGGCTCGTCGACGAAGGCCGGTGGCGCGAGCACGCTCTCGCGAAGCGTCCCGGCAAGGATCCGGTCGACGGCAGCCGTGCGGTCGAGCGCGGCCAGTTCCGCTATTTCCGCGGGCGTGGCGCCGAACCCGGTGCGCACCAGCAGGTGGCGGGCGTCGTCCGTTCCGAGGGACGCCGCCCGCGCGGGCGCAAGGCCCATCGCGAGGCCCGCGCCGGCAAAGAGCAGAATCCGGGCGAGCCTCGCGAAAAGGCCGAGCATCGCTCAGCCTGCCTCAGGAGGGACGCCCGCGGCCCCCGATGCGCCCGCGCGCCGCCTGCAGCTCCTCGACCGTGATGAAGCCGTCCTTGTTCGCGTCGATCGCGTCGAACTCCTGCGCGAGGCGCGGCGCGTTGGCCACTTCTTCGCGGGAGAGCTTGCCGTCGCCGTTCGCGTCCCACTTCTTCCATCCTTCGCCGCGGCCGCGGCCGCCGGCATGGTGCGCCTGGCGGGCCGCCTGCATTTCCTCGAGCGTGACGAGGCCGTCCTTGTTGGCGTCGATCGCGTCGAAGTGCTCGTACAGGCGCGGAAGCGCGAGCTGTGCCTCGTCGCGGCTGATCATGCCGTCGGCGTTCGTGTCGGCGGCCTTCAGCCGCTCGAGCATGCCGGCACCGCGCTTGCCGTGGCCGGCGCCCCGGGCGGGGCAGTCCGCGGCTCCGGGCGTGGCGCCCGCGGGGCAGCCGGGCCCGCCGGCGCCAAAGGGGGCGGCTTGCGCGGCCACGGCGAAGGTGGCGAAAACGGCGGCGGTGAGGATCTTCAGGGCTTTCATGGTGTTCTCCAGGTTGGATCGGAAATAGGCCTTGTTGCAGACGGTTCGAGCCTATCCCCCTTAACGCGCGAAGGCGTTTCCGGCTTTCCCCGCGAAGGTAACGGGTTGTAAGCGGACCGGGGCCACGCGGCCCGCTGTTAACATCTCATTACAAAGCACCGGCGGCGCCCACCTCGCCACGCCCGTTACGATGGCTCCCATGCCCGTCCAGCCCAAGCACCGCATCCTCGTGGTCGACGACGACCTGCGGCTGCGCGACCTCCTCAAGCGCTACCTCGGCGAGCAGGGATTCGCGGTCGAGACCGTGCCCGACGGCGCGGCCATGGACCACCATTTCAAGCGCACCCGCTACGACCTCGTGGTCCTGGACCTGATGCTGCCCGGCGAGGACGGCCTCGCCATCTGCCGGCGCCTGCGTGCGGGAGGTGCGGCGGTGCCGATCATCATGCTCACCGCCAAGGGCGACGACGTGGACCGCATCGTGGGCCTGGAGATGGGCGCGGACGACTACCTCGCCAAGCCCTTCAACCCGCGCGAACTCGTGGCGCGCATCAACGCGGTGATGCGCCGTCAGGCGCCGCAGCCCGCGCCCGGCGCGCCTGCCCTCGAGAACACGGTGGTCGTCTTCGGGCCCTTCGCGCTCAATCTGGGCACGCGCACCCTCACGAAGCACGGCGAGCCGCTGCCCATCACCACGGGGGAATTCTCCGTGCTCAAGGTCCTCGCGGAGCACCCGCGCACGCCGCTCTCCCGCGACAAGCTCATGGACCGTGCCCGCGGGCGCGAGCACGAGAGCTTCGACCGGTCCATCGACGTGCAGGTCTCGCGGCTGCGCAAGCTCCTCGGCGAGGATCCCCAGAACCCCCGCTACCTGCAGACGGTGTGGGGCTTCGGCTACGTCTTCATTCCCGACGGGACGCCGCAGAAATGAAATGGTGGGCGGGATCGTTCTTCTGGCGCACGCTCGCGGTGCTCGTCATCGCGCTGGTGGCCTCGCAGGCGGCGACCTTCCTGCTCTTTCGCCAGCAGGTGCAGCAGCCGCGCATGGCGATGGGCATCGGGCAGTTCGTGAGCCACCTGAAGACGATCCACGCGGCCCTGAGCGGCCTGCCGCCGGGTGCGGAGCGCGAGTTCATCGAACGCCTGGCCGAGAAGGAAGGCATCCGCGTCTTTCCCGCCCAGGGCCACGAGCCGGGCAGGCCCGCGGGCGACCGGCCGGGAATGCGCATGTTCCGCGAGCGCATCAGGGCGCTCTTCGGGGACGATGCCGAGGTCTTCGTGCGGCCCGGCTCTCCGGGGGAGTTCCGCGTCCGCTTCCGCGCCGCGGGCCGGGAGTACTGGGTGGCGTTCCCGCGCAACCGCGTCGAACGCGACAACATCGACGCCCTCCTCTACTGGATGCTCGCGGGCGTGGCGATCGCGATCGCCGCCACCGCCCTCATCGCCTGGCGCCTGAACCGCCCGCTCGCGCGGCTCGCCAAGGCCGCCGAGGACCTGGGCCGGGGCGGCGATCCCGCGCCCGTCCCGGAGAGCGGCCCCTCGGAAGTGCGCGCGGTGGCGCGCGCCTTCAACCGCATGAAGGAAAGCCTCAAGCACGAGGAGCGCGAGCGCACCACGTTCCTCGCGGGCATCTCCCACGACCTGCGCACGCCCCTCGCGAGGCTGCGCCTCGACGTCGAGATGCTCGACCAGCGCGTGGAACCCGGCACCCAGCAGGGAATGGTGTCCGACATCGAGGACATGAACGCCATCATCGACCAGTTCATCGACTACGCGAGAAGCGAGGCGACGGAAGCCTTCGCCCCGGTGGAACTGTCCGTGCTCGCCCGGGACTGCGCCGCGCGCGCGGCGCGCGCGGGCGCGCGGGTGTCGTGCGAGCTCGCCGAGGCGCCGGTGCTGATGCTGCGCCCGCTCGCCATGCAGCGCCTCGTCGACAACCTCATCCAGAACGCCGTCCGCCACGGCGGCGGCGAGATCCTCGTGCGCACGACGGCTTCCGGCCGGGAGGCGGCCATTGCCGTCCTCGACCGCGGCCCCGGCATTCCCCCGGGGGACATCGAGCGCCTGAAGGAGCCGTTCACGCGCCGCGACGAGGCGAGGAGCGGGCGCTCCGGTGCGGGTCTCGGGCTTGCGATCGTGTCGCGCATCGCCAAGGCGCACGGGGCGAGATTCGACCTCGCGGCCCGCGAGGGAGGCGGCCTCGTCGCGTCCGTCGCCTTTCCCGTCGTCGCCTGAGCCGGGGTGCACCGGGTGGTAAAATCCACGCCACTTTCCGAGGAATTCCCATGACCGTATGCCCCATCGCGATCGTCGCCGGCTGCAAGAAGTGCCCCGCTTTTTCCGTCTGCCCCCTGAAGGCGGTGATCGGGGACCAGCCCAAGCCCGGCAAGGAAGCGCCGGCGAAATCCCCGGCTGGCGCGAAGAAGCGGACACGCTGAAGCGCAAGCGGTCAACGGCACCCCGCCGGGAGGCGTTGGTGATAGGGTAGGACCAGCATCCGCGCACCCCGGAGGCCCCATGAGCCCGAAGCGCACCGCACTGCTCGCCTGCCTGGCCGCAACGGCCCTGGCCGGTATCCCCGAAACCCCCGCCGCACCCACTGCGCAACTTCAGGGCGCAGCACTCGCCCCGTCTCGCCACNNCATGCCGGCGGCCATCGGCCCGCCACCTCGGGACGGTGGCACCGGGGCCATGGGGGCCATTGGCGCCATTCGGACTGGGCGTGGGGCCTGGGCCTCGCGATCGGCTTGCCCTGGGCGCTGGGCTGGTACGAGCCCCACTGGGGCCCCGCCTATTACCCCCCTTACGCCTATGGTCCCGTGTACCGCAGCTACAGCCAGGCGTGCGAGGAGGACGAGGATTGCTGGCGGGAGCGCCTGTCGCGCAGCGAGCCCGCGCCGCCCACCACGGAAGTGGCCCCGGCAGCCCCCGGCGAGGAAGGCGGCGGGCCCACGCAGCGCCCGCTGCACCTCAACTACTGCGACTCGGCCCGCGCCTGGTTCCCGCACGTGCGCACCTGCGCGAGCGGCTGGCGGCTCGTGCTGCCCGACTACGGCCCGGGGCGCTGATCAGCGCGGCGCGGCGAAGAACGCAACCGCGTCCTCGAGGCTCCTGGAACGCCTGAACGGCGGCAGCGCACGCCAGATGCGCTTGCCGTAGGGCTTCGTCACCAGCCGCGGGTCGCAGATCACGAGCACCCCGCGGTCCGTCTCGTCGCGGATGAGTCGCCCGGCGCCCTGCTTCAGGGCGATCACCGCGCGGGGAACCTGGTAGTCCATGAAGGCGTTCCCGCCGGCGCGGTTGATCTGCTCGATGCGCGCGGCCAGGACCGGGTCGTCCGGAGGATTGAAGGGCAGCTTGTCGATGACCACGAGGGAGAGCGCCCCGCCTTTCACGTCCACGCCCTCCCAGAACGACTGGCTGCCGACGAGGATCGCATTCGCGGTGCCGCGGAAGCGCTCGAGCAGCTCGTTCTTTCCCGCCGTGCCCTGGAGGTAGACCGGCCAGTCGAGCCCGGAGCCCGCGAGCTTCTCCTTCAGGCGCAAGTGCCCGGCCTCCATCGCACGCAGGCTGGTGAAGAGCAGGAAGGCACGCCCGCCCGCGGCTTCGATGACCGGATAGGTCGCGTCGATCACGGCCTCGGTGTAGCCGGGGCTGTTGGGCTCCGGCAGGCCCTCGGGTACGTAGAGCAGGGCCTGGCTGCCGAAGTCGTAGGGGCTCTCCCAATGCCGGGTCGCCGCTTCGGCCAGGCCCAGTTCCGACTGGAAATGGCGGAAATCGCCGCCCACCGAAAGGGTGGCCGAGGTGAAGATCCAGGAACGCTTCCCGTCCGCGACCTGCTGCGCGAAGATCGGGCCGACGTCGAGCGGCGTGCGGTTGAAGACCGCCGATTGGGCGTAGGCCTCGACCCAGCGCACCGCACCTTCCCCGCCTTCCCCGCGCCAGTCGGCGATGGCCTCGCGAAGCTGCGTGGCGCGCGCATGCGCGTTGCGAAGCTCGTCGCCGCGCTCGGCCTGCGCCGCGAGGTGCTCGCCCAGCGCGCCGAGCTTTTCGTCCACCGCGTCCAGCGCCCGCCCGAGATCCCCGTTGGCGGCGAGCTGCGCGGCGCCGAAGCGGCCCGTCCCGGTGCCGAGCGCGATGCGCACGTCGCGCGCGGCGCGGTCCGCCTCCTGCGCAGCCTCCCCGATGGCGGGGCTTTCCTTCGCGTGCAGCAGTTGCGCGGCGCGCGCATCGCGCGCGAGCTCGACCACCTGCGCCGTCGACACCGATTGCCCGAAGAAGAGCCTGGCGAGGTCCGGCAGGTGATGCGCCTCGTCGAAGACGATCGTGTTCGCGCTGGGCAGGAGGTCCATCACGCCCTCGTCGCGCAGCACGACGTCGGCGAAGAAGAGGTGGTGGTTCACGACCACGAGATCCGCGTCGTTGGCGGCCTTGCGGGCCTTCATCACGAAGCAGTCCTCGTAATGGCGGCACTTCGAGCCCAGGCAGTTCTCCCGCGTCGACGTCGCGCGCGCCCAGGCCGCGGAGAACTCCGGCACCTCCAGGCACTCGGCCTTATCCCCCGACGACGAGCGGCCGGCGAAGCGCGCGATCGCGTGGATGTCCTTCGCCTCCTCCCGCGACGCGAACAGGCCGCCCGCCGCGGACTCCTCGACGTGGTGCAGGCAGACGTAGTTCGCGCGACCCTTGAGGAGTGCGAGCGTGGCGGGCACACCCAGGGTCTCGCGCACCAGCGGCAGGTCGCGGTGGAAGAGCTGGTCCTGGAGCGTCTTGGTGCCGGTGGAGACGATGACGCGCCCGCCCGCGATGAGCGCCGGGGCGAGGTAGGCGAAGGTCTTGCCCGTTCCGGTGCCGGCTTCCGCGATCAGCACGCCCGAGGACTCGATGGCGGCGAGCACGGCCTCGGCGAATTCGAGCTGCTGCGCGCGCACGCGCCAGCCCGCGAGGGCGCGCTCGAAAGTGCCGCCGGCGGCGAAATGGCGCGCGAGGTCGATCGTCACGAACGGCCGAACACGATGCGCTCGTCGCGCAGCAGCCTCGCCACCGCCGCCACCGCCGCGACGGCGAGCCCCAGGCAAACTGCCGCGGGCACGAAGGCATCCCAGGCCGAGAGGCCGTCGCCGCGCAGGATGCGCGTGAGCGCCATGAGCTGGCCCAGGGCCGGAACGGCGGCCTGCCAGGGGGCCTCGCGGGCGCCGCTGAACATCACGACGAGCGGCACGAAGGTCACCGCCGTCGCGAGGTAGCTCACGTACGTCTGCGCCTCCCGGTACGTGCGTCCGAAGGTGGAAATGAGCATCTGCGCAGCCGAGGTGAGCGCGGCCAGGGGCACCACCACGGCGACGAAGAGCGCGAACTCGGGCCAGCCGAACTGCAACAGCGCCGGGAGCTTGCGTTGCGCGAAGAGCAGCGCCGCGGCGAGGAACCCGGCCAGTGTGACGAGCGCCACCGTGGCCGCGCTCGCCCAGGCCGCGAGCCACTTGCCCACGGCGAACACCGCTGTCGGTACCGGATGGGCAAGCAGCGGCTCGAGGGACCCGCGCTCGCGCTCGCCGGCCGTCGCGTCGATCGCGAGGGTCATGCCGCCCAGCAGCGGCGCGAGGATGGCGAACATCGGAATGATGAACAGCAGCACGGCTCCCCTCTGGCGCGGCGTGGCCGCGTTGATGCGATCGACCCGGACGCTCTCGTTGAGCGAGGGGCTCACCCCGCGCGCCATGAGGCGAAGCTGCGCGGTCTCGCGGTTGAAGGCGTCGAGCAGGCGCTCGGACTGGCGAATGGCCGGGGAGGATTCCGTGCGCGAATTGTCGTAGACCAGCTCGACGCGCGCGTCCTCGTGGGCAAGCCAGCGCTCGTGGAAGCCGGCGGGGACGACGATCACCGCGTCGAGGCGCCCCTCCTTCACGCGAGCGGCGTAGTCCTCCGGGGCCCGCTCCATCTCAACGTCGGCGCGCTGCAGGAAGTTGACGAGCGCCGGCGCGTGCTCCGCGCCCACCATGCGCACCTTGAGCGTGGCGGCGCGCTCCTCGAGGCCGGAGACGAACTGGGCCACCAGCACGAGCGTCACCGGGCCGGTCACGACGGAGGCCACGAGCACCATGAGGGCCGTGCGCCGATCGCGCAGGGCGTCGCGGACCTCCTTGGCGAAGACGGTGAACACGCGGCCTATCACGGCCCGGCCTCGGCCGCGGGCCCGGAGAGCCGCACGAAGGCCTCCTCGAGATCCTCGCATCCCGCCTGCTCGCGAAGCGCCGCGGGCGATCCGGCCGCCGACACGACTCCCCGGGAGACGATCACGATCTCGTCGCAGAGTGCCGCAACCTCCTGCATCACGTGGCTCGAGAAGAGGACGCACTTGCCCGCCTCGCGCAGCCTGCGCACCGCATCGCGAAGGCTGCGCGTGGTCATCACGTCCAGGCCGTTGGTGGGCTCGTCCAGGATCACGTTCGGAGGGTCGTGCACCAGCGCCCGGGCGATGGCGACCTTCATGCGCTCGCCCTGCGAGAAGCCCTCGGTGCGCCGGTCCAGCAGCGCCTCGAGCTCCAGCAGCGCGGCGAGCCGGCCGATCGACTCTCCCACCTGCGCGCGCGACATCCCGCGCAGGTCGCCGTAGTACGCGATGTTCTNNATACGCCCGAACCGCGAGCGGTTCCCGCGCCGCGTCGATGCCGTCTACCCGCACCGTCCCCGCAGTGGGCGCGAGCAGCGTGGACACGACCCGCAGCGTCGTGGTCTTGCCGGCGCCGTTGGGACCCAGGAGCCCCGTGACCCGCCCGTCGGCCGCCGTGAACGAGACCTTGCGCACGGCCGGCACGGCGCCGAAGTGCTTGGCGAGGCCCTCGATGGCGATCATGGCGCCGCGCCCACGGGCAGCATGAAGAGCGGGCGCGGGATCCGGGCGAGGCAGGCTCCGTCCAGCAGCACCGCATCGGCTCCCCGGATGAACTGCTCGATCAGGCGCGGCGCGCAACCGTGCCCGCTCACGCCGTGGGACAGGTGGGGCGCGACCAGGTGCCGGGCGCGGGGAAAGCGCGCGGCGACCGCCTCTCCGTAGCGGGGCGGCGTGGCCGGGTCGATGCCGCCGGAGAGCACCAGCACCGGCACGTCGGCGCTGACGGGCTCGTAGTAGTCGGCGGGCAGCGTCGCGCGCGGCCAGTGCCGGCAGGCGCGCAGGAAATCGCTTACGAGCGCGTGGCCGAAGAAGCCGTGCGCGGCGCGCTCGAGATCCTCCGGCGTGATGAGCGGCACGTCCTCGGAGCAGAGGACCGACCGGTGCAGGCCAACCGAAAGGTTCTCCGACACGTCCTGCGTGAATTCCAGGTTCTGGGCGAGCAGCGGGTTGAAGTCCCCCTCGGCGGCCCGCGTGATGGCGAGCGGCAGGAGGCTCGCCAGGGTGGGGGCGTAGAGCGGGCGAAAGAGCCCCGAAAGGAACACGCCCTGCGTCACGCGCACTTCCTGCGGCTCGCCGGTTACCGGGTCGGTGATCGCGACCCGCTCGACTCTCCTGGCCAGGTGCTCGCGCAGGCGGCTCACGTCCTGCCGCAGGCCCGGGTAGGCCCTGCGGCACCCCGGTTCCGCATCGCAATCGCGGAAGAGCCGGTCGACCGCGGCCTCCCCGTCGGCCACGAAGGACAACGGCAGCTTCATGTCCATGGGTGCGGCGCCGTCGAGCGTGGCCGTGCGCACGCGCGCCGGATGCCGGCGGATGAACTCGAGCGCCATGCGCGTACCGTAGGAGCCGCCCCACAGGTTCACGCTGCCGTAGCCGAGCACGCCGAGCACCTCGTCCAGGTCGGCGACGGCCGTGGTCGTGGCGTAGTGACGGGGGTCGGCATCGAGTGCCGCGAGGCACTCCTGCACCATTTTCTCGGGCAGCACGTCCTCGAACGCGGCCTGCAGCCCGGCCTTCCCGTCGTCCTCGCATTCCAGCGGATGGGAGCCTCCGGTGCCGCGCTGGTCGATGAGCACGATGTCGCGCGCGTCGTTCAGCCGCGAGAAGAGCACGGCCACCTGGGAGGCGAGCGCTATGGCGCCTTGCCCTGGCCCGCCCGCCAGGACCACGATCGGATCCGGTTCGATGGCACGGCGACGCGCGGGGACCACCGCCACGCGGATCGCGATGCGACGCCCTTCGCGGCGAACGCGGTCCTCCCACACCTCGTGGCTGCCGCACAGCACGGCCCGCTCGAGGCCGGGAAGCCGGCACTCGGCGAGCTTCAGGGAGCCGCGTCCGGTTTCGGGGGCGGGAGTGCAGGAGGCAACGGCGAGGGTCGCCGCCGCCAGGAGGAATCGCGCAAGCAAGTGCAGGTCGCCAGGGCGTCGGGAGAGCGCGAAGTATAGCCTTTAGGCGCTACCATCCCGGACATGGCCGCACCCGAGTTTCCGCGCTCCGATCCGGCGTCGCCCGATTTCTGGGAAATGCGCTACCGGGCGGCCTTCACGCCCTGGGACGCGGGCGCGGTGCCCGCGCAGCTTCGCGAGCACGTCGCGCGCAGGCCCCCGCAGGGCCCGGTGCTGGTGCCTGGATGCGGCTCGGGGCACGACGTCCGGTTCCTCGCGCAGTCGGGCCTCGACGTGCTCGGGATCGACTTCAGCCCCGCGGCGCTCGCTGCCGCCCTTCCCGTCCTCGGCCCTTTCGCCGATCGCGTGCGCGAGGCCGATTTCTTCGCCTCGAATCTCGCGCGGCCGTGGGCCATGGTCTACGAACGGGCCTTTCTCTGCGCGCTTCCACGCGGTCTCTGGGAGCCGTGGGCGGCGCGCGTGGCCGGGCTTCTCGTCCCCGGGGCCGTTCTCGCGGGCTACTTTT
>CXWK01000460.1_pt1 | contig 14949 bp, 16 predicted proteins | sample 590851 | NCBI WGS metagenome assembly CXWK01 (sample SAMEA3498364, study PRJEB10139) | wastewater metagenome | biome: wastewater treatment plant; material: activated sludge | place: Denmark | collected 2014-08-01 | reverse complement strand
CACCACGACGGCCGATGGCCGGGCCACCACGACGACCGCGCCGGCGTTCGTGCCGGACGGCCGCCCCGTCGAAGACGCGGCCACCGCGATCGACGAGATCTTCGCCGGTCAGGGCTTCGTCGGCCAGCCGGGTTGCGCGGTGAGTGCGGTGATCGACGGCGACGTGGTGTTCGCGGGTGGGTATGGCGCTGCCGACCTCGAGACCGGCGAGCCCATCACCGAGCGGACGACGTTCGACATCGCCTCGGTCTCGAAGCAGTTCACCGCTGCGGCGATCTACCTGCTGGCCGAGGACGGAGCGTTGTCGGTCGATGACGAGATCCACGCCCATGTGCCGGAATTGCCCGACTACGGCGTGGACATCACGCTCGACGACCTGTTGCACCACATGAGCGGGCTCGTGGACTACACCGAATTGCTGGCCGAGCAGTACGACGACACTGACGTGACCACCGCGGCCCAGGCGCTCGACGCGCTCGGCGAGGTGCCCGAGCTCACCTTCGAGCCGGGAAGCGAGTTCGAGTACAGCAACACCAACTACTTCCTGCTCGGCCTGGTGGTGGCCGAGGTGAGCGACGGGTCGCTCGGCGAGTTCCTCCACGACGAGGTGTTCGGGCCCCTCGGGATGAGCCACACCGTCGTGCGTGACGATGCCACCCGTTCCGCGCCCGAAGGGGCCGACGGCTACACCGACGACGGGGCGGGCGGGTTCCAGGCCGACACGACCAACTGGGAGCAGGTGGGAGACGGGTCGGTCTGGACGAGTGTCAGCGACCTGCAGCGTTGGGCGGCCAACCTGACCACCTTCGAGGTCGGCGGGCCGGCCCTGCGACGCGACCTGCTCACGCCCGGAGCGATCCCGGACGAGGACGGTGTGGACTACGGCGGCGGGCTCTCCCTCCTCCCCGACGGGTGGCTCGAGCACTCGGGAGCGTGGGCCGGCTTCGTCTCCGACCTCGTCGTCCACCCAGACCGGGCCACGTCGGTGGCGGTGCTGTGCAATCGCGACGACGCCGACCCGGCCGCACTCGCAGAAGCGGTGGTCACCGCCCTGTAGGTGTCACGCGATCGCCCGTCCCGGGGTGACCTAGTCTCAAGGCGGAACAGGACGCGACCGAGGGGGCAGCGCATGGCGGAGAGTCGGGTCGGACCGTTCGGGGCTGGTCGGGCGATGGCCGAGGGTGTCGTGCACCAGATCGTCAACGGGGTCGTCCGCGAGCTGGACGTCAACTCGATCGTCGAACAGGTCGACATCGACGCCCTCATGAAGCGGGTGGACATCGACGCCATCGTCAAGCAGGTCGACATCGCGGCCATCGTCGACGACATCGGCCTCGAGGACATCGTGCGGCAGTCCACGGGCGTGCTGGCCAGCGATTCGGTGAAGCTCCTACGGGTGCGCACCATGAACGGCGACGTGCTGCTCTCGAACCTCGTGGACCGCCTGCTGCACCGCAAGGCGCCGCGCTACGAGCCCATCGCCGCGGTGGACCCGTGAGTGCGCTCCAGGCGGCGGACCCCTCGCCCCGCCACGGCCAACCGGCGGGCCTGGTGTCTCGTGGTGCCGCCGCGGTCGTCGACTTCGGGGTGGTGTGGGTGGTCGGCACGGGAATCACCCTCACCATCACGCTCATCAGAACGGTGCTCAACGACGACACCGCGGGCCTCGACCTGCCTGGGTTGTTCGCCGTGTTCGCCGGCGCGATCCTGCTGGAGATGTACCTCTGGGTGTGCTGGTCCCTCGGTGGCCGCACGCTCGGCCAGCTCCTGCTCGGCCTTCGGGTGCAACGGGTGGGTGGGGGCCACGTCGGTGTGATCCGAGGGTTCGGCCGGGCCTGGATGGCGACCTACCTCTTGGTGCTCCTGTTCGTGAGCGCCGTCTCGCGCCGGAGCGGGGCGGGATGGGACCTCGTCCTCGACACCGAGGTCGTCTACGACTGGAGCAAGGCCACGCCGAAGCCCCGCTGACGCCTCGGGAGTGGCGGGCGGGCGGGTCGCGGGCGAGACTCCCCACCATGAAGTGGCGTGCCGGTCAGCGCAGCGGTCAGCTCCGAGACGAGCGGGCCTCCACTGGCGGGGGCGCGGGCGGTGGTTTGGGCGGCCTGCGCATCCCGACCGGCAAGGGCGGCATCGCCGCGCTCGTCGTCACGGTGATCGTCGCCCTGTTGGGCGGCAGCCAGATCCTGGGCGGCGGTGGTGGTGGCGGCTCATCGCAGACCGGTATCGACCTCAACGACATCCTGAACGGCCTCAACGACACGCAGCAGGCGCCCGCAAGCGCCGGGGACCAGGTGCCGGGTGCCCCCGACCCCGATGCCGAGCTGGTGGACTTCGTGTCCTACGTGCTCGACGACGTGCAGGGCACCTGGCGCGACGTCTTCGCGCAGTCGGGCGACCGGTACCAGGACGCCGAGCTCGTGCTCTTCCGAGACGGGGTGCGGACGGGCTGCGGCAACGCCACGTCGGCGGTGGGCCCCTTCTACTGCCCGCCCGACCGGACGGCCTACCTCGACCTCGGCTTCTTCCGAGAGCTCAACGACCGCTTCGACGCTCCCGGCGACTTCGCCCAGGCCTACGTGATCGCCCACGAGCTGGGCCACCACGTGCAGAAGCTGCTCGGCGTGAGCGACGACGTGAACCGTCGACAGCAGGCAAACCCCGACCAGGCCAACGACCTGTCGGTGCGACTCGAGTTGCAGGCGGACTGCTTCGCCGGCATCTGGGGCCACTCGGTGTACAACCGGGGCGTGCTCGAGGACGGTGACCTCCAGGAGGGGCTCACCGCCGCCGCGTCCGTGGGCGACGACCGCATCCAGGAGCAGGCCGGGGTCGACGTCAACCCCGAGACGTGGACCCACGGCTCGGCCGAGCAGCGCCAGACGTGGTTCAACCGAGGCTTCGACAGCGGTGACGTCGCGCAGTGCGACACGTTCTAGCGGTGGGCGTGGGCGTCGAGCACGTGGGCGACGGCGTGGGTGAGGCCACGGGCCATCGGTAGGTGCAGGAACTCGTTGGGGCCGTGGGCGTTCGACCCCGGGCCGAGCACGCCGACGACCAGGAACTGCGCATCGGGGAACCGGTCGCCGAGCATCGCCATGAACGGGATCGTGCCACCCTCACCCATGCTCGCCGGCGGCTGACCGAAGGCCGCCCGTGACGCCTCTTCCAATGCGCCGACCAGCCATGGGGCCGTCGGGGGCGCGGCCCAACCCGTGGCCGCCCAGTCGCCCTCGACGCGAACGGTGGCACCGTAGGGCGGGTCGTCGGTCAGTGCGGCCTTGGCGGCGGCGAGCGCCCGGGCTGCGTCGCAGGTCGGTGGGAGCCGCACCGACACGTTGACCGCCGTCTCGGGTCGCAACACGTTGCCGGCGTCGTGGATCGACGGGAGGCCGTCGGCGCCGATCACCTCGACGGCAGGACGCCAGGTGGCGTTGAGCAGGAGCTCGGCCGGGTCGTCGGAGACCGGACTGGCGCCAGGGGTGAAGGGGAAGCGTTCCCACACGGCTTTCCCGAGGACGGTGGCGGCCGCTCGTGCTTCGGCGGCGCGCCCCTCGGGGACTTCGGCGACGAACTCGCGGAGGAGCACCTCGCCGGTGAAGGGGTCCTCCAACCTCGACAGCAGGTTTCGAACCACGCGGAACGTCGACGGGACGATGCCGCTGGCGCCCGAGTGGATCCCCTCGGTGAGGATCTGAACGTGCAGCGTGAAGCCGGCGAGCCCCCGCAGCGAGGTGGTGGCCCAAAGCCGGTCGTAGGTGCCGCACCCCGAGTCGAGGCACACGACCAGACTGACCTGGCCGAGGCGGTCGGCGAGGGCGTCGATGTGCGTGGCGAGATCGGGGCTTCCGCTCTCCTCCGACGCCTCGATGAGCACGAGGCAGCGGCGGTGCGACCCACCGTGGCGCTGCACGGCTTCGATGGCGGTCAGGGCGCAGAACGTCGAGTAGCCGTCGTCGGCCCCACCCCGTCCGTAGAGGCGGTCGCCGTCGAGCACCGGCCGCCACGGGCCGAGCCCCTCGCGCCAGCCGACCATGGCCGGTTGCTTGTCGAGGTGGCCGTAGAGCAGCACGGTGTCGACGTCGTCGCCTTCGGGGGCGTCGGCAGCCGGCGCACCGTGGGGCGGCACCTCCATCACGATGAGGGGGGTCCGTCCGGGCAGGGTCGCCACCTCCACGGTGAGCCCGGCGATGTCCTGCACCCTCGCCCAGCCCTCGAGCAGGTCGACCGCTCGCTGCATGTGCCCGTGGGCGTCCCAGTCGGGGTCGAAGCCGACCGAGACGTTGGGGATGGCGATGTACTCGTGGAGGAGCGGCACGATCTCGCTGTCCCAGCGCTCGGCGACGAAGTTGGTGATCTGCGGTGCGGGGAGCGACATGGCAACAGCCTGCCCCACGCGGCGGCGGTGCCCGGTCCCCGTTCCCGCGGCAGGGTTCAAGGCGGCCTCGCCGCCGTCCGATAGGAACCCGCTACCGGGACCGGGAGGCCGTCATGCCCATGGAGGGCAGTGCAGAGGAGTACGAGAAGCTGACGCTCGCGGGGTTGAAGAAGGCCGCGGCCCCCGACTCCGACGCCACGTACCACAACACCCGCGCCGCGATCTTCGCCACCCTGGCCCAGGCCGCCGCATCGTCGGAGATGGCCGAGGCGCTGGGAAGGATCGCGGGGCCCGGGACCGACCTGGTTCGTCGCGGTCCGAAATGAGCGTCCACGCCCGATAGGAATGTCCGTATGCCACTCCGGGGCCGCAGCCTCCTCGCCGGCCTCCTGATCGTGTTCGTGGTCGGCGGGTTGGCCGCCAAGCTCCTGCTGGCCGAACCGACCCGGGTGCTCCTGGTGGGCGACTCGATCCTCCGTCAGACCGGTCCGGCGCTCGACGACTCGTTCGGTCGCGGCGTCGCGATCGACAACCAGGCGGTCAACAACTCGGGACTCCTCACGCCGGGCTACGTCGACTGGCCACGGCGGCTCGAGCGCCTGATCGCCGAGACCGAGCCCGACGTGATCGTGGTGCTCTTCATCGGCAACTACACCGACACCGACTTCTGGGTGGACGACGAGGGCAATCCGGTCGCCAAGAACACGCCGGCGTTCTTCGCGGCGTGGGCCAGGGAGGCGGACCACCTGATGGAGGTCCTCCGGGCCTCGGATGCCGCCGTCTACTGGGTGCTGCCGCCCCCGGAATACACCGAGGACAACCGGGTCACCACAGCGGGCGTCCGTCAGGTGTATGCCGACCTGGCGACCCGTTGGCCCGAGATCCGCCTCATCGACGCCAACGACGCGCTGGCCGGCCCCGACGGGAGCTACCTCGGGACGGTCGAGGACCGGTCCGGCGATCCGGTCCCCCTGCGCGTCCCCGACACCGTGCACCTCACCGATGCCGGTGCGCGGCGGCTGGCCCGCACCATTCGGGCCGCCATCGCCCAGGACCTCTGACGCCGCCCGCCACACCGGTCCACCGATCCCCGCTCCGGGCGGAGCGTCGCGTCGCGAGCACGCTGATCCTGCGCCCGGAACCGGGTGCGGCGGAATCGCTGTCCTCGGGGCGGCCGAGACGTCACACTGGGCGTGTGCAGGTGGCCATCCTGGTCTACGACGGCATCACCGCCGCCGAGGCCCTCGGACCGTTCGAGGTGTTCCGGCGCGTGCCCGACGTCGACGTGGGCTTCGTCGCCCGGCGGCCAGGCCCCCACTCGGTCCACGGTCGTCCGGGTGTCTCGTCGCCGACCGCTCACTCGAGGACCGCCCCGAGCCGGACGTGCTCGTCGTCCCCGGCGGATTCGGCAGCCGGCGCCTGGTCCGCGATGCGGGCCTCGTCGCGTGGGTGGCTCATGCGCACGCCACGACCCAGTGGACGACCGCGGTGTCCACCGGGGCACTGCTCCTGGGTGCTGCCGGAGTCCTCGAAGGGCACGACGCCACGACCCACTGGCTCGTGCTCGACGAGTTGGCGGCCTTCGGTGCCAAACCCCTGGCGGAACGGCTCGTGGCACGGGGCCGCCTGGTCACCGCGTCCGGAGGGCCTGCCGCGGTCGACCTGGCCGACCTCGTCGTGCGCCGGACGTTCGGCGAGCAAGTGGCCGATGCCGTGCGCCGCTCGATGACCGCGGACGCGCATCGACCCCTCGACGCNNCCCTACGTGCTGGTCGGGGACGACCCGGTGCCTCGCAGGCGCTGGAGCCGCCGACGCCCGGTGGTCGACTGACCGAGGGCCTCGACCGCCACGTCGTCGGCGAGCGCGCACTGCGCCCGGGTTGCCGCCGATGGCCACCGCCTACACCGACCGAGCTGTCAGATGCGCTCGAAGCCGCGCTGGAGCTCCCAGTCGGTGACCACCTTGTTGGCGGTGGCCCATTCCTGCTTCGCCGTGTTCAGCAGGTGGTGGTGCACCTCGTCGCCGAAGGCCTCGCGGGCGACGTCGCTGCCCTCGAAGAGCTCGATGGCCTCGATGAGCGTGGACGGCACGCGCGGCACGTCGTCGGCCTCGTAGGCGTTGGCCTCGTAGGGCGCGCCCGGTTCCGCCCCGACCTCGATGCCGTGCAGCCCGGCGGCGATGGTGGCGGCGTAGGCGATGTAGGGGTTGCAGTCGGCACCAGGCACCCGCGACTCCACGCGGAAGCCCGAGCCGTGACCGACCGTGCGCAGGCCGCACGTGCGGTTGTCCTTGCCCCAGACGAGCGCGGTGGGCGCCCACGAGTCGGGCATGTAGCGCTTGTACGAGTTCACGTAGGGGGCGTAGCACCACGCCAGCTCACGACCGGTGCTGATGAGGCCGCCCACGTAGTGGCGGTAGGTCTCGCTCATGTGGTCGGCGGCGTCCGCGTCCCAGGTGAGCGCGTTGTCGCCCTGGGCGTCCCACAGGCTGGAGTGCAGGTGGCACGACGAGCCCACGTCGTCCATCGACCACTTGGCCATGAACGTCAGCGAGCGGTTGTTGAGCGCCGCGATCTCCTTGGTGCCGTTCTTGTAGACCGTGTGGCGGTCGGCCATGGTGAGGGCGTCGGCGTAGGTGATGTTGATCTCGTGCTGGCCGTAGCCGGCCTCGCCCTTCGAGAACTCGACCGGGATGCCCGCCGCGTCCATGCCGTTGCGGATCTGGCGGATCAGGTACTCGTCCTTGGTCGTCTGGAGGATGTGGTAGTCCTCGATGAACTTCGAGTGGGGCACGAGGTCGCGGTAGCCCTTGTCGTGGGCCTCCTCGTAGGAGTCCTCGAACAGGAAGAACTCGAGCTCGGCACCGATCTTCACCGAGTAGCCCCTGGCTGCGGCCCGCTCGATCTGGCGCTTCAGGATCTGGCGGGGCGACACCTCGACGGGGGCACCGGTCTCCTCGTCGTCGAGGTCGCAGATGACGAGAGCGGTCTTGTCGAGCCACGGGATGAGGCACAGCGTCGAGAGGTCGGCCACGCACTTGGCGTCGCCGTAGCCCTGGTCCCAGTTGGCGTAGCGGTACCCGGGCAGCGGTGTCATGTCCACGTCCACGGCGAGCAGGTAGTTGCAGACGTGGACCGCGCCCTCTCCGGCCAGCACCTGGTCGAGGAAGTAGTGACCGGTGACCCGCTTGCCCATCAGGCGGCCCTGGAGGTCGGGAAACACGGTGAGCACCGTGTCGATCTCCCCGGCCCCGATCAGTGCCTCGAGCTCGGTGACTTCCATGTTCGGTCCCCCTGGGATGGAGTGGCGGTGGAATCGGGCGCCGTTGAGCGCTATTCGGGTGTGACGTAGGCGGCGCTGATGCCGCCGTCGAGGACGATCTGACTGCCCGTCATGAGCGAGGACTCATCGGACGCGAGGAAGAGGGCGGCGTTGGCGATCTCTTCGGCTTGGCCGAAGCGACCGATGGGCACGTGCACCAGTCGGCGAGCCCGTTTGGTCTGGTCGGACAGCAGCTCGGCCATGAGGTCGGTCATGATCGGGCCGGGGCAGAGGGCGTTGATGCGCACGTTCGACTTGGCGTGCTCGATGGCCATCTCGCGGCTCATGGCCAGCACCCCGCCCTTGCTGGCGGTGTAGGCGATCTGGGCGGTGGCCGAGCCCATGAGCGCCACCAGCGACGAGACGTTGATGACCGATCCGCCCCCCGACTCGATCATGGCCGGGATGCCGTGCTTGCAGCACAGCCACACGCCCTTGAGGTTGACCGCCATGACGACGTCCCAGGTGTCCTCGGGCGTGTCGAGGCTGCCGCCGTCCTCGGGCGGCATGATGCCGGCGTTGTTGTAGAGCACGTGGAGGCCGCCGTAGGTCTCGACCGCGAAGGCGACCATGGCCTCGACCTGGTCGGCGTGCGACACGTCGACCTGCACGAACGCGGCGGTGCCGCCGTCGGACTCGATGGCTTCGACGGTGGCCCTGCCGCTCTCCTCGACGTAGTCGGCGACGACGATCTTTGCGCCCTCGCGGGCGAAGAGCTCGGCGGCCACCCGGCCCAATCCCTGGCCTGCGCCGGTGATGAGTGCGACCTTGCCGTCCAACCTGCCCATGTGCGTGCGCCCACCTGTTCTCGAGGCAATAGCTATCGGGTTCCGCACCCTATTGCCTCGAGAACGGGCGTGGCGCCGGGACCCGTGGCGATGTGCCCCTCAGTCCGCGTACACGGTGATCTCGGACGCCTTGACCGAGGCCCAGGCCGTGTCGCCCACCGAAAGGCCGAGCTCGGCGACCGCTTCGCCGGTGACTTCGGCGACGAGGGGCAGAGGCCCGGCGATCTGGACCCGGGCCTGACCGCCCAGGCGCTCGATCCCGGCGATGACCCCCTCGACCACGTTGCGGGGCGTCCCCTCGGGTCGTCGTCGGTGGAGGGCGACAGCGGCGGGGGCGGCGACGGCGATCGCGGCGCCGTCGGCGACCGGCTGGGACGTCACCAGTTGCCCGCCGCCGTCGAGCGTGAAGCGCCCGTGGAGGCCCCGGCCCCGCCAGAGGTTCAGTCCCACCACACTGGCGGCGTATGCGGAACGGGGGTGCCGCCCGATGTCGGCCGGCGAACCCGACTGCACGACGCGGCCCCCCTCGACCACCACGAGCCGGTCGGCGAGGACGAGGGCCTCGACCGGGTCGTGGGTCACGAGCAGGCAGGTGCCGGCGAACGAGTCGAGGTGTCGCCGCAGGTCGGCGCGAACCACCGGACGAGCCTGTGCGTCGAGCGCGGACAACGGTTCGTCCAGCAGCAGCAGCCTGGGGCTGGTGGCCAGGGCACGGGCGAGTGCGACGAGTTGCGCCTGCCCGCCCGACAGACCCGCCGGGCGGTCGCCGGCCCGATCGCCGAGGCCGATCCGGTCGAGCCAGTCATGGGCCGTGCGCCGCGAGTCCCGACGCCCGGCGCCCCGGCACCGGAGCCCGAAGGCCACGTTGTCGACGAGCGACAGGTGTGGGAACAACAGGCCGCTCTGGAACACGACGCCCACCGGCCGGTCCTCCGGGGGTCGGTCGAGGCCGCGCTCCGTGTCGAGCACGACCTCGCCGTCGATGACCACCCGCCCGCGGCCGGGGACGAGGCCGGCCAGGGCGGACAGCAACGTGCTCTTCCCCGCGCCATTGGGACCGAGGACGACCACGAGCTCGTCGTCGTCGGCGTCGATCGAGACGTCGAGGGTGAAGCCGGGCCGCTCGAAGCCGACCCGTGCGTCGAGGCTCATGACCCCGGGATTTCTTGGTGGTCTGCTCCCGTATCGGGGGAAAGGCACCAAGGAATCCGGCGACGTCGGTGGATCACGGCTGGCGGGCAGGTCACGGTTCACCGGTGGCGAGCCAGCGGTCGCGCAGGCCGATCAGCACCGCCAGCGAGATGGCAACCATCACGAGGCTGAGGGCGACGGCCGCACCCCTGTCGCCCTCGCGGGCGACGAACACGGCAAGGGGCATGGTCTGGGTCCGGCCCGCCAGGTTGCCGGCGAAGGTGATGGTGGCGCCGAACTCGCCGAGCGCCCGTGCCCAGCAGAGCACCGCGCCCGCCACGAGCGCGGGGCGGATCATCGGCAGCGTCACCCGGCGGAACACGGTCCAGGGCCGGGCGCCGAGGCTGGCGGCGGCGTCCTCGTACCGCCGGTCGGACGAGCGAAGGGCGGCCTCCACGGTGACGACCAGGAACGGCATGGCGACGAAGGTCTCGGCCACGACCACGCCGGCGGTGGAGAACGGCAACACGATGCCGAACCACTGGTCGAGCCACTGGCCAACGAGTCCGCGTCGCCCGAGGGCCAGGAGCAGCGCGGCGCCGCCCACGACGGGGGGCAGCACCATGGGCAGGGTGACGAGACCGCGTGCGACGCGCTTGCCGGGGAACTCGACGCGGGCCAGCACCCAGGCGAGGGGGATGCCGAGCGCCGAGGCGATGATCGTCGCGGCGATCGACGTGACGAGTGAGAGCCGCAGGGCCTCACGCACGGTGGGCGTGCCCAGCAGCGCCCACATCTGGCCCCACGGGGCGCGTTGGAGCAGGCCGACGAGCGGGAGCAGCACGAACGCCCCGGCGAGCACCGCGGGGACCACCAGGCCGAGGGGTGCCTGCTGCGATCGCCGGACGTCGGTCACCCGGTCACCCGGTCACCCGGTCACCCGGTTGTCTCGGGGTCCTGAGGGGGGAGGAAGCCCGCGGCATCGAGCACCCGCTGGCCCGCAGGCGCGAGCACGTAGCGGACGAAGCGCTCGGCGGTGTCGGGGTCTCGGCTCCCGTCGACGGCCGTGATCGGGTAGGTCGCGAGCACGTTGACGTCGGCGGGGATCGCTATGCCCTGCACCTCGCCGCCCGCCGCCTGGACGTCGGTGACATAGACGATGCCTGCGTCAAGCTCGCCCGAGGCGACCTTGGCCACCAGGTCCGCCACCGTGGCCTCGTTGGAATCGACGGACGGCTCCACTCCGGCGTTGTGGAGGGCCTCGCGGGCATAGGCCCCACACGGCACGAGCTCGTCGCACAGCCCGATGAACAGGTCGGGGTCCGCGAAGTCGGCCAGTCCGTCCAGGCCGCCCGGGTTCCCGACGGGCACGGCGATCTCGGCACGGTTCCCCGCGAACACCACCGGATCACCGGCGTTGACGTCGGCCTCGACGACCGTGTCCATGCTGGCCTCGTCGGCGGACGCGTAGACGTCGGCGACGCCCAGGGCGTCGCCGCCCGCGATGGACCCCGCGAGGTCCGAGCTCGACCCGAAGTTGAACTCGACCGTGGTGCCCGGGTTGGCTGCTTCGAAGTCGGTGCCGATCTCGGTGAAGGCGTCGGTGAGCGACGACGCCGCGAACACCGTGATGGAGTGTGCTCCCGCCCCTGGTGTGGTGGTGGTGCTGCACGCTGCGGTTGCGAGCACCACGAGCGTACTGACGGCGGCAAGGGAGGTGAGCTGCCGCATCAGTCGGCCGCGGGACGCTCGACCACGACGTTGGTGGACTTCACCGACGCCACCGCCAACACTCCGGGGGCCAACCCGAGCTCATGGGCCGCCTCCGAGGTCATGAGCGACACCATGCGGTAGGGGCCGACGGCCATCTCGACCTTGGCCACGATGGCGTCGGCGGTCACCCTCGTGACGATGCCGGTGAAGCGGTTGCGCGCCGACTGCGCGCCGATGGGCGGGATCTCGGCTCTGTCGGCCTCGGACTCGAGGAACGCCGCCAGGTCGGCACCCTCGATCACCCGTTGGCCGCCCGCGGTGCGGGTGGTGGGGAGCCGCCCGCTGTCGGACCACCGGCGGACGGTGTCGGCACTGACGCCCAACAGCTCTGCGACCTGCCCCGGCCGAAAGGTCGACATCTGCTCAGTCTAGATCGAGAAGACCTCGCAAGTGCGAGGGCATCATCGGAGGTCGTTGCCCCTCGGTTGACTCAAGGTGTGGTCGATAGCTGCACATGGTCGGCCGGGTGAAGGGACCTCGTCGTCGGGGTGTTTCGACATCGATCCAGACCATGCGCCGTGGTGGGAACCGTCGGGGCGAGTGGCGACTCACCAAACCACGCCGCCGCCTGAAACGCGGACAAGGGTTCGCGGCGGGTCGTCGGTCCGGCACTCCGACCCCCCACACCCCGTCGGCCCTTGCTCGTCGCCGTTCCTGCCGCCGGCAAGGGGGCCCAGCCGCCGGACGTCGACCAGCGCACCGACCGGACGGACGACCGGCTCACGAGAAGCTCAGGGGGACCTGGGTATCGTTCGCCCGTGGCTCAGGCGTGCGGTGTCGATCCCGGTTGGGTCTGCGAGCAGGTGTTCGAGGCCACCGACAACGCGGCGCTGGCCGAGGCGGCGGACTGGTTCGTCAACAAGCCGCTGACGATCCTGCTGATCCTGCTGGTGGCGTGGTTGGGCGCCCGGCTGGCCAGACGGGTGATCGCCCGGATCGTGGACGGGCTCGACCCCACCAGCCCGACGCTCGGCGTCACCCTGAGCCCCGACGCCGGCCTGCGCGCGCAGGCGCGTGCCGCCACGATCTCGACCGTGCTCGGCGGCCTGAGCACCGCCACGATCTACACGATCGCGTTCCTCACCATCCTGGGCGAGTTCGACATCAACCTGGGGCCGCTGCTCGCCGGCGCGGGCATCGCCGGCGTGGCCCTCGGCTTCGGTGCCCAGAGCATGGTGAAGGACTTCCTCGCCGGCTTCTTCATGCTGGTCGAGGACCAGTTCGGCGTGGGCGACGTGATCGACGTGGGCGAGGCGACCGGCACCGTCGAGAAGCTGACCTTGCGGTCGACGCAGCTCCGTTCGGACGACGGCACCGTGTGGCACGTGCCCAACGGGGTCATACAGCGCGTGGGCAACCAGTCCCATTCCCGGGGCTCACCGGAGCGAGAGGAACTCCCATGACCGACACCAGCGATGCGGCGAGCTTCTTCGGTGCCGTTCCCGGGCCTGTCCGGCCCGCGGGCGACGAGCCGGGCGAGGGCCTCGCGTTCCGCGTCTACGACCCCGATCTCGTCGTGTCCGGCACGCGCATGGAGGACCATCTGCGCATCGCCGTCTGCTACTGGCACAGCTTCGCCTCGCCGGGCAGCGACGTCTTCGGGGCCGGCACGTTCGACCGACCGTGGCTCGACGCCGCCGCTGACCCGATGACCGCGGCGTTCGCCAAGCAGGACGCCGCCTTCGAGTTCTTCGCCAAGCTCGGCACCCCGTTCTTCTGCTTCCACGACCTCGACATGGCCCCAGCGGGCGACACGCTCCGCCAGTCGAAGGCCAACCTCGACGTGCTGGTCGACCGGGCCGCCGGGAAGATGGACGAGACGGGGGTCGGTCTGCTCTGGGGCACCGCCAACCTGTTCTCGCACCCGCGCTACGCCGCCGGCGCGGCCACCAACCCCGACCCCGAGGTGTTCGCCCACGCCGCCGCCCAGGTCCGCGACGCCCTGGACGCCACCCACCGGCTCGATGGGCAGAACTACGTGCTGTGGGGCGGTCGCGAGGGCTACGAGACCCTGCTGAACACCCGCCTGCGCCAAGAGGCCGACCAACTGGCCCGCTTCCTCGAGCTGGTCGCCGACCACAAGCGCAACATCGGCTTCACCGGCACGCTCCTCATCGAGCCGAAGCCCCACGAGCCCACCAAGCACCAGTACGACCACGACTGCGCCGCGGTCCACGGCTTCCTCGAGCGCTACGGGCTGGTCGACGAGTACCGGATCAACATCGAGGCCAACCACGCCACCCTCGGGGGGCACTCGTTCCACCACGAGGTGGCGTATGCCATCGAGAACGGCATCTTCGGCAGCGTCGACGCCAACCGGGGTGACCCGCAGAACGGCTGGGACACCGACCAGTTCCCCAATTCGGTCGACGAGCTGTCGCTGGTGCTCTACGAGATCCTGCGGGCCGGGGGGCTCACCACCGGGGGGTTCAACTTCGACGCAAAGCTCCGCCGGCAGAGCCTCGACCGTGTGGACCTGTTCCACGCCCACATCGGCGGCATCGACACCCTGGCCCGTTCGCTGCTCGTGGCCGACGCCCTCATGGCCGACGGGTCACTCGAGCGGGCCCGTGCCGATCGTTACGCCGGGTGGGACGGCGACCTCGGCCGTCGGATCCTCGACGAGCGCACCGACCTGGCCGCGTTGGCCGACGAGGCCACGAGTCGCGGTCTCGACCCGGCGCCCGTGTCGGGCGGTCAGGAGCGCCTCGAGCACGACGTCAACCGTGTCATCTGGGCGACGTCGTAGCCATGTTCGAGCCCAGCGCTGCGACCGCACACCTCGTCGAGTCCCTCAGCGACGACGAGCTGCTCCACCTGCTCTCCGGTGACGGCCCGCCGGTCCGGGGCAACCTCGAGATGGTGAAGCGGTACAACTCGGTGCCGGTCGTCGCTGGGCGGAACGAGGCCAGGGGCATCGCCGGCATCCGCTTCACCGACGGCCCCCGTGGGGTGGTCATGGGGGAGTGCACGGCCTTCCCGGTGTCCATGGCCCGTGGCGCGGCGTTCGATCCCGGCCTCGAGGAGCGCATCGGCGACGCCATCGGGGTCGAGGCCCGCACGCTCGGCGCCAACCTCTTCGGCGGGGTCTGCGTCAACCTGCTCCGCCACCCCGCGTGGGGTCGGGCGCAGGAGACCTACGGCGAGGACAGCCACCTCCTCGGCGAGATGGGCGCCGCACTCGTGCGGGGAACCCAGCGCCATGTGATGGCGTGCATCAAGCACTACGCCTGCAACTCCATGGAGAACTCCCGGTTCTGGGTCGACGTCACCATCGACGAGGCCGACCTGCGCGACCTCTACCTGCCCCACTTCAAGCGCTGCGTGGACGAGGGCGCGTCGTCGGTGATGTCGGCCTACAACAAGGTGAACGGGCAATGGTGCGGCGGCCACCGCCACCTGCTCACCGAGGTGCTGAAGGAGGACTGGGGGTTCGAGGGCTTCGTGATGTCGGACTTCACCTTCGGCGTCCGCGGGTCGGGCGCCGCCTGCCTCGATGCCGGCCAGGACCTGGAGATGCCCTTCCGCTGGCGGTTCAGGAAGCTGGCCCGGGGGTTGGCC